>ENA-ORNZ01002408-ORNZ01002408.1-human-gut-metagenome-genome-assembly--contig:-NODE-2408-length-11998-cov-4.023947_pt1 | contig 11998 bp, 9 predicted proteins | sample MGYA00242124_ERZ509040 | MGnify/ENA primary metagenome ERZ509040 (study PRJEB26280, sample SAMEA2338733) | human gut metagenome | biome: human gut; feature: human-associated habitat; material: faeces... | reverse complement strand
TCACTGATCGTATGGAGCGTATCTGTCTCCTCATCCCACAAGGCCGCCAGGTATAGCTGGTCCGGATTCTCCAGCCTGTTAAGCACAGCCAGATCCCTGTATCCGTCTCCGTTTAAATCCGTCAGAAAAAATACACCTTCTGTTTTTGCCCGGACCATCTGCTCCAGCTGCTTCTGGACAGCCTTTCTCCAGGCTTCAAACCGTTCCAGAACCACCCCGTCCGGCCCTATGTAGGTCCCGTTGGAAAGGAATGTGTTCCTGCATTTTGCCCCATCCTTCCCCATAAAGTAGCGGTTTCCATCCCACTCACTTGTAACCCATCCTGTCTTCATACGGCCTTTTTTGTCAAAATAATACTCTTTTCCGTCAATTTCTATCCATTCGTCTATGGCCTGCCGATCCGGAGCATAAACGTATTTCCAGTATTTTCCATCCTCTGTCCGCTCCCATGTCCCCTCTGTGCCTGCATAGACTGTGGATGAAAAGACTGCTGCCGAAAAGCACAGGGTACAGACTGCCGTAAGAAGCCTGTTTCTGGCTCCAATCCTGCCGATTCGTCCTTCACCTTTTGTTTTCATACGATATTCTCTCCTTTTCAGCTGCTGATCCTACGATTAAAAATCACTCTGCTCCATCCGCGCCATAGAAGTTTCCACCTGTCGGACCAGTTCCTGGATCTCCCGATATACCGCCGCAGACTCGTTGGCCATCCTTCCAATCTCTTCAGCTACCACTGCAAACCCGACGCCTGCTTTTCCCGCACGTCCAGCCTCGATCGCAGCATTTAAAGACAGCATCTTTTCCATGGTTGCCGTCTGCTCCAGCCCTTTCGCCCGACTTTTGATCTGGCGGATCGCCTTTGGCACAATTCCATCTTCAGCATATGCACCGCTTCCAACTTCATCTTTATGATCTGGGATTCCAAAGATTAAAATTGCTTTGATCCCCGCTTCTTTGATCCTGTTAATTTCCTCTGATAAACGATCCAGCGAATACTGATAAATCCCTGACATAGATTCTACAGGATGTTTGATATTTTCTCCTTCTGTAACAAAGATTGGATAGATCAATTCGTCAATTCTCACATGATTTTCTCTTACCATATCTCTCATATAGTTGCTTGTTCTTAATCTTCTTGTACGTTCCATTTTTACTGTTCCTCGATTTCACTCTGATATATATTTTTGAATGATTTCATTGATTCGTTGTTCTTCCAATGAATCAATATCCTCTAATCCGATTTGTAATAATTCTTTATAAAATGCCTTTCGTTCCTGTTCTGTGGCAATGCATGATTTTGCAAGTTTTCTCAGACTTCCCAAGATCTGTGCGAGTTGTCCTAATTCTTTATTCAAATCTGGTTTGATCTTTTCTTTTAAATACTGTGTGATCAACGGACTCTGCCCGCCACTTGAAAATGCAGCGACAACTTCTCCTTCTTTTACATAGGATGGAAAAATAAAGCTGCAATCTTCTTTCTGATCGACCGCATTGACAGGAATCTTTTTTCGTCTGCAGATCTGGCTGATCTCATGATTTGTTTTTTGATCATCGGTTGCTGCGATCACAAAATCTGCCTCATTAAAATCTTTCTCCATAAACGTTCGAAAGATTCGGCAAATCTGATCGATCTGCCGAATCTGTGTTATCATCTCTGGTGCGATCACGGTAATATCTGCTTCAAAATCTTTTAAAACTTCAATCTTACGAAGTGCGATCTTACCACCGCCGATCACTAGACATTTTTTCTTCTTTAGTTGTACAAACATTGGAAAATATGCCATTATCTCTGTGTCCTATTTTATATATTCTTTTGCGATTTCCTTGATTCCTTCTGGATGTTTTAAATTCCACTGTGAAAAATCAAGTTCTTCACTCTCAACTGCCTGTCCTAATTTTACCAAGAACTGTGGAATATCTTCTTCTAAAATGATCCCAACTTCTTCTCCCATCTTCTCTTTTCCCTGAAGATCAGATCCATTGATATGAAGTACAAATGCAGAATGAGCAACTTTATCAATTACTTTCATACTTCCGTGGAATCCGATTTCTCCGATCTGATGTGTTCCGCAAGAAGACATACATCCAGAAATATGAATCTTAGGCAGTGAACCATCCTTTAATCCAGCTTCTCTTTCTGCTTCGATCACTTTGTGTAATAATCCTTGAGAATCTCTTAATCCAACCTGACAGATCGTTGCTCCGATACAAGATACAGATGTCTCAAACAACGTTTCTGCACCATCATCTGTCGCATCTAAAACTTTCTTTGCTTCATCTCCTGTCAGATTGATGATGTACATTGTCTCATCTGGTGAAATTCTTGCTTCCACTTCATCCATATCTTTGATCACATCATAGATCTCTCCTAATTTCTCAGGTTTTGGACAGCCACCGAATGGGTGATAAGAAACTGCATATAATCCTTCCTGTTTCTGATCGATCACTCGTTTACCAGATACTTTACTTCCATCTCCCTGTTTCTTCACTTCAGAAATTTCTACATGAAGATCAAGATCCTGTCCGGATGCGAAAACTTCATCTAATTTCTCATGGAAAGCTTTGATATATCCTTCTTCACCTAAAGTCTCCTGCATATAACGCGTTCTTGCTCTTCCACGTTGTTTATAATTTCCATGTGCAATAAATGTTTCTCTCATTGCACAAATATAATAAAGAATCTTCTCTGGTTGTACATTCTCAGCAACTTTCAGTCCAAATCTCGCATTGTTACCAAGTCCTCCAGCACTGTAAACATCAAAGTTTCCATCTTCCCTTGCCACAAATCCAAGATCACGGAATGTTGCATGTGTCTCATTAGCTGGCCCGTTTGAAAATCCAACTTTTAATTTTCTTGGCATAACTTCTTTTTTGATAAATGTCATCAAATATTCTCCAGCTGCTTCGGCATATGGAAGAACGTTAAAATATTCTCCTTTTTCAACACCTGACAATGGAGATACGGTTACATTACGTGGAAAATCTCCACCTCCACCCATTGTGACAATACCATGATCTAATCCACCTTCCATGATTCCATAAATTGCTTCTGGCTGTAAGTTATGTAACTGAATCGTCTGACATGTCGTCAGGTGAACTTTATCTACATTATATGTTTTAATACTGTCTGCGATAAATTTTAATTTATCTTTTGTTAAATGACCACCTGACATACGAAGACGGATCATACTTGCTTTTCCATCTTTCTGTGCATAACTTCCGTAACCACCGGAAAATCCTTTGTAATCTGCTTTACTTAGTTCTCCTGCATAAAACTGGTCTGTCTTTTCTTTAAATGCTGGCAGGTCTTGTTTCCATTCCTGTGGATTGATCGTTTCCATATGTAAAATTCCTTTCTGAACATTTTGTTTCTTTTATTATGTGAATCCTTATAAAATACCACATTTGTCTTATCATACCACATTTACATAATTGTTTGAATGATTTCTTTCCTTTTCTACAAGAAATGATTCGATTGCTTTTGCAAGGTTTTTATGTCCTTTTTCATTCATATGTTCCATATCTGCCTTACTTGGCTTGGCTACATCACTTGCTGCAAGGAAATCACATCCGTACTTCCATGCAATCTTTAAATAAGTCTGTTTTAATTGCTTGGATACTTTCACAGAACGCTGGTCAAATTCAAGATCAAATCCTGGTTTCCATACATCTTCTCCTAGTTCGATCGGAGATACTAATAAAATATCGATCGCTGGATCAGCTTTTCTGATCTGCTGGATCAGTTTTTCGATTCCTTTTCCGATGCGATCTGCACTTGCATGGTTATATGTTTTGCAGTCATTGGTTCCAAGCATTAAAACAACCTGGTCAAGTGGTGCGTGTGTCTCTAAGAGCATTGGAAGTACTTTCGCTCCATTTCTTCCATCTCTTGTCGCATCGTCAAATACACTGGTTCTTCCACATAATCCTTCTTCTATAATTCGATATCCTTTATCGTAAAGCTTCTCTGCTAAAATTCCTGTCCATCTTGTTTCTCTGTCATATCTTCTTGTTGTACCTGGGATCAGTCCATATGTATTGGAATCTCCAAAGCATAATATCTCTTTCATATCTGTCACCTTCTTCGTTATATTTCATATAATTCTAATAGGAATAATATGATTATAAGAAATATGAGTTTGATTGTCAATAGGTTTTAAATAGAAAAATACCCTATAGGATATAGATTTTTCCTATAAGGTATTATACGTTATTATTATATAAGTTAATTTATAAAGGTCTTAATCATTCTTCTTCCCAAACAATAAACTTACGATCACACTTAAAATGATCGTAATCACCATATCAGGAAGTGTATTTCCAAGGATCGTATCAACCCCCATTAACCAGCGATATGCAATAAATCCAACAACCCATACAAGCATGTTCTGGATACATACAGATTTTCTTGAGAAATCCTGATGAAGGATAAAGAAATCTGCGATCTGTACAGCGATCATTGGTGCAAAGACTGATCCGATCAGATATAAGAAATCTGTGATATCGTCCATCGGATAAACAATTGCCCCAATCATTCCGATCACTGTTGCCGCGACTGCGATCCATTTTCCATTGATATTCTTAGATAGGGATTCACTGGAAATTCCGGCAGACCAAGCATCTAAGAATGTTGTTGTTACAGTTGAGAATACGATAATTAATAATCCTGCAATTCCAAGTCCTGCTTTTACCATGATCTGTGCGATATCGGATTCTCCTGTAAAGATAGAGATTCCCATACCGATCACATACATCCAGCAGCTGACCAATCCATAAACGATCACACTTGCCCATGTTGCTTTCGTTGGTTCTTTAGCTTCTCTTGTGTAGTCACTGATCAGTGGCAGCCATGATAATGGCATGGCAACTGCAAGTTCTACAGCTGCTCCGAAAGTTAATCCATCATTTGCAACCGGCTTTAATGAACCATGTCCGAAAATAATAAAACTTAAAACTAATGTCAAAATAAATAATGCTGCCATTGCAACCGTATTGATCTTTCCTAAATTTTCAATTCCTACCAGAATCCAGATAATGATCAATCCTCCGATAATGACTGGCCATACCCAGTTCGCAATATTGAAGATTCCTGCTGCTGCTAATGATCCGTCATAGATCATGATTGCTGTCCATCCAACTAACTGCAGGATATTTAACACTGCAAATAGCAAAGCTCCCGTTGATCCAAAACTCATTTTTACCGTTTCCATTGCACTTTTTCTTGTCTTTCCACCGATAAATCCGGCAAAAAACATCATACCACATCCAATGATATGTCCAATGATGATTGCTAATAATCCTGTAGAAAATCCTAAGGATGCGAAATATGTACCTGTTAAAATTTCTGCCAAGGACACTCCGGCTCCAAACCAGATCAGTCCGTTTTCAAAAATTGATGTTCTTCTGCTACCCATTGTCTATGCCTCCTCTTTCCATTCATCTTTCAAATCAAATGCATGATTCATTGGTCCGCTTCCAGCTCCAAGATCCAACATATCTGCCAATGCTCTTGAAATATAGTCTTTTGCACGCTGTACAGAAATCTTAAGGTCAAAACCTTTGGCAAGATTTGCTGCGATAGCACTTGAAAGAGTGCATCCTGTTCCATGTGTATTTGGGTTATTGATTCTTTTTCCTTTAAACCAGGAAACTTCTTCTTTTGTATATAAAAGGTCATTTGCATCGTTAATATTATGACCACCTTTTAATAACACTGCGCATCCAAGATCTTCATAGATCGCTTTTGCAGCCGCTACCATGTCTTCTTCTGTGTGGATCTCCATTCCACAAAGAATCTCAGCTTCTGGAATATTCGGTGTAATTACCGTAGCGATCGGTAATAATTCTTTCTTTAATGTATCTACGGCATCTTCTTCTAATAATCGTGATCCGCTTGTTGCTACCATCACTGGATCAACAACGATATTTTCCGCTTTATAATGCTGTAATCTTTCTGCGATCGTTTTGATCAGTCCGCTTGAGGAAACCATCCCGATCTTGACTGCATCGGGTCTGATGTCTTCAAAAACTGCGTCGATCTGTTTCTTTAAGAATTCTGGATCTGCTTCTAATATTCCTGTTACGCCGGTTGTATTCTGGGCTGTCAGTGCTGTGATCGCACTCATTGCAAATACACCATTCATTGTCATGGTCTTTAAGTCAGCCTGAACTCCAGCGCCTCCACTGGAATCACTTCCAGCGATTGATAATGCTGTTCTCATAAGTATCTCTCCTTTTCTCTCTTATGCATTATTTTTCTATTGCGATCAAAAGTGGTGCTCCCAGTTGACCGCATTGTTTCGTATCATTGTAAATTCTTCCATAATAGGAATCCTTTATCATACGAAAAAAACGGAAAGCTACTGATTTTGTAACTTTCCGTATGTTCGCGACTTATCATCTTCGTTTCCTACGTTGGCATTACCCAAATCAGGTTCAAAGGTCGAAAGTTTTACTTTCCTCTCAGCCTGTTTAACAAGCTCCCTGTTTTTATAACTTAATAAGTATATAGCAAGTTTCTCTAAAAAGCAAGTTCCTATTTTCGTACTTTATTGCTTTTTTTAATTTTTAGCTTATTTTTCTTGCCTTTCTTGGAAATATCGTTAACCCTAACTTTTTCATAATAAATTCTTTCCCCAAAAATAAATTTTAAACCTCTTTTCCTTTTGTCACGATCACATGAATGATAAATGGAATAAACAATGTGATAAATGCTGCATATCCAAGGTACGCATATCCCTGTTTTACAACAGCCAACAATCCAAACTGTGCGATCGCAAATGCTAAAAATGTAAAGATCAGTGTTGCAATGGCATTTCTTACTAAATGTCCATTCTGTCTTTCCTGCTCAGATCTCATACGACGCTCTACTGCATTGACACATCTTGTTACGATTCCAGAGATCATGTTTACCGCCGTTGAAATAGATCCAAGGATGATCAAAACAGAGATGATCGGTGTTAATAATCCTGAAGATACTCCATTTTGTACTAAAACTAACATAGGAACTGTTGCTGTTACAAGGTCTGCTGCGTATGCAACGGCTAATAATCCGATGATGGATAATTCCATTGCAAAGAAATTAAATACAAAAATCTCAATGGCTGCTTTGTTGATCTGCTTCTTATCTGTCACAGGTTCCATATGCTGGTACATAACAGATACAGATGCTAACTGGAAGAAGAAATATAAAACTGCAGAATATAAGGCTGGTCCAAAAGCTCCGCTTTCTCCAGAGATCACAGGCATCTTTCCTGATACTAAGTTAGAGATTGCTGCTGTGATCGCATCCCACTGTACGATGATGTTTGGTACTAATACAAGAACTAATCCGATCAAGATCAGTACACTTAAAGTAGATGCACATTTTCTTACGACACTTGTTCCAAAGAGTGCGATCACAAAAATAAATGCTGCTATGATCAATGTACATACCCAGTATGGGATTCCAAATAGCATTTGAAGTGTTGATCCGCCTGTTGCAAATGCTGCAGCGGATGCCGTTCCGATCATGATCAGATAACAGATTTCATATAGATTTGACATGATTGGTCTTGTCTTTCCATATAAACTGTCAGAAAAACTTCTGTAATCATATGTTTTATGTTTGTATGCATAACGCATTCCATACCAGAAAAATAATGCATATAATCCTTGTGTGATCAATGGCATTAACAGACACCAGATTCCGTAGTTGATAAAATACTGATAGATCTGTGCTCCGGAAGCAAATCCACCTCCGAACTGTGTCGTAAATGCCACGAATGCGATTCCCATGGCAAGAGGCATCTTACTCTTGTCAACTAGTAAACTTTTTTTGCCACTCATTTTGTCGTCCTCTCTTTTCTCTTAATGTAGTCTGATATTCTAGTTTTCATCGATCTTGATCATTTTTCCTGGATTCAAGATCAGCTTATCATCAAATGCACGTTTAATAGACTTGTATAGTTCGATCATTCTTGGTCCCGCAAATTCCTCTAAGAAATCAAGACGTCCGTTTCCGATTCCATGTTCTCCAGATAACTGTCCACCAAGTTTTTTTGATAATGCATATAATTCTGTTAATGATTCATGGGTTGCCTTCTTCCACTCCTCATCGCTCATCTCTGGTCCACGAAGCATTTCGGTATGAATGTTTCCATCTCCGCAATGACCACATGGCTCTACGCGGATTCCATGTGCAGATGCAATCTTCTTTGCCTGTTTTACATATTCTGCAATCTCTGATCTTGGAACAACCACATCACATTCTTCCTGTGCAACGGAATCTGCCTTCATTCCTTCAAGAATTGCTCCTCGTACTTCCCACACAGATGCCGCACGTTCTGGCGTTCCTGCGATATTACAATCTAAAGCTCCATTTTCTAATGCCGCTTCTGCTGCTGCTTCTACTGCACGATCAAGTTCTTCTTTGCTTGATGCATCATACATAACGATCAATACCGCTTCTCCGTGTTTCACTGGAAACAGTTTATGTAGACTTCTTTCTACAATATCGATCAATTCTCTTTCCAAAAATTCAATCGCTGTTGGAACAAATGGCAGATCTAATACTTTTGGCACCATATCAGCGCATTCTTCCAAGCTTCTAAATGGCATAACCAATGTACTTGAACATGTTGGTGCAGGCAATAACTTTAACGTAACTTCCGTCAAAATACATAAGATTCCCTCAGAACCAATCACTAAATCTTTCACATCAAATCCTGTTGTATTCTTTACGACATTGGATGAGAAATTCATGATGGAACCATCTGCCATAACTGCTTCAATACAACGGACAAAGTCTCTTGTAAGACCATATCTTACCGCTTTCATTCCACCTGCGTTGGTAATGACATTTCCACCGATAGAAGCTGTTTTTTCTCCTGGATCTGGTGGGTAGAATAATCCTTCTTCTTTAGCTGCCGCCTGAATATCAATTAACAATGCTCCTGGCTGTGCCGTGATCGTCTGGTTCTTGTGATCCACTGGAAAAATCTTATTCATACGCATCACAGATAACATGATTCCACCGTATTTACAAGTTGCTCCACCTGCAAGTCCTGTTCCAGCCCCACGGCAGACAACTGGAATATTCTGCTCGTAAGCATATTTCATGATTTCTGAAACTTCTTCTTTATTCAATACTTCCACGTATAATTCCGGTGGAAATACTCCATATTCCGGCATCTCGTCTTTGTAATATTCTTTTGCAATCTCATCGCCGACCCATACACGTTCGTTGTCTGTGATCTCAATGATCTTATCAAAATCTTCCTGGGTCATCTTCTTATATGGATATGGCATCTTATTCGTCCCCTTTCTGTTCTTTTACTAATTCTGTCAGATATGGAACGACTTTGTACAGGTCATCTACGATACAATAGTGTGCCACATTGAAAATCTGAGCTTCTGGATCATTGTTGATCGCTACGATGCATTCAGATCCTGTCATACAAGATGTAAACTGAATCGCACCAGAAACTCCACAAGTAATGATCAGTTTTGGACGAACAGTTCTTCCAGATAATCCAACCTGATGTGCAACATCCCCAAAACCATTCTCGATCATCGGTCTTGTAAATGCTAACTGTCCACCTAAAGCTTTGGCTAATTCTTCACACATTTCCACATCTTTTTCATTGCGGACCCCTCGTCCTGCTACAACTAAGACATCTTCATCTTCAATATTCTTTGTTTTCTCGATCACTTCAGATTTTAAGATCTCAATTGGAGATTGTTTCATCTCTTCTTTGACTGGACAGACAACGACTTCTCCTTTGGCATTGTCGACCTTCTGTGCCGCATCCATAACTCTGTATCTTACAGTTGCAAACTGTGGTCTTGATTTTGTAATAGAAATCTGAGCCATGATATTTCCACCAAATGCTGGACGAATCTGTACCATGTCTGTGTTTGACTTAATATCAAGGGTTGTACAATCGGCTGTTAATCCTGTATGGAATCTTGTTGCCAGTCTTGGGGCTAAGGATCTTCCAAGTGCTGTTGCCCCAATCAAGACAGAACTTGGTTTCTGTGCTGCGATACATTCCGCAACAACATCTGTATAACAGTCTGCTCTGAATCCTTCTAAGGATTCATCCTCATATGCAAAGACCTGATCAACTCCATAGTCTAGAAGTTTATGTGCATTCTCAATGGTTCCTGCTCCACCTGCGATCACGCATTTGACTTTAAAGTTTACTTTGGAAGCCATCTTTCTTGCTTCACCGATCAATTCAAATGCAACTGGATGAATGTCTCCACGTTCTTGTTCTACAAAGATCAAAAAATCTTTCCATTTGTCTTTATCAAATGATCCTGCTTTCTGCTCAAAACTGATTGCTTTTTCTGGACATTGTCTGACACACATTCCACACATTCGGCAAGTGTCCCCGACAACGATCCCATTATCTTCAAAACTTAATGCCCCAAACGGACATTTTTCCACGCATTTACCACATAGACTGCAGCGTTTTGCATCAAATTTTATTAGTTCCATGTCTTCTCACCTAAATCACTTTCTTATTCACTAATACGTCAAATAATTGTTTTGTCTTTTCTTTTGCATCTCCATCAAAATAAACCTGCTTTTCTACTTCTGGCGGTGCAAACATTTTCTCTACTGCGGTTGGTGATCCGACAAGTCCATATTTGCTTAAGTTCTGATCTGCCATATCTTCAAATGTCATGATCTTCACTGGGCGGTCTTTGGACTGTTTCTGCAGTAAATAAGATGGTAATCTTGGTACACACATGTCTTTGTCAACTGTGATCAGACATGGATATGGAATCTTTGAAGTCTGTGATACACTGACTAAATCCTGTTTTACCTGAATAGACTCGCTGTCTGCATCTACGATCTCAGACACCCATGCTGCATGTGGGATTCCTAAATGCTCTGCGATCGCTGGCCCAACCTGAGCGGTATCTCCATCGGTTGTCTGCTTTCCACAAATAATAAGATCTATATCTCCGATCGCAGTGATTCCCTGAGATAGTGCATAAGATGTTGCAAGCACGTCTGCTCCTGCAAACTTGCGGTCAGATAAAATGACTGCATCATCTGCTCCCATTGTATACGCATCTCTCATCATCTCCTCAGCCTGTGGAGGTCCCATGGTGAGAACTGTAACACTTCCTCCTACTTTCTCTCTTAATTGTAATGCTGCTTCCAGGGCAAATAAATCATAAGGATTCGTTCTTGTCTCCCCGGATAAACGCTTCATTGCCCCTGTTTCTGGGTCAATGTCAACTTTAGTACCTGCCGGTACCTGTTTCATACATACTAGAATTTTCATTGTTCTGCTGCTTCTTTCGTATTATTTGTTACTCTTTCACTTTAACTGATTAACGTAACACTACTTATTATACGACACCATTTTTTTATTGTCGAGTTAATCATACAAAAAAATAGCATCTGTTGCTTATGTTTTCGTAACAAATGCTATTTCCTCATCTACTTTTCTAAAACTAAGGTCTCGTATGGTCTTAATACTACTTTGTTTTCTTTTATATTTTCTGTATCATAATTTCCGATCAATTTATGATAGGATGTCCATAACTGTGGGATTTCAACTTCTTTTTCTCTCTCTGTCAGATTGTTTAATACAACCAGATGTTCTTCTTTGTAATTTCTTTCGTATGCCAGAAGATCATCATCCTCTTTTTCAAAAAACTCTATTGTTCCTTCCTGAATTACCTCTTTTTCTTTTCTTAACTCAATGAGTTTTTTGTAAAAATAATAAATAGAATCTTGATCTTTTAACTCATTTTCTACATTGATCTCTTCGTAATGATCTGGTACAGAAATCCAAGGTGTTACATCTGAAAACCCCGCATTCTCCTCATCTGACCATTGCATTGGTGTTCTGCTGTTATCTCTGGAACGTTCTTGCAACGTTTTGATCGCTTCTTCTTTTGTCTTCCCTTCTTTTAAAAGAATTTCATAATAATTAAGACTTTCTACATCCCTGTAATCAGCAATATCCTTAAAATGCGCATTCGGCATTCCAAT
>ENA-ORNZ01002398-ORNZ01002398.1-human-gut-metagenome-genome-assembly--contig:-NODE-2398-length-12067-cov-3.649101_pt1 | contig 12067 bp, 8 predicted proteins | sample MGYA00242124_ERZ509040 | MGnify/ENA primary metagenome ERZ509040 (study PRJEB26280, sample SAMEA2338733) | human gut metagenome | biome: human gut; feature: human-associated habitat; material: faeces... | reverse complement strand
TGAAATATTGAATTTTCAAGGTGCGAAGCCCTGTTTTGGTGTGGGAAGTTTTAGTTAGTAAGTAATAAACGACAACATATTTCAGAAGTCAGAGATATAACAGCAGTAAATAATCCTTGACTTCTGAAATTTTTTTATCTAAAATACTTAGGAACCGAACTAATTACAAAAACACAGGAGTACAGTCATATGGAAACAGGAAAAGTCATTAACCGTATATCTAACCGTCTGCGCCGCAGATCTGCAGCTTTACAGGAAACACTGGGAATGAGCGGGGCGCAGGGGAATATTTTAAATTTTATTTTAGTGGAAGGACAGAAACATTCTATTTATCAGAAAGATATAGAAAAAGAATTTGGTCTCCGTCCATCTACGGCTACAGAAGTATTAAAGGCCCTGGAAAAGAAAGAACTGATCTGCCGTGTCAGTGAAAAGCAGGATGCCCGTTTAAAACGGATCGAATTTACGTCCAAGGCCGAAGAAATCCGTCATCTGATCGCTGCTGAAATAGGCGAGTCGGAAAGCATTTTATTAAAAGGTATTACAGAAGAAGAAAGGCAGATCTTTATAGCAATCGGAGAGCGAATGCTAAAAAATCTGGACGAAGCTAATCAATAAGGAGATCAATCAGTAAGGAAGCTGATCCTTAAAGAAGTTTCCAGGAAACAGGATAGAAGAAAATAGGATAGAGAAAGGAAGAAAAGCAAAATGGAAAAAGCAAAAGAAACGGGTACAGACCAGGAACTGATGCGTTCTATGAAGGTGTCAAAAGCAGTAGCCGCCATGGCGATCCCAAGTGTGATCAGCAGTCTGGTTACAGTCGTTTATAACATGGCAGATACCTTTTTCGTAGGACAGACAGGAGATGCACTTCAGGTAGCGGCAGTCAGTCTGACAAACCCTATTTTCATTCTCCTTATGGCTTTTGCCAATATGTTTGGAATGGGCGGAAGCGCCGTGGCATCCATGGCAATGGGAGAAGGAAAACCCAAAAAAGTAAAGAACACTACCGCATTTATCACCTATGCTAGTTTAGCAGTAGGCATCATAATTGCAGTTATTTTATTTGCATTTATGTCCCCCATCTTACATATTTTTGGCGCAAATACAGAAACCTATGAATACGCTAAAGGTTACATCCATTACATTGCCTGGGGCGCTCCCTTTATCATCTGGTCTGCGGCAGCCAGCTTTGTAGTCCGGGCAGAAGGTGCCAGTAAAGAAGCTATGATCGGAAGCATGGTGGGAACCATTGCAAATATTGTATTAGACCCCCTGTTTATCTCTGGTCTGCATATGGGAGCTGCCGGTGCGGCTATTGCAACTACCATCGGAAATATCCTGGCAAGTCTGTACTTTGTATGGTATTTCTTAAAGAGATCCGGTCAGCTGTCCATTCTTCCAAAAGACTTTACTTTAGGAGAAAATATCCCGCAGAGAGTCTGCACTACCGGCTTCCCAACTGCTATCTTTTCTGTTCTCATGAGCGTTTCCACCATTGTAGTCAACCAGATTTTGGTAAAATATGGAAATGCACCGGTGGCAGCCATCGGTATTGTTTTTAAAGCCAATATGTTCATTACTTTCCTGCAAATGGGACTGGCAAACGGAGTACAGCCATTGTTGGGTTACAGCTATGGAGCTGGAAATATCAGCCGCTTCCGGGAAGTAGAACGCTTTACGAAGATCTGCTGCCTGATAGCCGGAGTTGCGGCCACACTGCTGTATTTTGTGGGAAAAGAGCCTATTATCCGCATGTTCATCAGTGATGATGAGGTGGTTTATTATGGGGTAAAGATGCTGATTGCATACATGCTTTCCGGTCCTGTGATCGGCATGCTTTTTGTAAATATGAACTGTATGCAGTCTGTAAATTACGCATTGCCTGCAACCATCCTTTCCGTTATGCGTCAGGGCGTCCTCCTGATTCCGCTGCTTTACATCCTGCAGCTGATCGCAGGATTAGAAGGCGTGATATACGGTCAGGCAATTACAGACTATATCGCGGTGGTCCTTTCAACGGTATTTTGGAGAAATATAAGAAAAAAGCTGTAGGATTTGCCAGAGTGACCTGGATCATTCTACAGCTGAAAAATGAAATCCCAGCGGGCGTCAGATCGCAATCTGCCGTCCGCCATTTTTTTCATATAACCGGTGACTGATGGAAAGCACGGTACGTCCGTTTCCGGCTCGGTTTAAAGCAGAAAGAACGGTCTGTTCTGTGTCTGCGTCAAGATTTGCCGTGATCTCATCTAATAAAAGGATGCGGGGGTTGGTTGCAACAGCCCTGGCAATGGAAAGCAGCTGCCATTGTCCCTGGGAGAAAAGACCTGGTTTGCAGGGAGTGTTGTAGCCTTCCGGGAAACTGCGTATAACTTCATCCAGTCCTGTAAGACCTGCGGCAGTCTGGGCCTGTTCCAATGTGATATCCGGGTCAAATAAGGTGATCTGGTCCAGGATCGTTCCGGGAACCATGGAAAAATTCTGTTCTACACAGCTGATGATCTTTCGTCTCTGGTTTTCAGAGAGTGCATCGGCAGGCTGTCCGTTAATAAGAACGTTTCCTTTCTGAGGTGTATAAAGTCCTAAAAGCAGTTTAAAAATAGTACTTTTTCCGGCACCGGTACGTCCGGTCAAAGTAACCTGTTCCCCTTCTTTTACAGAAAAACTGAGGGACTGTAGAATATCCGGGTCACTTTCCTCATAACGGAAGGTTACATTCTGAAGTTCTACCGGGCATGCAGCCGGATCCGGTCTGGAAGTGTTTGTTTCCCTAGCTTTGGTACGTTCCGGAAGCTGCAAAAATTCATTGATCCTGTGTACTCCGGCAGCAGCAGACTGAATGGTCTGTATTTCCATACCAATACTTTCAAGAGGTGTAAATACCTGGGTAATATAGGAAATAACAGCGGCAGCAGTACCGGCAGACATTCCGAAAAACAGCTGGACTTCCCCATTTCCAAAAGCAGATAAGATCATAACAATGGCGATGGTAATTGAATTGGAAATAAGGATGACCGGTGAATAAATAGCATCATAAAAATTTGTTTTATCAATTGCCTTATAGCTGTCTTCCAGAAATTTACTGTATTTTTCTTCCATATACATTTCTTTGTGAAGATTGTGAATGGTGCGGATACAGCGCAGTGTCTCCGGTACATGACCAGAGGCTTTTGCAATGGCAGCACGGTTACTTAACTGGGATGCAAGCATGCGTTTTTGTACATGACGGGTGTAGAAAAATACAGCGGGGAGCACAAAAAGCAGCAGAATAGCCAGACCGCGGTTTTTCGTAAAGATCACAAAGAAAATACCGCAAAGCTGGCAGGCGTCTGCAAACATGCTGATGATACCGGAAGTAAAAAGTTCCTCTACTGTATCCACATCACCTACAAAACGGGAAGCAATGGCTCCTGAGTCATGGGAAACAAAAGAGTCTGCAGGCAGAAGGCTGATCTTCTGGCATAAAACAGTGCGCAGTCCATGCGTAATGCGCTGCCCGAAGATCGTCAAAAGGCTTTCACGCAAAGAGGTGGCAGCATTTGTTAATAAAAGCAGTCCAAAATAGGACAGAGCCAGAGCAAAAGGAAAGGTCTGGCCGGCTGTAAGATAGTCAATGGCTTTTGCCAGTACCAGCGGCGGGAGAAGGGCAAAGACAGCAGATCCCAACACAGCAGCAAATAAAGTTACGCACATTCCCTTATTCTGTTTTACAGTGCGTAAAATAACCTTAAGGACAGAATGTTCTGTTTTCATAGTCAGCAGATCCCCCTTTCAATCGCACTTTCCGTTGGTTTTGCAACGGAATAGTCGGTTTGAAGCTGATATAATTCTCTGTAAGCACTATTATCTTTCAACAGTTTTTTATGGGAAGAAAATTCTGCTGTTCCATTATCCATCCAGATCACGCCGTCTGTTTCCGAGAACAGATACAGGCGATGGGAGATGAGAAAGATAATGCTGTCCGGCACCATTTGACGCAGGTGTTCAAACACTTCTACTTCTGTTGTCTTGTCTAAGGCGGAAAATGGATCATCTAAGATCAGGATCGGGCGGGGATGGGCCAGTGTACGGGCCAGAGCCAGCCGCTTCTGCTGTCCGCCGGAAAGACGGAGGCCCGTTTCACCGGTTACTGTATCTTCACCCTGAGGCATATGACGTACCTCATCTTCCAGGCATACAGCTTCTAAGTATTTCCACAGATCCTTTTGATCCCCAAGTAAAACATTGTTTTTAATGGTATCACTTAACAGATCCGGTTCATGTCCTAAGTATCCCACCAGAGAATTGCGCACATCTGGTGAAAGGGAAGAAAATTCCTTACCGTTAAAGGTGAGGGAGCCGGTGTAAGGATGCTCGCAGAGGAAGATCCGTCCTAATGTGGATTTTCCGCAGGCAACCGGGCCGGTAATACCAATGATCTCACCAGGAGAAGCCTGGAATGTCAGATCTTTGAAAAGAGGAGCGCTGTTTTCATAGGAAAATCCAAGGGATCTTGCGTTTACCTGTCCAAGGCTGGAAGCTGGCAGAGGTTTGTCTTCTTTTCCTGCTTTCATAAAAGGAAGGATACGCTTCCAGGAAACCTGGGCTTTCTGGATAGCATTAAAAAGCTTGGCTGCATGGGAAGATTTTACAGACAGCCTGGAAAAACAGGAAAGGAAAGCGCTGAAAGCGGCAATATCCCAGGAAGTCCAGCCGGTTCCCATTACATTTTTACTTCCAAAATAAAAGATGAGAAGGACGCCGGTCATGGAAATAAGCTTATAAATAGGAGGCAGGGCCGCTACCGGCAGATCCGCACGTACAGAGGCTTTTTCGTAATCAGCCAGGTGGGCTTCATAATCTTTATTTCTCTGGGTCTCACAGCCGTAAATACGGTAGGTAATGGCGTTTTGGATGCGGTCTAAGGTTGCGGCATTTAAACGTCCGGCGCTTTCTTTGCAGGCAGCACCTGTTTTCAGGACAACGATTTTCATCCTTTCTGCGATCACATAGGAAACAGGAGGGAAGATAAGGCACAAAAGAGCCAGTTTCCAGTCGTAGGCGAAAAGCATGAAAACATAGGAAAACAGTGCTACACCTGTATCGAAGATCTCAGTTGTAAATTTACGGATCCCTTCGGAACATGCGTCTACGTCGGATAAAGCTTTTGTCATGGCATTTCCGGTATTGACATTTTTCAGATCGGAGGTATCCGTATGGACCAGGTTGTTATAATACGTCTGTTTCATACTGCGGTTGATGTTGTTGGCGAAGCGGCGCACATACAGACGTTTGATGAAACGGGAGATCTGTACCGTAAAAATGGCAATAAAATAAGCAGATGCCAGTTTCAGCATATCTGAAAAATGACTTTGGCCTTTCTGGATAAAAAACAGGCACTGTATCATCTGGCCTTCAAACCAGGGACGGGCCATAAGTCCAAGATTGTAAATAAGACCGGACACTGTGATAACAGCTAAAATTCCCTTTTGCATGGAAAAATAACTGGTGACATGGTCTGGATGTTTGCATATGGGGGGTGCAGATTGTTTACTCATGTGAGAGTTCTCCTTCCTGTGGTTCTTTTTCCGGAGCCTTTTTTGGGGGCAGTTCTTTATTTAGTATTTCTTTATCTGGTATTTTTTGATCGGTCATTTCTTCGCTGGGGATCCGGGAAAGTTTTTCATTGGTCCATGCCGATACATGGGTAAAGTCTACTCTCCGTTCTTCCTTGGATTTCCAGTAAAGGATATCCAGGATGCGGCAGAATTCCCTGCGGTCTGCTTCTGAGAGATCAGCAATGAGCCAGTCATAAAAAGCGTCTTCAATGTTTGCCTTGGAGTTTTTCAGCTCTTCCGCTTTTTCTGTGGCAAAAAGAAGCTGGCTGCGTTTATCTTCAGGATTTGGTTTTCGTACCAGATAGCCCTTTGCTTCCAGGCTTGCAGCCCGGCGGGCAGCGGCTCCTTTGTCGATCTTTAAGGTTTCACGGATTTCTGCCTGGGTGATTCCCGGTTTGTGGCGGACCAGATGGATAAAGTCAAATTCAGCTGTGCCGATGCCCTCGGCTTTCATGGTCTGGACTGTAAATTTGGCAGCTTCTCTGGCTATTTTTGTTATTTTACGCTGTGTATCATCCATAGATTTAACGATCCTTTCTAAAGAGAAGATGTATATACATCTATATAGTTGATGGTACATCTAAATGTTTGCATTGTCAATACAGGAAGATCTTACAGACCATCTTTAAAAAATAAAAAGCGGTTGACGTTTTTTGAGAATACGTGTACAATAATACGTACATTATTAATAACCTGTTATGAAAATAAAGGCAGGCTTCGATTGACTGAGAGCAAGAGCCACAGGACCTGTATTTTCATAAGATCCGCATAAGCGGCAGCAGCGTATGTTTATACGATACTACAGGTGTTTTACTTTCCGTGAAAAGTGAAAACTTCTGACAGGATCAGTTAATCATCCGTCCCTTAGATCTTAAGGGGCGGATTTTTTATATTCACTGATGCATCATGCAAAAGAATGATATAGAAAAAGCGGAAATAACACAGGATCTTACACAGGTAAAAGCATTACATATTTAGGAGGAGAGCAGTATGAAAGGGTACAAAAAGCTTATGGACTTTGTAGCGCTGGTTGAAAAAGCAGTTCTGGCAGCTACCATGATCATGATCCTTGTACTGACAGTAGGAAACGTGTTTTCACGTAAAGTGATCCACCAGTCATGGTCTTTTACAGAGGAACTGGTGGTTGCAATTTTTGTTCTGATCACCCTTATAGGCGCAGCATTGTCTGCAAGAGAGGGAGGTCTGGTAGGTTTAAACTTGGTAACAGAGCGCCTGCCAAAGTCATGTAAAAAGCCAGTGATCATTCTCATCACACTTTTTTCCGTGGCTTTTATGGGAATTTTATTCTATTACGGTATGGACAAGGTATTGGCACAGCTTGCCAACCAGAAACGAACCTTCGTATTAAACTGGCCGGAATGGATCTTCTGGTCCTTCGTACCCATTGGTTCCGTGTGCATGGTCCTGCACTTTATTGAGTATTGTGTGGATGAATGTGCAAAAACAAACGCAGCAGAAAAGAATGATATGAAAAAGGAGGATAAATAAATGGTAAGTGCAGTTCTTTTTATCACCTTTTTCGTTTTACTGGTTTTAAATGTTCCGATCTCTATCTGCCTGGGACTTTCATCCGCAGCAGCGATTCTGTATTCAGGAACTTCTTTAACCATTGTAGCAACTAACATTTACTCCGGTATCAGCAAATTCCTGCTTCTTGCTATCCCGTTTTTCGTATTATCCGGAAACATTATGGCAAAGGCCGGTATTTCCACCAGACTGATCCGTTTCGTTGACACTTGTGTTGGACACCGCAAAGGCGGCATTGCAAATGTATGTATCATCGTTGCCTGCTTCTTCGGCGCGATCTCCGGTTCCGGTCCTGCAACGGTAGCAGCATTAGGCGCAGTTCTGATCCCAGCTATGGTAGAAAGAGGCGGCTTCTCCGCTCCATTCTCTACTGCATTAATGGCAACTGCCAGCTCCATTGCCATTGTCATCCCGCCAAGTATCGCCTTCGTTGTGTATGCTTCCATTACCGGCGTTTCTATTGGTGACATGTTCATGGCTGGTATTGTTCCTGGAATTCTCATGGGACTTGCACTGATCGTAGTGGTAATGTTAGAAGTGCGTAAAAACCATGTCGTTCCGTCCAATGTACAGAAGGCATCTGCAAAAGAACGTCTGGACGCATTTAAAGACGCATTCTGGGGATTTTTAATGCCAGTTATCATCCTTGGCGGTATTTACGGCGGTATTTTCACACCTACTGAGGCAGCAGCCGTTTCTGTTGTATATGGCCTTTTTGTAGGTATGGTAATTTATAAAGAAGTAAAATTAAAAGACCTTTGGGATATCCTTATTGACTCTGCAAAGACTACCGGCGGCATCATGCTTATTGTAGCATGTGCGTCTCTGTTCTCCTTTGTATGTACCCGTTTTGGTATCTCTGCTGCAGCTTCCCAGCTGCTGGCAAAAGTAGCAGGCAATCAGTTCACTTTCTTGCTGATCTGCAATGTGATCTTCCTGATCGCAGGCTGCTTTATTGACGCAAACTCAGCCATGTACATTTTCATCCCGATCATGCTTCCTGTATGCAAGCAGTTGGGCTACAATGTGATCGCCTTTGGTATTATGGCAACCGTCAACCTGGCAATCGGTCAGGTAACACCGCCAGTTGGTGTCAACCTGTTTGTAGCCATCGGTGTAAAGCTGAAGAATGGTTTACAGGTAACTTTACAGCAGATCTCCCGTGCAGTTGTACCTATGGTAGCTGCATGTATCGTGGTTCTGCTTATGATCACCTATATCCCGGGAATTTCCACTTTCCTTCCAGCAGCATTAGGAAGTGCGGCAGCAGTTGAAAATGGAACCACCACAGGCGGTGACAGCGGTACCACAGCAACTGATAATGACGATTTTAATACCATTGAAGATTACAGTGATCTGGATTGGCCGGAAATGACATGGAACTTTACCTGCTCTACCACAGAGACCAGTACCTGGGCCCAGGCCGGGCGTAAGTTTGGTGAATTAATGGAACAGGCAACCGGCGGCAAGATCAAGGTAGAAGTATATGCAGCAGACCAGCTGACCGGCGGCAACCAGTCCGAAGGTATCCAGGCACTGATGAACGGCGATCCGGTACAGATCTCCATGCACAGCAACCTGATCTATTCTGCATTTGATCCACGTTTTAACGTAGTTTCATTGCCATATCTTTTCGACTCTGTAGAAGATGCAGACGCAAAACTGGACGGGGAAGCAGGACAGAAAATGGATGAGATCTTATCTTCCTATGGCTTACATTGTATGGGAATGGCAGAAAATGGCTTCCGCCAGCTGACCAACAGCGTCCGCCCGGTACATTCTGTAGAAGATATGAAGAACCTGAAGCTGCGTGTAGCAGGCTCCAACCTTCTGATGAAGTGTTATGAGCTTTGGGGCGCAGATGCCACCAATATGAACTGGTCTGAGACCTACACTGCTCTTCAGCAGAAGACAGTAGACGGACAGGAAAACCCACTTCCAGCGATCGACGCAGCCAGCGTACAGGAAGTACAGAAATATGTATCTCTCTGGAATGCAAATTATGACTGCTTGTTCTTCTGTATCAATCAGGGCATTTATGACAGTCTGACCCAGGAGCAGCAGAAGGTAGTTGACGAAGCAGGCCGCAAGGCAGTTGCTTATGAGCGTGAGATCAACCGCGCCGGTGACGAGGAGATCTTAGAACGCTGGCAGTCAAAGAATGGCGTAGAAGTTGTAAAATACGAGGATCTGGATGTAGAGTCCTTTAAGAATGCAGCAGAGCCTGTAACCGAGTGGTTCATCAATGAGTTAAAGAACCAGGGATATGAAGATGCAGAAGACCTGGTACACATTTTCACCGATAATGCAGCAAAAGCAGCAGGCGCAGAAAGCACCGGAAGCACATCTGCATACCAGGTAGAAGACCACAGTGACTTAAACTGGCCGGAAATGACCTGGAATTTCACCTGCTCTACCACAGAAACCAGTACCTGGGCCCAGGCCGGACGTAAATTCGGCGAGTTAATGGATCAGGCAACCGGCGGAAAAGTAAAAGTAGAAGTATATGCAGCAGACCAGCTGACCGGCGGTAACCAGTCCGAAGGCATCCAGGCCCTGATGAATGGTGACCCGGTACAGATCTCCATGCACAGCAACCTGATCTATTCTGCATTTGATCCACGTTTTAACGTAGTTTCATTGCCATATCTTTTCGACTCTGTAGAAGATGCAGACGCAAAACTGGACGGGGAAGCAGGACAGAAAATGGATGAGATCTTATCTTCCTATGGCTTACATTGTATGGGAATGGCAGAAAATGGCTTCCGCCAGCTGACCAACAGTGTCCGTCCGGTACATTCTGTAGAAGATATGAAGAATTTGAAGCTGCGAGTAGCAGGTTCTAACCTTCTGATGAAGTGCTATGAGCTTTGGGGCGCAGATGCCACCAATATGAACTGGTCCGAGACATACACCGCTCTTCAGCAGGGAACCGTAGATGGCCAGGAAAACCCGCTTCCAGCAATCGATGCAGCCAGTGTACAGGAAGTACAGAAATATGTATCTCTCTGGAATGCAAACTATGACTGTCTGTTCTTCTGCATTAATCAGGATATCTACGACAGTTTAACTCCTGAGCAGCAGGCAGTAGTAGATGAGTGCGGAAAATTAGCTGTTCAGTATGAGCGTGAGATCAACCGCGCCGGAGATGACGAGATCTTATCCAGGTGGCAGTCTAAGAATGGCGTAGAAGTGGTTAATAATGATGAACTGGATATCGACTCCTTTAAGGCAATCGTAGAACCTGTAACCGAATGGTATATCGGCGAACTGCAGAGACAGGGATATGATGATGCAGAAGAGCTGGTAGCAGCATTTAAGTAAGTAGAATTAAGTAAATAAAGTCAGGAAAAGGCTGATGCAGAAGAGATAGGATCTTTTTTGCATCAGCCTTAATTGTTGCCAGGCATATCGAGGAGACGCCAGTGGCGCATCCGCTGATCTAAATGAGTGCCCTCAGCCATTTGCCATGCTTCCTGTGGGACAGAAATGATATAAGCAATGTAAACAGGAACATGGGGACCAGAACGGAAAGCATAATGTTTGTTTTAGTCATAGGAAGTGGATTATAATGAATGGTCCAGGTAAACAAATGGATGAAATAGTAATGGGAGAAATAGATCCATTCACTTTGTTCCCGTAAAAAAAGGAAAAATCTGGAACCAGTTCCGGTAAGGTTTAATGCCAGTTCTGTAAGGCAGACGACGGCAGGTGCTGCTGATAATACCATATTGGCATTGGAGCAGAGGGAAACTTCTATGTACATTACACTTAGAAAGAAAAGGCTTCCCAAAGCGGCCGGTACAGGTGACAGATGCCGTTCCCTCTTTGCAGACCAGGCACCAAGAGCTACATAAAAGCTTCCATAAAAAACGCCGTTTCGCATAGTCATGAACCGGGGCGTGTACCACCGGACAAAAGCTTGAAGTATTGCCTGAAGTGTTTCAGGCGTATGCTCTAAAAGAACACGGTTGTCACAGATACATCCCAAAATAAAAAGGATCCCTGTAAAAAGGAGCAGCATCCAGGTTTTGGATTTCGCTCTGTAAAACAGCCAGACGATAAAACTGGCTATGGCCAGAGCTGGCAGGTACCACAGCTGGGTAATGGTAGCTGACATAAAGAAAGAGTGCAGATAAAAAAGGACTGCTTGGGCAATGGTCTCATTTCCCTGGACCCAGTTGTAAATGTCAATAGGCCAGCAGATCATACACCAGAGGATATACAGTTTCAGGATGCGGCATATATAACGCCTGGCAATGGGCCAACTGTTTTTTATATCGGTATCAGTTGTGTTTGTATCATTAGGCAGTTGAGCGGGTATCTTCTGAAACAGAAGAAATCCTGCAATCAGAAAGAAAATGGGAACCGCCAGATTGGACAGCCAGCATCCGATCACCAGACGCCATTTGCTTTCAGCGGGATAATAGATCTGGATCACATGTCTGGCAGCTACCAGAACTGCCATAATAAACTTTAAAAGATCCAGTCCATAGTATTGTTGTTTTTCATTTGTAATCTTCATGGAGATCTCCATTCTACCGTTAAAGGAAGGCGCAAAGTTTCGTATTTGATTATAACATAATTTGTAGGGAAACAAAAAACACAAATCATGTCTGCAAAATAAAATTGTAAAAACCTGAAAAAAGTTGTTGACAAACGGTTGGGGATTTGCTATTATAATTTTCGCGCTTGAGAGAGCAGCAAATGTTTCGAAAGAAACAAAAAAATAAATTAAAAAAGTTGTTGACAAATGAAAAACAACCGGTTATAATAAATAACCGTTGCAGCAAACAAGTCTGACAACGAAATGAGATCCTTGATAATTGAAGATTAAACAGTATGTAAAACCCTGAAAATTCAGAAAATAAAAGGTCTGGTTTAGACCTTTGGATTTTTGAGAAAATTCAGAACAAAAA
>ENA-ORNZ01002394-ORNZ01002394.1-human-gut-metagenome-genome-assembly--contig:-NODE-2394-length-12083-cov-38.789491_pt1 | contig 12083 bp, 9 predicted proteins | sample MGYA00242124_ERZ509040 | MGnify/ENA primary metagenome ERZ509040 (study PRJEB26280, sample SAMEA2338733) | human gut metagenome | biome: human gut; feature: human-associated habitat; material: faeces... | reverse complement strand
CCTGGATCTGATTTCAGGCGTTGGGTGTGGATCACTATTGCACCGTTCGTGACAATTGTCGTTTCAGGTATACAGGAATGCTAACAGGTGGCGGCAAAAATCAGGCGGTTTATGGCGCAAGCTGAAGTGGCAACTGCAAACTATCTTATGCAGAGACTCTACACGGATTGGGTTTAAAAGTATACATAGATAACAGTTTTTATCTGAAGAAGAAAAATATCAAGGTGATATAGCCTATATGCCTATGATGCGGAGGAATGAATGTGATGGGAGTGATGTATCTGAATAGTTGAAAAACCGCAGACACGCCTTATGCAAGAACGTGCTGCGGTTGGATGCTATTTTTTCCCTGAAGCGGAAAACATTACTACAGTACCTTGAACCTTGGTTTTAACATTCTCGAAATGCTCTGAGAGTATATGTGTTAAGCCTTCTTCGGAATCTTTTGTGTTTGAAAAGATGCCTTTCTGATTGTAAATGCGCATCAGTTTTTGACCGAAGCTATTGTGCACAACTCCATCGCCAAGAATTGTGGCTCCGTATAGAGTTCCATCGTCAGTTAAGGCCTGCGCCGCATTGCGTATTACACAGCTTTTTGTAGATATATTTCCAGGCAGGCAGTGAAGAAGGTAAAACATGGAAATGGAATCAAATTGACCATGTAACGCCGCGGGATAAGGTTCAAAAACATCATGGTTAATTTTATGTTTAATTTTTGATTCCCCAGCCCTTGTAGATGCCGCGTTCAGGCTAGCTTCGTTCAAATCCATTAAAGATATCAGACTACTCTCAGGTACGTGAGTAAGGTAAAACCCAGTTCCAACACCAATATCCAGATGGTTGTTACCTAAATGTTCCAGAAAGTGTGGAAGAAGGTGTTCCTTTGTAGGACATCCCCATGCAAGCCGATTTGATACTCCCAAAACCCACCAGTCATAAAGCTTTAGGGTAAGTGGTGTGTAAATTTTAGCCCCATCATCTGTGTTTTTTTTCATTAATTTCACCATGTTATAGTTTTATTTGTGAATTAAATCAATTATGGCGATGAATTACAAGGGGTTAAATGCTGCCGCAGCATAGCGATATTGAAATAGCCTGGTATGCTTCGATACAGCAGGAGCCGAATGGCTGGAAGACCGTCACTACACAGTTCTACATCCAGGAATTCAGTGAGTATATTGCGCCACTGCAGGATGCTGTAGATCTGGAAATCGCAACGGAGGAAGAAAGATCGTTGCTGGAGGCATGGAATAAATATCGGGTATTGTTGAATCGAGTTGATACATCAGTAGCTCTGGGTATGAAGCTGTTTGTAACTCATGTTACAGTAATAGTCATTACTATCTCGAAGGTGCAAAATGTATATTGATTTGATATTTTATAAATTTACTTCGAATCTGGCACGTCAACTTTTGATTAAAGTAATATCAGTTTTCGGCGAAAAAAGGACCGTGTACATGAGACGATTTCATACAATAATAACAAAAATATGAATATGCTCCCAATGCAATATATGTTTTGCATTGGGAGCAAATAGCGGAATATTTTGAAATTATTGTATTTCTGCTTCAGAATTTCCTGGACAGTATATATTTTCTATTTTTTGTGGAGTGATCAGGTGATGTACAACTGCTTTATCTACACATAAATTAACTCCGGTGAGAGCTAATGTATGCCCATCACCATTTATTGTTAGTAACGGGCTGGAAAATTTCTCTGCCATCTTACGGGCATTAATCCAGGGCGTTGTTGGGTCGTATTTGTGTGCTACAAACAGTAAACCAGAGGGCAGAACAGTATTTTTCAGGCGAGTTTTGTTCAGGTCGCTATGTATTGGCCATAATTCACAAAAATCAGGTGAATCGGAACGTCCATTGTCAAAGTTAATAGCCGGGAAGGCATTCGCAAGAGCGTCTTTTCGGGATTTTCGCTCTTCTGGTGTTAATTGCTCATCCCCCTGATCTACACAGAGGATTACCCCCGAAGCATCGCTTGACTCTTCTGAGGCTATCGGAGCACTGAGCGCAGTTTCAATTTCATTACTGACAATCCCCTGAGAGAACTGGCGTATGGCAGTTGCAAGGGTTGGCCATGATGAACGCCATAGCAGAAGGTCTGTTGTTAATGATATGAGTTCATCTGAAGATATATTTTCTCCCTTACTGTCTAATAAAGGTTTGTGATGTAATTTTGATAATAGCTCATGGAACTGAGTTATTGCCTTATCTCTGTCTGAAGAAAGCGGGCAACTTTTTGTACGCGCACACCAGGATGCAAAGCGATCAAACGTTTCCTGATAACTCTGTGCCTGTTTGAGTTGCCATGTGAAGTTGTCCTCCAGGTCATCGATATCGACGACTCCATCAAGAACGATAGATCTTACGTTGTAGGGAAAACGTTCTGCATATAAGGCTGCAATTTGAGTTCCATACGAATACGCCACGGCTGTCAGTTGTTTATCCCCCAAGGCTTGCCTAATACGATCAATATCGTATACAGCCTCGTTAGAGCCGATATGGCGAATGACTTCGGCTCCGGTATTATGGATACAGGCATTAATTTTATTTAATACTTGTTGCTTTTCGGTTATGTTTTCCTGAGTCTCTGTATCTGATTGCCGGCAGTTTATTGTCGGAGTGGACTGTCCGACGCCTCGAGGATCAAATCCAATAATATCCCATGACTCACGAAGATTTGTGACTGGCCAGTCAAAGTTAATATAAGGATTTATGCCTGGTAACCCGGGACCACCACTTATTATCAGGATACTTCCTTTATGCTTGCTTTTTGCCGGCAATTTTGTCAACGCTAGTTTGACTTGTGATTTTTTTTCATAAGAAGCATCTCCGCCTGTGTCTGTATATTTTAATGGAACAGACAAATAACCACATAGTAAGTCAGGAGACGGTTTTTCCTCACCAAACCAGTGGTTGAATTGACTGGCCATACAGGATTGCCACTGTATCTGCTGGGCAGATACGGTTACTGGTAGAAGTAACGTTAAAACAACTTTGAAATGAGTAATTATTTTTCGCATTGTGTCTCTGAATATCGGAATAAAGATAAGATTTGAATATATTGAGGTCTTGTGTTGCGGTAAGAGATTACACGTTATGACATAGGTTAAATGCTTACAAAATTAGTGGATATTGCCTACTTGTAACTGTAAACAAATTCCCCGGGGTTATACAATACCACCGGGGAGAAAATCTGGTTAACTTCGTTAAAAGGTGTACTTAAGACCAGCAGTAGTGATGAAGTTATAGTTTTCTATGCCTGCACCATTTTTGCTGTAGTCTGAAGTGTTATCATTGTGATCATAAAGTGAAGTATTACCTTTTTTATTCGTAACCCGATTCCATGCGCCTTCAACATAAACCTTTGCGTTAGGTGTTACGTAATAACCTGCATTGACTGCAACAGAATAGTAATTTTGGTCTTTGACTTTACTGCGATAAGTGATTCTTTTTCCTGGGTCATAGTGCTCATCGTTATCAGATGCTTCCACCCAGCCGCTGTATTTAAATGTGCCACCTAGCTCAAAATCTTCATAACGATAACTTCCAGTCAAGCCAATGTAGGGCATTTTAAAACGTTGTTTGTAGCCGATTGCTCTTTCTCCATTCGGGAAGGAGCCGATATCATCTCTGAATCCCTCCTCAGAACTGTAGATATAGGAACCACCTCTGGCTGTAAAGCTATAACGGCTTTCCTGATATCCGGCCATGAGTCCCAGGCGGTAATTGGGTTCGTTGAGGAGCCAGCCTTTGATATTCAGATCAAATTCGTTGGCATAATTGAGTTGTGTATCCGGGTGCCTACTTTCATCTGTCCAGGTTCCGGGGTTACTGGAATCCATCCAGTCCTGATCGACCATATTGCCACCTCGGCTGCCGAGAGTAGTCCAGCCCGCAGCCCCAATAGATATCTGGGGCATCAAATCCCAATTAATTGCACCTTTAATAATTGCAGCGTTATTGAATTTCCAGTCGAGTTGACTGACTTTTCGGCCTCCTTCTTCAGCTAGATAAACGCGCTCTTTTGTTTTTCCGCTCAGAGTTCCAAGACTAATGTCCGCATTTATGTTGTCAGGAGTAAACGATATAGTCTCGGTAGAAGCAAAAGAGCTGATCGCAATAGGGGTTGTCAGAACTATTCCCAGAAGTTTCGCCCGCATAAAAGTTCTCCATTCAATCGTTTTAATGATTGAATATGTATTTTTTATATCTAACTTAATGAGTCAATCACATATTGCTCCACTGTTTATATTTTGTTTAGTATTGAATGATTATCACAATGCGCTATCTGTTTTTGGTTTAATTATCTGTTATTGTTTTATGTTGCGGTTTTACTGTGTGGTTTTTTATGCTTTTGTGGTGTTTTTATCTATTTAAGCGCCATGCCTTTAAAGGCATATAAGCGAAAATAGCATGAGGTTTATCCTCAATTGCTATGTTTTTTAGTACAAAAAAGAGGGACAAAACTGAGACACATAAGGCCTCACAATGGCTTGCAAGGCTTTACATGTTTTGAGGTAGTGGGACGTGTGAGCGCAGAGATGGCGCGGTAATTTGTTGACTTAAAATGTCGTTCTAGGAACTTCTAAGTCGTGGGCCGCAGGTTCGAATCCTGCAGGGCGCGCCATTTCTTCTTCATTTATGCCCGTCTTATCCGTTTCCGCTTTGCCCTTCACCACATCACTTTTTGTCGCTGTTTGGCGAGATAATTCAACGGTGTCAGGCCGTAAAACGCCTTAAAAACAGAGATAAAGTATGACGTGCTGCTATAGCCACATAATTGCGCCACCTGAGTGATATTTTTGTTATCCATCAATAACATCTGTACGGCGTAACGCATACGACACTCTGTGACAATCTGGCTATAGCTGGTATTTTCGTTTTTTAATTTCTTTTTGAGCAGGCTGGGGCTTAAACATAGCGAACTGGCGACAATTCGCAGATTCCAGTAATGCTGAATATCGCTTTGAATAATGCGGCAGACGCTGTCGCGGACGCTGCTGCGTAAGATATACATCAGTAGGGCTATAAACCGCGATTGCTCAAGAAAGTTAGACAATACGGTAAAAAGTAATGCGCGTGTCAACTCCGCTTCGCAGGGTTTGCTGGGTTGCTGCTTGCTGTGGTTGGCGGCTAGCCGGAACACTTCCGGTGTACGGCTATGACAAGCGATAACCGGGGTTGCCAGCCGCGACCAGGGCTTTACACAGGTAAAAACAACAGATAATCGTTGATGATGTTACGGTTGATGTGGGGGATTAATACGTGATTTAACGTTGAGAGTTCAATGACGTTATTGTTGCACGCGAAGGCGGCCAGGTAGTTTTTCGGAAGGGTAAACGTAGCATGGTTATTGACGCTTACCTCTACCTCTTTTTCGGTCAGGATCACCACGCAAGGTTCACTGCTGCTCAATTGCATTTCGCACTCCTCAGATATCAGAAACTCCGCTCAAAGGATCTATGCTTCCTGCATGAGTGATCGGCCCGTTCGCCGATAACGATCTTCTTTCTTTAGCACGCTTTTTAGCAATTAATCTTGATGGAATTCTGACGAGAGCGAAAGAGGTAAGCCAGGTCGTACCCGACTTACCTGGAGGAGATTTAATACTCGAGAATGCCGTGCGCGACGGGCAAATAGCGCAGAGAGAAATAGAGAGTGTCTTTACCGCAAGAGGAACGTTTCGCTAACAGCGAGGCGATCTCTGCATCCGGTTTCGGTTTCGCTGTAAAGGTTTTGCCTTTGCCGGCGACAAACAGTTCATAAACAATGCCGCTGGCAGGGGCGGGACTTTGGCAATCGGCGCTGGCCTGTAGATAACGTTCACGCTGTTCAGCGGTAAGTTTATCCACGCCGCTGCCATCCTGTACCCAGACATTAACGCCAGTTGCTTTAACTTGTTCCAGCAGTTGGCGATAGCCATCGGGCGACATGTTTCCGGCGAAAAAACTACTGATATAAACCGGTTTTGCTGAAACATCGCTAATCAGCCGCTGCGCGTTGTTTAACCATGTTAGCAAAGGCTGACGGGCAGCTTCGCTGCGCCAGTTCAGGTCGTCAATTTCCGCGCTGATGTACCAGCCATCCGGCGTTACGCCAGGCGCGGCGCTCCATAATCTGGCTTGCTGGAGATCGGCAGCCAGCAGGCGATTAAGATAGCTTTCCAGCGCTGCGGACGACTGTTTCTGGTGCATAAAAAATTCCGGATCGGCGTTCAGCCCGACAATCAGCTTCAGGCCAGCCTGTTGCGCAGCTGCGGCACGCTTAAACAATAAAGCGCGCTGTTCTGGCTGGGTGAATGCATCGCCGTAACGGGTCCATTGCAAAACCAGGGTATCGAAGCCTTGCAAACGTAACTGACTCATCAGCCCCTGCCACTGGGTATCGGTAACCTGACTATCTCGGTTTTGTGGTTGCCAGATAATACCTTTCATCGCAAAGGAAAAAGGGCTGACCAAAAGCAGTGTCAGCAATACGAAAATGAACTTACGCATTTACCAGTGCACTCCAATGGTGAGAAACGCGTTGTTGCGCTCTCCGTTACGTTGATTAATCGCCTTAAAGGTATGTTGATACTCGACGCCGAGACTGACTTTGTGCGGCCAGGCGTCGTAGTGCGTCTCGCCGGTCCAGATATTCCAGCGGACCCCGACTCCGCCAAGCTGCGCGCCCTGAGTGCCTTTATCACGATAGCCGTTGTCCTGAACGTGAGCGTAAGGCTCAATAGTCTGTCCGTTAGCTACCTTCTGATGCCAGCTGACGCGATAATCTGCCGTCCACGCCTGAATATCCTGGCGGATATATTGCGCCGCATCGAGGTACAGGTTTTGGGCAAACCAGCCTGAACCGTTCGGGTGCCATTCGTCGCTGTATTTGCCGCCATTAAAGAATGAGGCGCTGGCGCGCAGCATGGTATCGGATGCGCCATTTTGCCCGTTCAGCGGCAACTGCTGTTCGACGGCGAGGAAAAAGATCTGATCGCGCAGCGGCTTCCAGCGCAGACCGGTGCCGGACATCGGATTTTTCACCGGCATCATCACCCCGTTTTCTCCGGTATCGGCAAAGACGCGGCTATAAACTGAGAGCAGGTCGCCTTCCAGCAGCATATTGCGTCCGATGCGGTACTCGGCTTCCAGTTGCCCGTAGCTACGATAGCTTTTCCCTGGCGCTGCGCCGCCGACATTATTGTTAGCGGTGCTCATTGCCCCGGAACGCAAGCCGATAGAAGAATCGAAACTGAACGTCCAGCGGCGACCGACCTCCTCATGCAAACGGCGGAAATTGAAGCGTTGCTGATTTTGCTCTGGGGTCAGTGGGGTTATCAGCGCCTGATTATCAATGTCATCAATCACCAGCCGGGCGTAATGCTGCGTCGCAGGCATGTCATCCAGACGCTGGTTCACATAGGCCAGTTGTCGGATCAGTGCCGGATCGTCCGGAAGCCCTTTATGCGCCTGTTCGAGCATTTCCCGCGACTGTGCGATATCACCGCTATCCCACAAGGCGTAACCAAGCGCTGCCTGGATGTTGCTATTATTCGGTTCCAGTTCCAGCGCGGCGCGCAAATCACTCACCGCCGCCGGGACATTATGACGTTGGCGATAAATTGTCGCCCGCGCAACGTAAGCGTTGGCAGAAGGCGCAATATTGATTGAGCGCGTGAGATCGCTCAGTGCGAGTTCCGGCTGACCAGGAATGTAACGTTGCGCATGCAGCCACCAGTAGAGGGCATTGTTTCCCAGTCCACGTTGTTCTGCCTGTTGTAGCCAGCGATCGCGAGCTGCACCATTTCCTGCCGCCTGGGCGGTATTGGCAGCAGCAAGCAGATCCTCATTGCTCATGTCGTGAAGACTGATTTTCTGCCAGGCCGCCAGTGCGGTGGCGTAGTCCTCAACCTGATACGCCTGATAGGCTACCGCACGATGTTGCCAGGCGTTCGGTTGTCGTTGTTCGGCCTGAAGCCATGCATACAGCGCCACACCGGGTAGCGTGTCCCGATAACACTTTGCCAGACGGTTCCAGGCGGCAGCATCGTAGGAAGGCGACATATCGCCCAGCAAGCGAACTATTGCCGGGCAATTATCTGCAATACCCGGCAACTGACTTTGCCACTGACGTTGCTCCGCCAGCGGTAAGGGTTTCGATAAAATCGCCACCTTCGCCGGCGTTGCCAGGTAAGGATGACTTTCCAGCAGAGACGCCAGTCGCGCCATTAAAGTCTGGCTGACACGCGCATCGCCCTGGAAAGGATAGCGTTGCAGCAATAAATCGGCAGCTTCGCGTGACTGCTCGTTCTGCATCAGTTGCCAGGTCAGTTGATCCAGGCGGGTAAGATTTGCCGGTTCTTGCTGATACAGCAATCGTGCCAGACGCAGAGATTCAGCCTTGTTACGGGTCGCCACGCTGACAGCATAACGCTCCTCAAGCATTTCATTGGCGGGGAGGGTGGCGAGCAGTTTTTGCGCTGCGTCGTACTGACCTTCTTTTAACAGCACCGGTAGCGTCGCGCCAACAACATACTGGCGGTTATCGGCAAACTGCACCGTATAATTCGCCAATGCCTGAACGGGGTTGGCGCTGTATTTAGATAACAGATAGAGCCAACTTTTCTCTTGTGCGTCCGTGGTAAACAGCGGCTTATTTTCATTGAGATAATGCTGGAGGCGTGCTTTTTCGCCACGATAAGCCAGCGCGGTCGCGTAAGTAATATATGACTGAGGATCGGTGAAGATCCCCTGTGATTGCAGTGCCAGGATCCGATCGTCCAGCTGCCCGGCAAGAAGCACGTCAAACCACTGACGGCGTTCTGCCGCGCTTAATGTGTTCTGCTGGCGTGCTTCATTGTATAGCGTATCTGCCTGGGACCATTGTTTCAGGTAGATTGCCCGTTGCAGCAGATCGGTTCGCAGCGTTTTTCCTTCTGGCGATGCAGCAAACGTCGCATCGTTCAGTTGCGCTCTGGCGACAGGTAATTGTGCCAGCCGCAGGGCATTCTGCCCGACTTCACTGCGACAACGCAGGGTCGGCGCAGCGTCGCACGCTTTTTGCTGGGCAAGCAGTTCTTCAACAGTCGTAACGCTTTTCACTTCAACCGGAATAGCCGCCAGACTGCGCTCAAGTCGGGCATCTCCTGGGTGACGTTTCAGTTGATCCTCAAGCAACAGCCGCGCCCGGTCATCATGACCAAAATGGCGATAGGCTTCCGCAAGGTATAAAGTCAGCGGAATATTATCCGGCACCTGCTGGTGTATATATTCAAATTCGCGGATGGCGGTTGCTTCGTCGTTATTTTTCTGTGCCTTCAGCGCCTTATCGAGACGGGGATAAATAACAAAATGGCGATAATCGCTCAGCCCCAGCTCTTCTGCGCTGGTGCCGATATTGTCTGCGAGTGCGCTGGTACTCAATAAAGACGTCAGCAGTAAACCAGACCATCCGATGACGCGATTAAGGTTATTCTCCTTCATTTTCGGACTCCAGTTGCGCAACCTGTTCTGTGTTTAAACCTGCTTTGAGTAATAGTGATTGCATCGAAACTTGTAATTCGCGTTGAATTGTCAGGACGCGATCCAACGTTTCCTGGCTGATAACGCCTTCGGTGACCAAAAACTTGCCGAGCGGCAGAGAACTGCGTTCATGGCGCAATAACAACACGTTAATTGCTGAACGATTAATATGACCGAGCGTGGTCAGTATTTCGGCGAACAGGAACTGATGCGGCACATATTGCCGCCAGATTTCACCGGTCTGCTGTTCCGTGAGCCACTGATGCTGAACCGCATTGTACAACATTGCCCGCGGATCGTGACCGCGTCGGCGTGCATACCAGTGACGTAACCCCGTGACAATTTGTCCCCGCAGAACAATGACGTAACGCACTTTGCGTCCGACTTTACGCGTCAGGGCCGCCAGCGAAACCGGGTCAATACCATCTTCACTGCCGACAATTAACTCATCATTTTCCAGACGCAGCGGCAGTACTGCATAATGCAGCGCTACGGAGGCTGGCATTTCGGCAATCAGCGAGGACGGGATCTGCCAGGCATCGATGGATTCCCACGCCACGCCGTTTTGCTCTGCCAGCGCCTGTGCCAGCTGCTCGGCGCTAATCAGCCCCTGCATCAGCATTGAACCGCCCAGGCGTAGACCTTCGACGCGATTACGCAGTGCTGTATCGAGTTGTTCTTCAGTGATGACCTGATTTTCCAGCAGAATTTGGCCTAACGGGCGCAACGAGCGGGTATCGCCAGTCACGCTGGGGAAGTCATGCGTTGTTTTATCCCACGCGACGCGACGTGGATCGCCGTGTTGAAGTACCTGTTTTAGCGCGCGCCAGTTGGCCATGAAGTTAATCAGGTTGCCCCAGAAAAGACGCAGGACAGATAGCAGCCCCTGCGTCAGACCGTAGTAGCCAGTGACGAAAATCACCCGCTGCACGATGCGGTTAACCATCAAGCCAAAGTTTAGCCACAGCAGGGTCATTAACCATGCGCTGCCGCTAAAAATAGAAAGGAAATGCCAGGCATTGGGCCACAAACTTTCATACGCCAGCAACAGCAAAAGCTGGAGCATCACCAGCATCGCGAGGAAGCTGACAAAGTTACTGATTGCCCCTTTGCGGTCGCGCCAGAGAAAGTAGTTCAGCGTCAGGCTGGAGGTCCATTTGTGGGTTTTAAAGCCCTGGAAAACAATGCCGATGATCCAGCGAGATTTTTGTCGAACTGCAGTCGAAAAGGTATCGGGGAAATATTCGCGCACGCAGATCATGTTTGACGTCCGTGCGTGCTGTAAAAATTTGCGCTGCTCGCGTTCTTTGGCTTCGTCCACCACCGGAAAACGGACAAAAATTTCCGTCATACCTTTCTCTTTCAGGCGGAAACCAATGTCGTAATCTTCAGTCAGACTCTGCACGTCGAAAGCAATACCGTCACCGTCAGCTAACAGAGCGGTCACGGCGCGGCGGCTGAAACAGGTGCCGACGCCTGCGCTGGGCACTTGTCCGGCGAGGGCTTCACGCACCGGAACATCTTTGCCATGCAGCTCTGAAAACTCATCAATGTAAGTCATGCTGGTGAAGTGCGTCCATTCGCGTTCGAACGGATACACCGGGATCTGAATCAGATCTTTACGCTCGACCAGATAGTTGAACAGACGCAATTCCATCGGTGAAATCACATCTTCGGCGTCATGCAGAATAAAACCAGCAAAAGCGAAATTGGCGCTACGTTCAAACTGGGTGATGGCGTCCAGCACGTTGTTCAGACAGTCGGCTTTGCTGGTGGGACCAGGACGCGCGCAGACTACCTTATGCACGTTCGGAAAGCGAGCGCACACTTCGTCAACATCACGTTGAGTATCGGGGTCGTTGGGGTAGGTGCCAACAAAGATATGATAGTTTTCGTAGTCGAGCGTGGTCGCCGCCAGCTCGGCCATATTGCCGATGACGCCCGTTTCATTCCACGCCGGAACCATAATCGCTAACGGTTTTTCATCTGGTTTATACAGTTCGCGGTAACTCATTCGCGGGTAGCGGCGATAAACACTCAACTTGCGTTTAATGCGGCGTACCCAGTAGACGACATCAATAAAAAAATCGTCCAGCCCGCTGATGAACATGATGACCGCTAACGTTATCGCGATTACTTTTAAGCCGTAGAGCCAGGTTGCAAAAACATCAAGAAGCCAGTCCACACAAAAACCTTACATTAACGCTGGTTATGTTTAGGGTGGCGTATATTAAGGTTTTTTATGAATTGTGACAGCTTTTTACCATTAATAGGTATGACTATTGCGGCACGTTATTTTTACACTGGTTATAAAAGTTGCCGTTTGCGTAGAATGTAGACAAAAGCGTGGTGTCAAGGAGGGGAGGTTAACGTCATAGTGAAGAGGAGTGGTGGCACCGATCAGGTCATCATGTAGTGGAAGTGCCTGGAGGAGGTGAGCAGGCAGGGCAAGATTACGAAAGCCCGCTCCCCGCAAGGACTGACGCCAGATAGTTTCTGTCCATGGCTGCTTTTCGCATCTTACGTCTTAACCCTGCCTTGAATACCTTATCATTCGTCA
>ENA-ORNZ01002381-ORNZ01002381.1-human-gut-metagenome-genome-assembly--contig:-NODE-2381-length-12135-cov-3.272351_pt1 | contig 12135 bp, 4 predicted proteins | sample MGYA00242124_ERZ509040 | MGnify/ENA primary metagenome ERZ509040 (study PRJEB26280, sample SAMEA2338733) | human gut metagenome | biome: human gut; feature: human-associated habitat; material: faeces... | reverse complement strand
GACTCTCTATCCATCTATAAAATTTAGTAAAACTTTTGAACTGCACAGAATGATTGGCTCACTTAGAAACAAATTTGAGCATTAGAAAAGCATAAATAGAAAAAAAGGGTACAAAAAAGAAACCCTTTATACATTAAGAGATAAAATATCTGCATTTGACTCTTCGTTTTTTAATATTGTTCGTATCAGGGCACCAATACTATTTAATTTTAAGTCTGCTTTGTAAGCATTATAAACGTAACTAATACATTTCTTTACAGCAGATAATGAATAGGTAGAAGCGAGTAGTGCAAGATCTGAATAATCATTATTCGTAAGATGGAAAGGAACATAAAACTTTTTGGTTTTTCCTTGTTGCTTGACGATACCTGCCTGCTTTAGGAAATCAATATCGTTTTGTTTCGCCTCCGTTTCTTTTAATGAAGATTTATTAAGACGTTGCATTGCAGCATCAAGGCTTTCAAAATAACTACGTAAAGATGTAGCATTTTCTGCATTATTCATTTCTAATGAGCGTTTACCATGGTAATCCGGATTCATCTGAAGAGTAACAGATTCTTCAGAGAAGATGACCTGGAATAGGTTTGAAACTGCTGATAATGCTTTGCGTATAATATTAGGTTTGCAATATCTTGGAAGATAAAGTCTTAAAGTAGAATAAGGGGTTTTCGCTACCAGCTTGTTTTCTGGATTACGGTTGGTATCAAGATCAAGAGCGGTTCTCAGGTAAATACGCAATTGGTTGAGATCATCCAGTTTTACGAGTTCATCGAGAAAAGCAAGATTAAAAGTAGCATATCCCCGACCGCCGTCCTTAGCAGTTAAAGCATATGTATGGTATTCTGCGAGGATTACATGAAAACGATTTTTTGTAAATCCATCTTTGCACAACATAATATAACCATATTCTTGTAATTTTATATTTGCATTATAAATAGACCGCACAGTACATCCAAGATATGTAGCAAGTTCTTTTGGAGAGAGACTTTTAATCAAACCATGCTCATCCGGATTACAGAAATGGTAAATTACAAAAAGTTTTAATGCAATTCCTTTTAATCGTTTAGCACTACCAAAACGGTTTTTTTCATTTATGTAACGGATATGTTCTTTATATACGGTTTTATAAACACATTGACTACAATGATTACACTGGAAAAGGGCATCATTTTGAGTTTCTTGAGGCAGATACTCTAAAAATTCAATATTTTTATAATTTGGACACGAAAAACAGCCAGAGGCAGCACGATCCAGCTCCTGGCTTTCGGTATAATATGTATTTGTATGATTTTTTTGTATTCCAATTGCTTTAATTAGCGGAGATTTTCCGATACGTGCATAATTTGATAATTTCAAGGGTATCACCTCTTTTCATAAGATAGAGACAAAATAGCTATATGTGTAGTAGACAGTACAAATACACATATATATGCCCAATACGGTAATAACACTTGAAATTATAGATTAAATGATATAAAATGGTGTTAAAGTATCGGCATTATTAATAATTTTATTCTATTTTCAAAAATTCTCCAAATAAAAAAGGAATCCCAATGGGATTCCTTTTATTTTAAGACTGTAAAATTAGAACGCGTAGTTCAAAGATACCGTTGCCAAGTCCTTGAGGTCCTTGGAGTCATCGTTAGACTTAACGTTGAATGCATATTCACCGTGTAAGGATACATTCTTAGCTACAGTTACATCTGCAGCAGCAGTCCAGTACTTAACATGGTCAATACCATGTGCACCGCCCAACAATTCAATTGGAGATACATCATAGGTGTATCCCTGGGTAACCGCACCAGCTTTAGCATTTACATAAGCAGCGGATACACGGAAAGAACCTGGACGAGCCATGTCCTGACGACCAAAGCCGATACCTGCAGTCCATGCTACCGGTTTCTTTCCATTTCCAATAACATCCTTAGTATTCTTGTAGTAGTCACCGAATACATCAATCTTATCGGTTACACCGAGTGTCAAACCTGCACCCCAGATGTTGGTATCTTCATTGCCATGGCTCTTGATGTATTCTACATCATAAGCAACACGCCCCTGAACCAAATCACCTGCAAGCTTAGCGTAGGTGAAATCTACATCTTCAGCAAGATCGCTTACACGACCGTAACCTACTGTCAAGTCAGCCATGCCTGGCATGTTGAACATTACTTCAGCACCTTTGATTTCTCCATCATAGAACATACCGGTCTGACCGAAGAACTGTGCATACTTACCAAGGTTTACACCTACTCTGTTACCAATGTCATGGTGTACATAGAGTCTCTGCATAACAACATCACTGTTCTTGTCATCCTTGAAGTTCATGTCGCCACGGAGCAATCCTTCTACATAAGTGCTGTCGTTAACCTGTGCATGCGCATTGATTCTGAGACGACCTTTGTAGCTGTCAACAGTGTTATTAGCATCCTGTGCATCATAACCCTGAGCCCATTTCATGTATGCATCGCCGGACCAGGAAATGTTGCCTACCTTGGATTCGAGGTTACCTACACGTACACCGAGGTTGTTAAGTTCATCAGCATATTCGCTTGCGAGCTGATCAATCATAGCTCTCTGTTCTGCATTGTACTGATCTTCATTTGCCATAAGTCTAGCAATGATCTGTGCCAATTCATAACGGGTAATATTTCTTTCTCCCTTGAATGTTCCGTCCGGATAACCTTCTACGATTCCCTGGTCGGATAATTCACTTACTGCCTGATATGCCCAATCGCTTGTGGATACATCAGAGAATGGATTTGCTGCGTATGCGGATACGCCTGCGGTCAAAGCTGCTACAGCAGCGATTGCAAGAATCTTTTTCATGTTCTTGTCTCCTTTTCTACAACTCCCTATCTAAAAATTAAGAATTATAGAAAACATAAATGAGTGTCCTGGTTTCCTCTACTATATTTTCTATGTTCTTTAACAACAAGATATAGGGAAATTTCTTATTGTTAAACAAATCATACTCTTCCAAACTCTTTTTGTCAAAAAAATAGGTCTTTTTGTTTAAAAATATTTTTTATATATTAATAAAAAATATAAATAACTACTACATGCTCACACAAAAAAGTCACGAAACTTTTATATTTCGTGACTTTTTATATTAAAAATTATTCAACATCTACAAAGTGATTCTCTTCTACCGAATGAACAACATTCATTTTTCTGTAACGAGAAATACCTGTTCCTGCCGGAATTAATTTTCCTATAATAACATTTTCTTTGAGCCCGATTAAAGGATCTACCTTCCCCTTAATCGCTGCATCAGTAAGAACTCTAGTAGTCTCCTGGAAAGAAGCTGCTGACAAGAACGAGTCTGTTGCTAAGGCTGCTTTGGTTGTCCCCAGTAAAAGATTTTCTCCTACAGCTACACTCTTCCCTTCTTCTTTCAAGCGGCTATTTTCTGCACGGAATGCGACAATATCCACCGTTTCGCCTTGAAGCCAATGAGAATCTCCGGGATCTTTAATCTTAATCTTTCGAAGCATCTGATGCACAATGATTTCAATATGTTTATCATTGATTTCAACGCCCTGTGAACGATATACTTTCTGTACTTCTTTAACAATATATCCCTGAGTAGCCTGTACACCACGTACGCGAAGAATATCATGAGGATTAATATTACCTTCGATAAGTCGGGCACCTGCTTCGATAACTTGCCCTTCTACTACAGAAATACGTTTACCAAACGGAATCTTATAAGACTCAGAAGTTTCCTCATTAGTAACTGTAATAACGAATACACCCTTATTTTCTTCAGACTCTTCAATGGATACCGTACCTGCAATATCAGAAATTATAGCATTCCCTTTCGGTCTACGAGCTTCAAATAATTCTTCAACACGTGGCAACCCCTGTGTAATATCTTCAGAAGATGCTACACCACCCGTATGGAATGTACGCATAGTAAGCTGTGTACCCGGTTCACCGATAGATTGTGCCGCAATAATACCAACTGCTTCACCAATTTCCACCTTACGTCCGGTTGCCAAATTACGTCCATAACACTTAGCACAAACACCATGTGCAGAATGACAGGTAAGAATAGAACGAACTTTAACCTTATCATAGAATTTTTCAATTTCTTCTGCTTGATCATCAGAAATCTCTTCATTCTTCTTAGCGATCACTTCACCTGTTTCCGGATGAAGAATATCTTCTACCGGACAACGTCCGCTAATACGATCTGCTAAGGATTCTATAAGTCCGCCTGATTCTACAATCTTGCTTAACTCTACACCTTCCGATTCATCCATGCGAACATGAATAAACGGAACATTACTATTGATAACAGTATCTGCAATTTCATCAGTAATTACAGTTCCCTTGCTATAAAGAATATCTCCATCAAGTGTTACCACATCATTTTCAAATGTCTTTCCGACAAAATGTGCATGCATACGATGGCTTATAACATTCTTATATTCTTCATAGCCTTCCTTCTGTCCTAAATCATAAGTAACCGGTTCCTGTGGTTCTAAAGTCTCCATATCCATAGGTGGAACAACCGTAACAGAAGTTACTAAGTGACGATTCATCACGGTAATATCTGATGCGTCAAGAGTCTTCCCTCTCACAAGTAGAATATCACCGGAACGAGTATCGATTATATCCTGTTCAAGAATGGCACCGATTAAGGCCGGTTTCAATTCCATAATAGTTTTCTTAACAGATTCGCTTGCCGCAATGATGGCTTTTTCTCTTTCAAAGTCTAAAACTTTTACATCACAGTCATCTTCACGAATAATAACATCCTGGGATACGTCAACAAGACGTCTGGTTAAATAACCGGAATCCGCAGTACGAAGTGCCGTATCGGCAAGCCCCTTACGAGCACCGTGAGAAGATGTAAAGTAATCTAATACGGTTAACCCTTCTCGGAAGTTTGCTTTAACCGGCAACTCTACAGTCTTACCGGAAGTATCCGCAATCAAACCACGCATACCTGCCAACTGACGAATCTGATTATCATTACCACGGGCACCGGACTGTGCCATCATAGTAAGCGGATTGAATTTCTTCATGCTATGTTTCATAGCTTCGCCAACTCTATTCGTAGCCTTGGACCAAATATCAACCACTAATCTATAACGTTCTGAGTTTGTAATAAGACCGCGACGGAAGTATTCTCTTACTTTAGCTACTTTCTTATCAGACTCTTGCAAAATCTTATCTTTTTCCGGCGGTACAGCTACGTCATTAATACCGATAGAAATACCGGAAATAAGTGCATAATGGAATCCCAGCGTCTTAATGCTATCCAATAAGTCACCCGTTGCTTTAAATCCTAATTTCTTAAAGCAATCATTGACTAACTTACCCATCTGCTTCTTGCCGATAGTAATTCCCAATGCTTCTTGCCCATCAGGACGTTTATAGAAGAAACGCATAGGTTCTGCAATAGCGAAATTAAAAATCAAACGCCCCGGTGTAGATACAACATATCCACGTCCCGGTATATACACTTTCAAGAAATCGTGAATTTTGACTCTCTTAAGATTATAAGCAAGCATTACTTCATCATAACTGGTAAAGCAATGAAGCTTAGATGTATCCATCGCATCTTCTTCTTCTTTGCTCTTTTCAACAATAGTAAGGTAGTATGCACCTAAAATCATATCCTGAGAAGGAATAGCTACCGGCTTTCCATCTTTAGTGGATAAAATATTGTTAATAGAAAGCATTAAAGTTCTTGCTTCAGCTTGTGCTTCTACAGAAAGTGGCAAATGACATGCCATCTGGTCACCGTCAAAGTCTGCATTATACCCCGGACAAACCAACGGATGTAATTTAATAGCACGACCATCCCAAAGAACCGGTTCAAACGCTTGAATACCTAATCTATGCAATGTAGGTGCACGATTCAAAAGTACCGGATGTTCTTTAATAACATCCCCCAATACATCCCACACTTCAGGAACTAATTTATCTACTTTCTTACGTGCCACCTTTAAATTAGATGCCAATCCACGTGCAATCAGTTCATGCATAATGAACGGTTTGAACAATTCGATTGCCATTTCTTTCGGCAAACCGCATTGATACATCTTAAGTTCCGGTCCAACTACGATTACAGAACGACCGGAGTAATCAACACGCTTACCTAATAAGTTTTGGCGGAAACGTCCTTGTTTCCCCTTAAGCATATCGGACAAAGACTTCAATGCACGGTTGCCTGGTCCTGATACGGCACGCCCACGACGCCCATTATCAATGACAGCGTCTACCGCTTCTTGAAGCATACGCTTTTCATTTCTTACGATAATTTCCGGAGCACCTAATTCAAGTAATCTCTTAAGACGGTTATTTCTATTAATAACTCGACGGTACAAGTCATTCAAATCACTGGTCGCAAAACGTCCACCGTCCAATTGCACCATCGGACGAAGTTCCGGTGGAATAACAGGAAGAACGGAAAGAATCATCCATTCCGGTTTATTACCCGAATGTAAGAATGCCTCTACTTCTTCTAAACGACGAATGCTGCGAATTTTACGCTGACCGCTACCGGTTGCTATATCTTCTTTTAAAGCTGTTTCCATCTTTTCAAGATCAAGGTTTTGAAGTAATTTTTTAATTGCTTCCGCACCCATTTCCGCTTTGAAAGAGCCTACTCCATATTCTTGAATAGCCTGTTGATATTCTTGCTCACTCATAACTTGCTGAGTAACCAAATTGGTCTGACCCGGATCAAGAACAATATATGCAGCAAAATACAATACTCGTTCCAACTGACGTGGAGAAATATCGAGAATCAACCCGATACGAGACGGAGTTCCCTTAAAATACCAAATGTGAGAAACAGGACATGCCAATTCAATATGTCCCATACGTTCACGACGCACTTTAGAGCTGGTTACTTCTACACCGCATTTATCGCAAACGGTGCCTCTGTAACGCATTTTTTTATATTTACCGCACTTACATTCCCAGTCTTTAGTCGGTCCAAAAATCTTTTCACAAAACAGACCATCCGTCTCCGCTTTGAGTGTTCTGTAATTAATAGTTTCCGGCTTAGTTACTTCACCATGAGACCATTCCAGAATCTTCTCCGGGGAGGCGATGCCGATTTTCATGGAATCAAATTCATTTACATCTAACAATTGATACCGCTCCTTTCCGGAAATGCTTATTCTTCACCATGGTCATTTAATTGGCCATGTTCATCAGTAATTAGTACAGAAGTATCTGCATCCCCATCAACAGCATATGCTTCCGCCTCTGCAGTTTCAGTAAAAGATGCTACATCATTAGTTACCGCTTGCACAGTACCTGCTATACCGGATTCTAAGGCTTTACGAGATTCTGTCACAGCAGCATCACCTTCTATGAGTTGCTTAATATCTTCTTTGTTTTCTTTATTTTCTTTGTGATAATGATGGTCGATAAAATTAGATTCGATTTCTTCTTCATCCAATTCTTTCATCACGACTTCTTCTCCATTTTCATTTAAGATACGTACATCTAACCCAATGGATTGAAGTTCTTTCATTAACACCTTGAAAGATTCCGGTACACCCGGACTCGGAATATTTTCTCCCTTAACAATCTTTTCATAAGCCCTTACACGACCTACTACATCATCAGATTTGATAGTAAGCATTTCTTGTAAAGTATATGCAGCACCATACGCCTCCAGTGCCCAAACTTCCATTTCACCGAAACGTTGTCCACCAAACTGCGCCTTACCGCCCAATGGTTGTTGTGTAACCAAGGAATATGGTCCTGTAGAACGTGCATGAATCTTATCATCAACTAAGTGATGCAACTTGAGCATATACTTCCAGCCAATGGTTACTCGTCCGTCTAATTTTTCACCGGTACGCCCATCATATAAATCGGTTTTAGCATCTTCAGGAAGTCCTGCAAGACGAAGAGTTGCAGACAATTCATCATCACGGCAACCATCAAATACCGGTGTTGCTATATGAATACCGGCTTGATCCGGTTCCGGCATTCCATACTTATCAAAATCATAACCATCTGCACGAAGCATAGCTTCTAACTCTTTTGCCAAGGCAGGATTATGTTTTGCCTCTTCAATTCTTTCCCCAAGCATATGACATGCCCAAGACAAATGAATTTCCAAAATCTGCCCGATATTCATTCGAGAAGGAACGCCTAATGGATTCAATACTAAATCAACAGGTCTTCCATCCGGTGTAAATGGCATATCTTCTACCGGAAGAATTCTGGAACATACACACTTGTTACCGTGACGTCCTGCCATCTTATCGCCTTCACGAATCTTACGTTTTTGTGCAATATACACACGAACTAATTTATTTACGCCAGGTGCCATTTCATCCCCATTTTCACGAGTAAACACCTTAACATCTACAACTTTACCAAATTCACCATGTGGTACGCGCAGAGAAGTATCTCTAACTTCTCTTTCTTTATCGCCGAAAATAGCCCGGAGTAATCTTTCTTCCGGAGTTAATTCAGTTTCTCCCTTCGGAGTAACCTTGCCTACCAAAATATCTCCCGGACGAACATCTGCACCGATAGAAATAATACCGTCTTCATCCAAATTCTTGATAGCATCTTCACTCACAGAAGGTAATTCTCGAGTAATCTCTTCGTCACCCAGTTTAGTGTCACGAGCATCACATTCATACTCTTCTATATGAATAGAGGTGTATAAGTCGTCCTTGCAAAGACGTTCTGAAATGAGAACCGCATCTTCGTGGTTATATCCTTCCCAAGACACGAAAGCAACCAACACATTGTGTCCTAATGCCAATTCACCGCCATCCGCTGACATACCGTCCGCTAAAGTCTGTCCCGCTTCTACACGATCTCCTCTGTACACAATAGGTCTTTGATTAACACAAGTACTCTGGTTAGAACGCATAAACTTAATCAACGGATATACATCGACTTCTCCATTATCCGCTTTAACAGTAATTTGACGACCGGTCACATGGGTTACTGTACCTGCACGCTTAGCTAAAATACATACACCGGAATCCTGTGCTGCTACAAATTCCATACCTGTACCGACGAGAGGCGCTTCCGGACGCAGCAAAGGCACTGCCTGACGCTGCATGTTTGCACCCATCAAAGCACGGTTTGTATCATCATGTTCCAAAAAAGGAATCAAGGATGTACCGATAGACACCACCTGCTTCGGAGATACGTCCATCAAAGTTACTTCAGATGGTGAAGCTTCCAATACATCAGGTCCACGTCGACTTGCTACATTAGAGTGAACAAATCTTCCCTTTTCATCAAGAGGTTCAGATGCCTGTGCAATAGTCTTATTTTCCTCTACATCGGCAGTAACATAACGACAATCATTAGTTACATGATTATCTTTATGATCAACAATACGATATGGAGTTTCAATTAAACCATATTTATTTATAATCCCATAATTGGATAAGGAAGAAATCAATCCGATGTTAGGTCCTTCCGGTGTTTCTACCGGGCACATACGTCCGTAATGGGAATAATGTACATCTCGAACTTCAAATCCTGCACGTTCACGAGATAAACCGCCGGGTCCTAAAGCAGACAAACGACGCTTATGCGTTAATTCCGCTAACGGATTGGTCTGATCCATAAACTGTGACAACTGGGAAGAACCGAAGAACTCTTTAATAGCGGCCACAACAGGACGAATATTAACAAGTGCCTGTGGGGTCATTTTATCTTGATCCTGTGTAGTCATTCGTTCACGGACAACACGTTCAATACGAGACAAGCCAATTCTAAATTGGTTCTGTAATAATTCACCTACTGTACGAACACGACGATTTCCCAAGTGGTCGATATCATCTGCTTCACCAAATCCCTGCATCATAGTAAGGCTATAATCAATAAAAGCTATAATATCTTCTCTTGTTAGAGTACGGAAACTATCATCCAAATTACTATTATTACAAATAATTTTTACAGGTGTTCCGTCATCTTTTAAAACCGTAACAACGACAGGACCTTCCCCTGCAAATACACCACTTTCTTCAATCTTAGTAATGGCTTCATTATCGATAACAGAATTTCCTTCAATAATGATTTCTCCGGTTTCAGTATTAACAATCGGATTTTCAATGGTACGTCCTTCAAGACGACTCTTCCACCCAAGTTTTTTGTTTACTTTGTAACGACCTACCTTAGCTAAATCATATCTATGTGGATCATAGAAGAAATTATTAAGCAAAGTAGTACCGCTTTCTACAGTAGCCGGTTCACCTGGACGAAGTTTTTTATAAATTTCAATAAGTGCTTCTTCAGTGCTACGAGACGGATCTTTTTCTAATGTTTTTTCAATATGAACATCATGAGAAAAAAGCTCTAAAATCTCTTCATTGCTCGAAAATCCTAATGCGCGCACAAGTACTGTGGCAGGCATTTTACGATTACGATCAATTCGAACAGATAACGTTCCGTTGGTATCAGATTCTAATTCAATCCAAGCTCCACGGTTAGGTATAATTTGCCCAGAGTAAATCATCTTGCCGTAAGTATCCTGCTCACGTTTGAAATATACGCCAGGAGAACGTACAAGTTGTGATACGATGACACGTTCCGCACCATTAATAACAAAGGTTCCGGTATCTGTCATAATAGGGAAATCACCCATGAACAATTCATGTTCTTTAATAGCACCGGTTTCTTTATTAACCAATCTAACCATTACTTGGAGTGGGGCAGAGTATGTGGCATCTCTTGCCTTACATTCTTCAATGCTATACTTTTTTTCTCCGAAGTAATAATCTCCTAAATAGAGAGACCATTTCTTTGCACCATCTTCGATTGGAGAAATATCTTTGAAAACATCCTTTAAGCCTTCCTTCTGAAACCATTCGTATGACTTAGTTTGAAGGTCGAGCAAATGCGGCATTTTCAAAACTTCTTGTGCTCTAGCATAGGTATATCTTTTTCTCGTACCCGCTTGTTCAGGTCTGAACATTCCACGCCTCACCCTTTCATTAAATCCTAATCGGAATAAAGTGGAAATCCGACTCTTTTTATCCCGAATTTACCGATACACAATCCGCACTCAATAGGAAAAAGGCAAGGTCATTCCTAACCTTGCAACGTTTTCCACGCACTTATATACACACTTATATAATAATATTTTAAAACGAATCGTGGCAAATTAAAATTTTACTATAATAAGTGTAAATTGTCAAATATTAGTGACAAATTTATTCTTTGGTGCTTCCATATGCAGTTATTTTAATCTATATAAAAAAGTTCTTCTTTGTAATTAATCTTTTTGATATCTCATTAAATTAATCTAAAGTATTAGGATTTACATCATTCATTTCATCAATCATACGATTATAAGTTCTGATGATATCTTCTGAATCTTTTCTGTCACCACTTAAATAAGTGCGCACATTACCAATAAAGCTATTCATGCTTTCTTTAAATGATTTAACATCTCCACTATTATCATTATCTGTCTTAGGATTAAAGTTGTTATTTAATGTTTGAAGTTTTTGCAAATTGGATTGTACAGTAGCATTATCGCCTCTATCAAAAGTTTCTACAATTTCAGAAGCAACTAAATACATTTCTCTAAAAGTAGCTTCATTTTCATGTCCCGCAGCCTTAGCTGCCTGTATTTTTTCTTCAGAAATCTGATAACTTGCCTGTGATGTCGCTTGATCTAATTTTCCATATGCAGCATCAAACTTGTCATATAACGGCAAATATTCTTGTACATACTTATCCCATTCTGCATATCCATCCACTTTATATTGTGCAGAAGAATAATATGCTTGCATCTTTTCTGATAAAGGTACCAATTTTTCTAATATATCAAGAACTTCTTTCGTGGAACTATCTACACTATCAAAAGAGCTGGAACCTCCCCCTGTAGCCTCTTTTAACTCCTCCTGAAGTCTGTCATAACTGGGAAGGTTTAAATTAGATGGATGCTTACCGGCTCTCATATCTGCTAAATCAGGAGCAGTCGCATAATTAAAGGTAAAAGACCAATTATTAAACCAGCTTACTGCTTTAATATAAGGAGCCAAAGATGCACTCTTTGAGTCTGCTGACTCAGTTACGGAAGATACTGCACTGGACATTGGATTACTTCCACATCCACTAAAAAATACACCGCCACCTAAAGTACCAATTAAAACAGTTGCAATTAAAGCTTTTCTC
>ENA-ORNZ01002380-ORNZ01002380.1-human-gut-metagenome-genome-assembly--contig:-NODE-2380-length-12136-cov-4.137654_pt1 | contig 12136 bp, 8 predicted proteins | sample MGYA00242124_ERZ509040 | MGnify/ENA primary metagenome ERZ509040 (study PRJEB26280, sample SAMEA2338733) | human gut metagenome | biome: human gut; feature: human-associated habitat; material: faeces... | reverse complement strand
CATGGGAAAAGGCGCAGACATTTTCGCTTTGGTCAGCAGAGGTCGCCGCAGTGACCGCATCCCCTCTCGGGAGAGCCCACGGCACTTTGCAGCCAGTATGGATGAAAGTGTAATAGTGGGTTATTACACTTTGAAAAAGTGCCGTTCTCCAGCCCTCCGCTGTCTGCAAATCTCAAAGAAAGGAAAAATCCAATGGCAAGAAATGATGGAATAGACCGTACCGTAGCCAGAAATCTGGACTTGGAAACACCGGCTGATGTGGCTAAGGTACAGGAACACAATGAGCGTGAAAAGGACAGCTACAGCAATCAGGACATCGTGCCGGAACGCACTTCTCTGAACGTTCATTTCAAAGCACCCACGGACGATTATGTAAAAATGTTTGAGCAGATGGAACAAGACGGCGTGATCTCCACCAGAGGTCTGAAACCGGATGCCGTCAAATACGGCGAGTTGATCTTCGATGTGAACTCCGCTTACTTCTACAACCACGGCGGCTATGAATTTGCAAAACAGTTTTATGCCGATGCCTATAAAGCCGCCGTGGAGATCGTAGGCGGTGAACAGTATATCCTCTCCGCTGTGATGCACGCCGATGAGCGCAACCGGGCAATGTCCGAAGCTCTGGGCGAGGAGGTGTACCACTACCACCTTCATGTGGTTTATATCCCGGTGGTGGAAAAGCAGATCCTTTGGTCGAAGCGATGCAAGGATGAAGCCCTCCGGGGAACCGTTAAGGAGGTCATCACACAGGTCAGCCGCAGTAAGAAATGGGAGTCCAAGCCGGTGCTTGACGAGGACGGTAGTCCAATGTTGAACGCAAAAGGAAAAAAGATTTTGAGGTCATCCTACAGTGTGTTGCAGGATGACTTTTTTCATTTCATGCGAGTTGCCGGATATACCGATCTGGAGCGTGGAGAACGTGGAAGCACCGAGGAACATCTGACTGTGACCCAGTTCAAGGTGCAGGCAGAACAGCAGCGGCTGGAAGCTGTGACCGGGCAGGTGGCACAGGCAGAACAGAATTTGGAGGATGCCAAAGCTGCCACAGCAAAACAGAAAAAGAAACTGGAATCTTTGCAAAAGGAAACCAAGGCGGCAAAGACCATTGCGCTGACAGTGCAGGACATTGAAGCAATGGGCAAAAAAGCCACATTCGGAAACAATATCACGCTGACACCGGATGAATGCGACACACTCAAACGCTATGCGGTCAATGGCATTATCGCCAATGCTGACAACAAGCGCTTGAAGGAGAAACTGGCTTCCGCTGAAAAGACGGTTTCCATCTGGAAACAGCGGTATGAAGCAGTAAACGAAAAATATATGGAACTGAAACAGAAAGCCCAGCCTTTTCTGGATGCACTGGAAATTGCATCCGAAAAGGTTTGGGCTTTTATCAATTCTATCCTCATCAGAGGAAAGGAAACACAGGAACACGAACACCCTGCCCGGAAGCGTGGACGGGATATGGAACTTTGATGGAGGAATCGCCTATTGAAGAAATATTATGAGGAAGCGAAATATAATGCGGCATTTGACCGCTGTGTGGATGTTATGAGCCAGATGCTCCAGAAATATGGACATCAGGTTTTGGATAAATTGGAACAGGACGCTCCGCAGGAAGTGGAGCATTCCGAGGAAAGTAATCAAGCACAGCCTTTGACGGATAAGGCTGCGTAAAATCTCGCAATTTACACGTTACGTATTCGTTGTGGCTATGCTATAATGATTACGCAACATGTATTTTTGCTTTGTGGAAAATTCTGTTTCTAAATGTGGGCTTCAATAGGAAGATACAAATTAATTCAGGTTATATAACGTAACACAAAAATTGTACATTAAGTTTATCGTAGGAGATTTAATAATATGGCTAATAGTAATTCAACTTTATTCAAAAAAATATTGGATTTTCATGAACAAACACTTGGGAAAAGTGATGACGAAAAGAAGAACATAGCAAAAACCCAATCTATAGATTTTAATGAATATGAACGTCGTATCGTTGGGAAAGAAAAAGAACTTGAATTTCTTATTGTAATGAGAGCTGTGGGTTCTTTTAAGAATATTGAACCTATTGATGAAGAATTGTCTCAAATATCAGGAGAAAAGACTCCGGACTATGAAGTCGAATTTACAGATGGCTATAAAATGATGATTGAAGTAAAACACACGGATAAAGATGAGTATAAAATATCGGGAGGAAATCTACAAAAGCGTATTGATTACGCAGCAAATCATAACATGCCTCTCAGATTTGCTATTTCAATAAAAGGATTCTGGGGCTTATTTACATCTGATTTTATTAGCAGTAAAAAAGGAAAAATCACAATTGCAGATTTTATGAATGAGGAACGGAACTCATGGTTTGACAGGGAACTTGAAACTTGCTCATATATGTTTCAAAAACCATTAAAAATTATCAGTGTTTATTCAAACGAAACTACTGAGGGGTTGGGCGTGTTCTTTGAGCCCTATGGAGAGTTAATTTCTTATGAATTATACTACTCTGATCGTTTAATTCTAAGAGTCGATCACAATGACAACTCAAAGCGTTTGCATATGTTTATATTGGAAACCGTACAAGATAGACTTTCGAACACATTCCAAAATATCATCACAGATGGAAATATAACGACTATTGTGGAGCATAATGAGAAATCACCATGTCAATGTTATGCAGAATATCGTTTTATAATGGCAATTATTAGACATATGAGATATACAGATAGAAACAGTAGAGATAATGTTTTTCTCGTTGCCAACGAAGGAGATAATCATATTTTGCCTGTAGAATATATCAGGTTTGTAATGTCTGACCTATTTGATTTGGGCGTTGAGATAATCTGTTTCAAAGACGGATTTGGCTATAGGTTTGATGACTATCGTAGTAAATTTTGGACTAAGAAAAGGACGGAATTAAGAAAGTGATTATTCTAAACCGTTGATGGTAATTTGAGAGAGGCAAACCTATTGATGCGTTTAGGCAAAAGCGTTTTCTAAAGGAAAAATATGGGGAAAGCAAATGGATTGTAAAAACAGAATTATAAAGTTGCGGGAAAGCACAGGACTAAACCGGAAGGACTTTTGCAAGCTCGTCAATATTCCATACCGGACGATGACCGAGTGGGAACTGGACAACCGCCATGCACCAGATTATGTGCTTAGACTTTTGGAGTATTATATCCGCAACGAGGGATTGATGGTAAAAGAAATGAGCGAGGGAGGTGGCGATTCTGAAAAAGAAGCAACTTAAATGTTATCTATATACGAGAGTGTCCACCTCCATGCAGGTAGACGGATACAGTTTGGATGCCCAACGTGACAAGCTACGGAAGTATGCGGCATACGAGGATATGATCGTTGCCGGGGAGTATTCTGACGAGGGATTTTCCGGCAAGAACATTCAAGGGCGGCAGGAGTTTCAACGGATGCTGAATGACATCCAGGACGGCAAAGACGGCGTTTCCTATGTGCTTGTTTTTAAACTCTCCCGATTTGGTAGAAATGCAGCTTTTACATCGAGAGACATTGGACAGATTGGTACATATGTGAATATTGTGGATGATTTGGTCAAGACAGATTTTGATGCAAAAACAATTGGTCTGATTATATGCAAAAGCAAAAATAATATCCTTGCAAAATATGCGGTAAATAGTTCAAAAGAACCGATAGGAATATCTGAGTATAAGTTGTCAAATTTATTGCCTGTGGAATATAGAGCTTCTATGCCAACGATAGAAGAAATTGAGAATGAACTCAGGTAAATATTTTAAAAGAAACTAACGGATAAGGAGCATTGAATATATGTTGAATTCAAACGAAAGAATGGGTTTCATAATTGAATATATGTCTTCATATGATGAAAAAATCAAAATGGCAAATAAAAACGGATTATTTGATGCTGCAAAAATGTTTGAGTTATTTGCGATTGAGGTATGTAATGTATGGTTCGGACAGAAGTTTAGTAATCTGAATGACGAGACGGCAACTTATCCATATGTAGATTTGATATCAGAAAACAGAGAACTTTTAGTGCAGGTAAGTACTGTACAAGATGTACCAACAAAAATAAAAACTACATTGGAAAAGATAAGGGATTCAAAAGATAAAAAATGTTCGGACTTAAAGAATATTGTATTTTTTGTACTTAGTAATAATAGTATTGATAAGGTGAGAGAGTATAGTGGGGATAATCAAATTGGGAGTATTTCATTTACTATTAAAGATAATTTGATTACTACAAATGATATTATAACTAAAGCACAAAATGATCTTAATTTTCAGAAGAAATTATACAAGGTATTAAAGGATGAGTATGAGAACTTTAATATTAATATCAGAAAATTTAAAGGTGCATTGGAACTTAGTAATTCAGGGTTGAAAAATATTGAAGGATTGATTAACGGAGAGTATGAAATCGATAGAAATGAATTTCTTGAAAAAATAACAAAAGACAATGAGCGATATATTTCAATACAAGGTGGAGCTGGTAGCGGTAAATCTGTTTTATGCAAAAAATATGTTGAAAATGAAAAATTGGTTTTATATGCTCGTGCTGAAAGATTTTTGGAAGAAAGTCATATTGACGACATTTGGGGTTGCTGTATCCAAGACGTTTTAGAGTGTATTAATGGAAAGAAATTAATATTCTTTATTGATGCTCTCGAGTTTATTGCGGACTGTGCCGAAACAAAATTTGAATTATTACAGTATTTGTATGATATGGCGGAAGAATATCAAAATGTGTACATAGTAACATCTTGTAGAACGAGTGATAAAAATGCTTTTATTAAACTGGAAACAAATTTTTCAATAAAAATTTATGAAGTTGGCGATATAACAGAAGATGAACTTGCATTGCTTATGAAGCAATATCCGATTATTCATAAAATGTATAAAACAAATTCATATGTTGATTTATTAAAATCGCCCTTTTATATAAACTTGATAGTTAGTAATTCGATGGATATTGATAATATAGGTGATGAAAATTCTCTAAGAGAATATATTTGGAAAAACATAATATGTTTGGGGGAAAAATCTCGAATGTATGGCATACTCAGTAACAAAGTTATTGAAACTGTTGAGAAGATTGTGTTTGAAAGAGCTAGAAAATTTATGTTGGGTATTCATAAGGACGATATAGATAGAGACATAATGCATGCATTGCTTTCAGAAGGCGTAATTGCTCAACAAGGAGATTATATTAGACTGAAATATGATATTTTCGAAGATATTTGCTTTGAACATTATTTTGATAAAGCTTTTGATTTGTGCAAAGGGAAGTATAAGAACTTCTATGATGAAATAGAAAATCTTGGGCGATGTGTGTATAGACGGTATCAGATTTGGATTTCAAATAAAATGTTTATACAGGTAAATAGAGATAAGTTTTTATATAGCCTTACTTTTTCTGATGAGATTCCGCAAAGTTGGAAAAGGCAAACAGAAATTGGAATTGTTAAGTCAAGGTTTTGTGATAATTATTTCGAAGAACAAGGGTCGGAGATTCTGGAACAAGGCATGTTGTTCGACTTTGTGAAGAATATTAATTTGTTCGCATTTGAAGGTGAGTTATTACATATTAGACAAGAATCACCACAAATGAAATTGTCCCCAATTGGTAATGGAAGACCATGTATTATTCGACTTTTGAAAAACGAAGAAATATATAAGAAAAATATAATCGGAAGAGATGATATAGTTAAGTTATGCTTGGATTATGCGAAACAAGAAGATAAAGTGGCAGTTATTGCTTCAGATGCATGCGCTATGATGGAATATTATGTGGAATATTCGTTGCAGGAATCTGAGCAAGAAAACTATTATAAAATCATAGATGAAATATCGTCTTGCTTGGAAGCACTTTATCGAATGGCAGATAACTCAGAAGAGTGGTTAAAAAAGTTTTTTAATACATTGATTAATAATTATATTAATGGAAATAGAAAAAGTATGCGTAAGTCAGAAGATATTATGGAATGGACATTGAAGAATGCTTATCCTGCTTTGGTAACTGGATTAGCAAGCGAATTGTGTTCGATAGCTGATATACTATGGTTACGTGGAAAAGTAGATGCAGAGGAATTTGATTTCTATAGAGCCGATAGACTGTCTAAGGGTTTTGAATATGGATTAAGTGAGAAAGCTGAACATTATAATTATTTATATAGAACAGTGTACGAGAATGCATTTTTATGGAATCTGTTTCGATTGAATTTTAAAGTGGGATTTCATTGGGCAATTCAATTTTTAAATAGGGTAATATTAAAATATGCAACTAATAATCCTGAATATGTAATAAAAATCAAAGTAAAAATTAGTGAGAGTAATGCAATAAAGGAATATTGGGGAAATGGAAACATGTGGCTTGCAGGGATTAGAGATCACAATGTACCTACCTTAATAGGAGATGTTATTTTTTGTCTTAAAGAGGCTATAATAAGCAGTTTGGAGATTTGTAAAAAGGATCATGAATTCACTGTTGCATTTGCAAATTATGTCAAAGAAACTATTTATTCAAAATCAAATAATATAGTATTGCTTACAATCATTGAGAGTATAGGAATGCACTTTGAAAACGAATTACCGGGTTATGCTTTGGATTTGGCTACAAGCATAGAACTTGTTCATTGGGATACCACAAGATATATGTTGTACAAAAAAAATCCGACAAAAGAGTTGCTCGAAAGGCAAATTCTTAAGACCATGGGGATACCTGAGCTTAAAGATAGATATGAGTTGGATAAAAAATGTGATTTGAGTATACAAGAATATGTATCTCATACACAGATATATTTTGATTCAATGGTTCAGGATAAATGCTATGGAATTCTTGATTATTTATATTCAATTATAAAAAATGATGCAGAAAATGCACAGGACTATTTACAGATTCAAAAAATGGATATGCGTGGTGCAAAAGCAACCAAGATAACCGACAATATAATTATGTTAGAACCCCAAATATCAGGGGAAGCAGAAAAAATTGTTCTAAGACAAGAAGAATTCAATAAACCTAAGCAGAGATTAAATGCGGCGATTAAAAAGTGTAATGATAATATGGTGTCTGGGCAGATTGACTTGCCATCAACTCTTGATGCAATTAAAGTTATTTTAGAATTGATAAAGGATACTGATATGGCATTTCAATATGAAAATCTTTTGATACTTTTAATTGCTAGTGCAATAAATCATCAAGAATTAGAAAATGAGAAAAGGGAAAAGTTTTGCACAATATGGATTAACGGAATAGAGAAATTGTTTTCTAATGGAAGCTTTTTGGCAGATACTGCACTTATGCCAGTTTTATTGAATCAATTGGAAAATGACGTTGCTATTGGGATAAAAAATAAAATAAAGAAAATTGTGTTGGATTGTTTGATGTATAAGGGGCAACATGGTGTTATTGATGAAATGGCTAAATACGTGAAGAGATATTTAGCTAATCACGAGACTTTGGCACAAGCGGTATTTAATACAATTATTAAATTATCTGAAGATCAGATGGAACATCAAAAATATAATGCTAATTATTTGAAAGTGAGTAGGAAAGATAAGGAGTTTATATTTAATCCTAATATGCAACCTAAGTTGTCAGGAATAGATCGTTATATCAAAGATGATGATGGAAATTGTTATACTAGTCGCGAAGAGGAGATAATAGATAGGTATCTGCTGCAGGAAGAATCTTTAGAGATAGATGTTTTTGATATGAGTAACTATGATATATCTACAATATGCTATGTTGCAAATTGCGGCCTAAATTTTACGAATGAATCTTTTAGAATGGTTATTCATGAAATTTTGCTATGTGTGATTGATATTTGGAAATATACTAAAAGAAATTATAATGCTCACGAAATTTTTGATGTTTACCAAGAACATGAAATCATAGAGCTGTTTCAGCGGGAAATGATTCAAACCCAAGATGATGCAAAAATGGCAATCGATATATTATTTGAAGAGATTGATTTTACAAAATTTACAACAGATACAATTGAGTTCTATCAAGATATCTTTGGCAATTTTTTATGTGAATTTTTTGACTCATATGTTGACTCAAAAAGAAGAAATATATGTAAAAAGAAAATTCTATATATTGAGAAAAAAGTAAATGACATTGATGAGGAGTATGTTCGAATACAGTTATATAAATCTCTTATGCTTTCTGTAACGAGATATTGCACGGGAGACTGGAGTAAAATCAAAACAAATTATTCATACGTAGATAAGCAATTTTTGAATAAGCAATTTACAAAGTATGGAAAATATCACATAAAGGAACTGTTGAGAACGATTTACCAAATGCATATGGATGAATTGCTGCCAGAAATATTAATTTCTATTAGAAATAGCTTTCAAAATGCAAAATCTGAGGTAAATAAATTTAAAAAATCAATAAGAGAACAAGAAGCAATAGTACAGTTGATTATCCTTAAATCCTTTATTACATATAGTGATAAAATTAAACAGGATCAAGAACTTATTGAAGCATATGAAGATATACTTGAAATATTGATCAATTTAAATTATGAGCAGGCGGCTGTTATTTTGGATGAGTTTAGGATTCATTAATGGATGCAGGTTATTATTCATCTGAAATAAATATAATAAGAGATGCATGTTCGCTAAATGATATTTGTGGATGGTATCGTCAAGGTTAGATTTTGTGGGAAAGTGGTAATACAGTTGAGACTGTGTGTCTTCTGTCGAAAAAAACCCAATAAATCAAAGGATTTCGCCATTTTGAAAATAAAATAGATGTGTGTTTTCTGGTCTTGTAGTGATAAACTATAGTCCAGTCTTTGACAGTGATATTTGGAAAAACACCGCAGAAAGGCTTGCTTTATATAGCTTTTCCGGCGGTGTTTTTTCGTTTTACAATATAGTCTTTTTTACAAGTGTGAAAAAATTCGTGATACGAAACATACACATATTTTGTCTGGAATATTATGCTGCAATTCAATAAAAGAAAGCAGTTCTACCACGCGCGTATTGTGTGATAGAACTGCTTCTATTTCGTGCGCCTGACAGCTAATCACCGACTCCTGCTCAATTTTTTATCTCAGTCGAGAAGGCTTCAAACTCTTTAGGGCATTCAGGAATTCTTCCCAGTCGATGGATTCGATTTTGACAGGCGTGAACGTGAGATGGCAGGCAGAAGAAACGTTGTCACTGATAAGGATTTGACCAGAGACGGTAAATGGAAGTATAATTGGACTGAGAGAAAACAACAGGAGTGACAATATGGTAAATAATCAAGTACATTCATCTCAGTCAGGAACCTTTGACATCAGTGCAGCAATGCTCCATATCATTGCCATGACATTTATGCTGATGGATCATCTCTGGGCTACGCTTCTTCCGGCGCAGGACTGGCTGACCTGCGTAGGAAGGCTCGCGTTTCCCATCTTTGCATTTATGGCAGTGGAAGGATATTTTCACACGCACAACTTTAAAAAGTACATTCTCCGGCTGCTGCTGTTTGCGGTGCTGTCGGAGATCCCCTTTGATCTGATGTATGGCGGAACCTGGTTTTATCCGTTTCATCAGAATGTGATCTGGACACTGTTGATAGGACTTTTTGGAATCCATCTGATGGAAAAAGTTCGAAAAAAACGGAAGCTGTGGATCTTTCTGCCGACGGCGGTACTGGTCGTGCTGGTCGGAAGTGCACTTGGGACGGTAGGGATGGCAGATTACTACGGTGCAGGTGTATTGACGCTGTTTGTTTTTTACTTTTTCCGGGGAAGGAAATGGTGGTGCTTTCTTGGACAGCTTCTGGCGCTTTATTGGGTCAACGTAGAGCTGCTGGGAGGTCTGATGTACCCCATCCGGCTTTTTGGGATGGACTTTGAACTCTGCCAGCAGGGACTTGCATTGCTTTCGCTGCTTCCGATCTGGCTGTATCGTGGACGGCAGGGCTGTCATACGAAAGTCTTCCAGTATAGCTGCTATGCATTTTATCCGGTCCATATGCTGCTTCTTGCATTGGTGCTGAATTATGTGAATCGATAGTCCTCTGCACCGGGTTCATGATTCGGGCGTTTATCTTCGTAACCGGAAAGAAAGTAAAAAAAATGGCAAAAACAGTTGAAAAAAACATTATAAGATGCGATAATGCTACTGTATTCGTTTATTAAGCGATCTTATAATGAGGAGGATTATTATGAAGAAACAGTTAAGTGTCATCCTTGCGGCATCCATGGTACTTTCCATGACAGCATGCGGGGGCAGCAGCCAGACCGCGGAGACAACAGCAGCAGCGGCAGATACTACCGCAGCGGCAGCCGCAGACCAGACAAGCGCAGCAGCAGAAGCAGCAGGCGAGGGTGTGGATCCGGCAGATCTGAAGGTCGGTTTTATCTTTATCGGTGATGAGAATGAGGGCTATACAGCAGCGCATTACGCAGGCGCGAAGAAGATGCAGGAAGCACTCGGCCTTTCGGATGATCAGTTAATTGTAAAGTGGAACACACCGGAGGATGAGACTGCTTATGATGCGGCCGTCGATCTTGCGGATCAGGGATGCCAGCTTGTTTTTGCCAACAGCTTCGGTCAGGAAGACTACGTAAAGCAGGCGGCAGAAGAGTTCCCGGATGTCCAGTTCTGCCATGCGACCGGTTTTCAGGCGGCATCCAGCGGACTTGACAATTTCCACAACTTCTTTACAAATATTTACGAGTCCCGTTATGTTTCCGGCGTAGTTGCGGGAATGAAATTAAACGAGATGAAAGAGAAAGATCCGTCCATGGATCTTAAGATCGGTTATGTCGGCGCTTACCCGTATGCAGAGGTTATCAGCGGATTCACATCCTTCTTCCTCGGCGCGCGTTCCGTTTGCCCGGAGGCTCATATGGAAGTTACATACACAAACAGCTGGGCAAGCTTCGATCTTGAGAAAGAGGCAGCTGAGGCTCTGATCGCGGACGGCTGTGTTCTGATCTCCCAGCACGCGGATACAACAGGCGCTCCGACCGCATGTGAGGCAGCTGGCGTTCCGTGCGTAGGCTACAACATCTCCATGATCGCGACAGCTCCGACACAGGCTCTTACATCCGCATCCATGGACTGGGGCATCTACTACACATATGCAGCACAGAGTGTGGTTGACGGAACACCGATCGACGTTGACTGGTGCCGTGGATTCGCGGATGGCGCAGACAAACTCACAGAGTTAAACGAGAAGGCGGTAGCAGCAGGAACAGCGGAGAAGGTCAAAGAGGTTGAGGATTCCATCGCAAGCGGTGACCTCAAGGTATTTGCAACTGACACATGGACTGTAAACGGCAAGAAAGCGGAAGACGACGCGGAGCTCATGGAGAAGTACAAAGATTACATCTACGACGGTTACTTCCACGAGTCCGAGAAGGCGTCTGCTCCGTCCTTTGATATCATCATCGACGGAATCGAGAGCAAGGCTTAATGAAGAAAGAGACAGCAGGAACTTTTTGGAAGCTTCTGTCTGTATGAGGGGGCCGGCACCTGAAACACTGTGAAGAACAGAGCATCGGGTGCCGTTTCCGGTCTCATAAAGGAAAAAACAGAGGCGAAACTGCTGGAATACGACAGTTTCGCTTTTTCTGCTACGCATGTTTGAACAAATAAATCATAGGAGGTCTGTTTGTGTCAGCGCAGGAAAACGCAATTGAATTAAAAAATATCACGAAGCGGTTCGGCAGTGTGGTGGCTAACGACAAGGTCTGCCTGACCGTCAAAAAAGGTGAGATCCTTTCGATCCTCGGCGAGAACGGAAGTGGAAAAACGACACTGATGAACATGCTGTCCGGCATCTATTTCCCGGATGAGGGTGAGATCTATGTGGACGGAAAAAAGGTGACTATCGCGTCCCCGAAGGATTCCTTCGCTCTGGGAATCGGTATGATCCACCAGCATTTTAAACTGGTGGACGTTCTCACGGCAGCGGAGAATATCATCCTCGGGCTTCCCGGAAAAGAAGTCTTAAAGATGGATGAGGTGCGGAAAAAAATCAAAGGACTTGTGGATAAGTATGGCTTTGAGCTGGATCCGGATCAGAAAATTTATGAGATGTCCGTTTCCCAGAAACAGACCGTTGAGATCATCAAAGTGCTGTACCGCGGAGCCAACATCCTGATCCTGGACGAGCCGA
>ENA-ORNZ01002360-ORNZ01002360.1-human-gut-metagenome-genome-assembly--contig:-NODE-2360-length-12261-cov-2.618466_pt1 | contig 12261 bp, 8 predicted proteins | sample MGYA00242124_ERZ509040 | MGnify/ENA primary metagenome ERZ509040 (study PRJEB26280, sample SAMEA2338733) | human gut metagenome | biome: human gut; feature: human-associated habitat; material: faeces... | reverse complement strand
TTTCTTTGTGGTTCCATCTGACCATCTCTTTGTTTTTCACGCTTTCATAGACCGCATCGCAGACCGGAAGATCGTTGTTTCGCGGTTTGTCGCTGTGTATTCTCGCACCGTTTGCGATGATCAGTACGTTCCATCCATCCTCGTTGAGACGGTCAATAAAATCCGTCATGATCTTCGGATAATCAATCCCGAGCTTATCACATTTTTTCCGAACAACCGAGCTGATCGACAGTCCAACCACTTTATCATTGAAAAAGGCATCCTTCTGTGCTTCTGCTTCAACCTGTTTCAGATAATATGGATCATCTGCCATCGTAAACGCTCCGTCCGCACAGAGTTTTACATTCTTCTCAATGCCGATCCCTTTCAGATTGTCAAGGGTTCCCTTTCCTCTGGCACAGATCAGCCGCATCTTCGGAAGAATCCATTTTGCCAGAAAACGATTCCAGAAAGAGTGAAAGGTTCCCATTGCCTGAGAATATTTCAGAACCGGTGTGCCCATCAGCATCGGCACGGCCGCACACACAAAACCATAAGTATTCATCACAAATCCGCGGCTGTCCACAAAAGAGATCCCCGCTTCATCCAGAACGGCATCCGTCTCATAATATGCCCGCAGAATTTTATTCTTCAAAAGCAGACTCTTTACCGGAGGCAGAAAATGAAATACTTTATAGAGAACTGCCAGCGGAAACGCGATAAACAAAAGCTGTTCCGGTTTACAGGAAACGATCCGGATAAAATCCCACGGGATCTGTTCTTTATCTTCTTCCGGATAAACAGACATCAGATTGATTTTCAAACGTGTTCCATATTTTTCATAAAGCTGACGGATGGAGCTTTGCAGCATCGCTGCCGCTCCTTTGTTTCCGCTGTAACTGGCTGCCGTAATGGCGATCACCACTTCTTTCATACTTTCCTCCCGTCTGTCATCCTGTATAAGCACTCAGAGAAACACCTCTCTTCTCCAGTGCATCTTTCAGTTCGCTTCCTTTGACATAGACAAAGTCTTCTTTTTTGTTGTAATCTTCGCTGTCGATCAGATAGTACTCACCGTTCTGAAACTGTTTTTCATCCGGTAGATGTTTTGAAATCACAAACACGTTGTCTGTTTCGTCAAAACCCTGATAATTTTTGCTGATCAGATGATAATCCATCAGACGCACCTGATACGATTTGATCGGTGCCGCTGTTTTTTCTGTCCATACATAAGAATATTCTTTATAGATATCTCCGAAGGACAGAATCAGATTTGAGGCGGAAGAAATTCTCGCTTCTCTTGTATTGCTTTCGGAAATCGTAATGTTTGTTACATTGTAGCCAAAGAGCAGTACCGAGACAAGCAAGGTCAGGGCACATGCCTGGTATCCTTTCTTTTTCTGACACAGAAACAGGATCAATAAAAACAGGATCAGTGCCACAACGCCAAACAGGATTACCCCGCTTGATACATGATCTCCTTTGAATGTCACGCTTTTTGCATTGGTCTTAACAAAGGTAACTAACATTCCCATATATTTCCGCACAAAACTCTGGTTGTTCAGATATGGGGCAGTGATTCTGGCAAACAGTACCAGGGTAACACCGCATCCTGCCACAGAAAGCAGTTTTGCCTTAATGCCAAACAGATCTCTTTTCCAGACCAGAACATAAAGTGCCACCATGCAGAGAACACCGAATGCACAGCAGACATAGCGGTCGTATACGATTCGGTCCACGCGGATTCCGTAAGAACTGTAAAAGTTCTTTTTGACGCTCTTCAGGAAGAATACCGTTCCGAGAACAAAGCTTCCTGCATAAGATAAGAATCCAAACAGTGCCAGTGTGCCTTCTTCCGATGTGACCTTTTTCGAACGGCGAAACATCAGAAATACGATGATCACGCAGGCGATCAGACCCACGCATACCAGTCCAAGAGTCGAGCTGAAAGAATTATACAGCCATCCGACCGCCATTCGAATATAAGATTTGATACCTTTTATTTTTGTCAGCAGTTCCAGAGATTCTTTCGGGATTCCGGTCGCATGTGCCGCTCTGCTTCCCCATATGGTTCGTTTAAAATATCGCACCAGAATCTTGTCGATCACAAGAAAGACTGCCATGCTGCCAAAAAAGCTGATGTACGGAAGTCTTCTCTCTTTTTCCTTTGTAAAAAACGGGATCAGCAATACCGTCATCGCCGTCGCGATCACCATAACGATTCCTCTGCTGTGGCATGCATAGGCATAAACTGCACAGAAACTCAGCAGTATCGTATAGATCTGCCGCTCTTTTCTGGTTTTTGCATACATTGCATTTAAAATAAGAAGTGCACAAACCCAGTTGAGCACGATCAGCATCATGTCTCCGCGAAGATAGATCCCCTGGAACATCACGCTGCTGATGATCGTAGAACCGGCTGCCAGAAGAGCCGCTTCCTTTTCTTTTTCAATCTTTAAGTAACGTCTGCTGATATAATAAGCCATCACCGGTGTCGTTGCCATAAACAAGGCATTGACAAAAGACGCCGCTTTGTAAACGATGATCGGATCTTTAAAAATCAGAAACGGCAGAAGCCACACAAAAGCCATTCCATAACGGTAATAATATCCACCATTACTTAAAATCCCTGTTCCCCAGTTTCTCCCGGTCAAAAGGGCTGTGTTAGTCAGAGTACCAAGTTCATCCACAACGGTGTTCGTACTCAGACATAATGCCGGCACTCCCATAAGCACCAGCATTACCGCAAACAGTGAGATCATACAAATCCTGTCCTGTTTCGTCATTGTCATTTTATTTTTCCTCTTTCTCTCTGTCATAATCCAGTTTACGTGCATGATACTGTACATCTTCCAAAATCTTGCGATTTGCCGCAATGATGTCTGCCAGCAGTCCGATCACACCGGTCTGGAAGCCCATCAGCATCAGGATACTTGCAAGAATCAGGGACTGCACATGTCCGTTTCCGGTTCCGGTCGCATAGTAAACCAGAAAACGCACGCCAAGCAGTGCCCCGCAAAGAAAGAGCACACTGCCGATCCCGAGGAAGAACCGCAGCGGTTTGTACATCATAAAGGAACGGACGATCGTCACCATGGAACGCTTCACATAACCAAACATACTGGAAAACAGTCTGGATTTACGAAGCTCCGGATTGGTACGGATCGGCACCGACTCCATTGCCATTCTGGTGCGTCCTGCCTGGATGATCGTCTCCAGGGTGTAGGTATATTCATTCGTTACATTCAGACGCATCGCTGCGTCACGGCTATAAGCACGGAAACCGCTCGGTGCGTCAGGTATATCGGATTTGGATGCCACACGCACGGTCCAGCTTCCGAAATGCTGAAGCTTTTTCTTGAGCGGTGAAAAATGCTCAGTATCATCGATCGGGCGTTCACCGATCACAATATCTGCCTTTTCCTCCAGGATCGGACGCACCAGTTTTTCGATGTCATCTCCGCAGTACTGATCATCGGCATCAGTATTGACAATGATATCCGCACCGTTTCGCAGGCAGGCATCCAGCCCTGCCATGAACCCCTTTGCCAGTCCGCGGTTCATCCGGAAATTGACTACATAGTTCACGCCCCAGTTTTTCGCAACCTTGACGGTATCGTCACGGCTTCCGTCGTTGATGATCAGATACTCGATCTCATCGATCCCGTCGATATGTTTTGGCAGATGATTCAGTGCAATTTCCAGCGTCTGTGCCTCGTTATAACATGGCACCTGTATAATTAATTTCATCATTTATCTCTCCTCATTTTTCCTTAGTCCCTGAAATACAGATCTCTTGTATAGACTTTATCCATGACATCCGCAATCTCATCACTGCAGCGGTTGGCAAGGATCACATCGCTCATTTCTTTAAATTCCTTAAGATCACGGATCACACGGGAGTTAAAGAACGTTTCTTCTTTCATTGCCGGCTCATATACAACCACTTCGATCCCCTTCGCCTTGATCCGCTTCATAACTCCCTGGATCGAACTCTGGCGGAAGTTGTCTGAATTGGTTTTCATCGTCAGGCGGTATACGCCTACAATCTTTGGATTTTTTTCAATAATGCGCTCTGCAATAAAATCTTTTCTGGTACGGTTTGCTTCTACGATCGCTGCCACTATGTTATTTGGGACATCATGATAGTTTGCAAGCAGCTGTTTGGTGTCCTTTGGAAGACAATATCCGCCATATCCAAAAGACGGATTATTATAATGCGTGCCGATACGAGGGTCCATTCCTACTCCTTCAATGATCTGTTTACTGTCAAGCCCTCTTACCTCTGCATAAGTATCCAGTTCATTGAAAAATGCAACACGCATGGCAAGGTAGGTGTTTGCAAACAATTTGACTGCCTCAGCTTCCGTAAGATCGGTAAAGAGTGTCGGGATCTCCTGCTTGATCGCCCCTTCCTGAAGAAGTGCGGCAAATGCATGTGCCTTGTCACGCTGATTCTCCGGCGATCCGACAATAATACGGGAAGGATACAGATTATCATACAGTGCATGTCCTTCTCTTAAAAATTCCGGTGAGAACAGAATATGGTCTGTATGGTATTTTTCACGGATTCCTTTTGTATAGCCGACCGGAACCGTTGATTTAATCACCATCACGGTATCCGGATTCACCTTCTGTACCAGTTCGATCACCGTTTCGATCGAAGATGTGTCGAAATAATTTTTCTTCGGATCGTAGTTCGTCGGGGTTGCAATGATAACAAAATCAGCATCCTTATAAGCTTTTTCTGCATCTGTCGTTGCTGTCAGGTGCAGATCCTCTCTTGCCAGAAATTCTTCGATTTCTCTGTCTACGATCGGTGACTTCCCTTTATTGATCAGATCAATCTTGCTTTGCAGGATATCGACTGCCCACACATCATTGTGCTGGGAGAGCAGCAGGGCATTGGAAAGCCCTACATATCCCGTTCCCGCTACTGCTATTTTCATATTGCTCCCCTCCTTTTAAAGATTCGGGCGAATCACTTTCGGATTATAGCCATGCTCTTTGAGGGCATTGACGATGCGCTCTTTGTGATCCGTTCCAAATGCTTCCAGTGTGATCTTCAGCTCTACGGCTGCATTGCGGTTCGTGCTTACAAACTGATTGTGATCCAGTTTGATGACATTTCCCTGTTCATTTGCAATAACGGTTGCCACACGAACCAGCTCTCCTGCTTTGTCCGGAAGCAGAACAGATACGGTAAAGATACGGTCTCTCTGGATCAGGCCTAACTGTACAACAGAAGACATCGTGATCACATCCATGTTTCCGCCGCTTAAGATCGATACCACTTTTTTGTCTTTCACATCCAGATATTTCAGGGCTGCCACGGTCAGAAGTCCGGAGTTTTCTACGATCATCTTGTGATTTTCAACCATGTCAAGGAAAGCAACGATCAGATCATCATCTTCGATGGTGATGATGTCATCAAGATTTTTCTGCAGATACGGGAACACATTTTTACCAGGTGTCTTAACAGCCGTGCCGTCTGCGATCGTATTGACATTTGGCAGTGTCACAACTTCTCCTGCCTGAAGGGAAGCTTTCATGCAGGCTGCCCCTGCCGGTTCCACACCGATCACGCGGATGTTCGGGTTGAGCATCTTAGCCAGTGTGGAGACACCGGTTGCCAGTCCGCCTCCTCCGATCGGAACAAGGATATAATCAACCAGCGGCAGTTCTTTGATGATCTCCATTGCGATCGTTCCCTGACCGGTTGCAACAGCCGGATCATCGAACGGATGGATAAAGGTATAGCCTTCTTTTTCTGCCAGTTCCAGTGCATAGGCACAGGCCTCATCATAGACATCTCCATAGAGAACCACTTCTGCGCCGTAGCTCTTGGTGCGGTTTACTTTGATCAGCGGTGTGGTCGTCGGCATAACGATCACTGCCTTTGCACCAAACTCTTTTGCTGCATAGGCAACACCCTGTGCATGGTTTCCTGCGGAGGCTGTGATCAGACCTTTCTGTCTCTCTTCTTCGCTCAGTGTGCTGATTTTATAGTAAGCACCTCTTACTTTATAAGCACCGGTTGTCTGCATATTTTCCGGTTTCAGATAAACTTTGTTTCCTGTCTGCTCACTGAAATATTTACTGTAGATCAGCTTTGTCTCCTGTGTTGCTTTTTTTACGATTTCTGAAGCTTCTTCAAATTTGTCTAATGTAAGCATGTCTTTACTCCTCTTCTTCTGAATCTTTCACATCAAAAAGTGCATTTACGAACTCGTCTGCATCGAATTTCTGCAGATCGTCAATACTCTCTCCCACGCCAATATATTTCACCGGGATACCAAGTTCGGAATGGATGGCAACGGCGATACCGCCTTTGGCTGTTCCATCCAGTTTGGTAAGAATGATTCCGGTAATATCAGCAATCTCAGAAAACTGTCTTGCCTGTGCAAGTGCATTCTGACCGGTTGTACCGTCCAGCACAACCAGTGTCTCACGGTAAGCTTCCGGATATTCCCGGTCGATCACACGGTTGATTTTCCCAAGTTCTGCCATAAGATTCTTTTTATTATGAAGTCGTCCTGCTGTATCGCAGAGCAATACATCTGCATGACGTGCTTTGGATGCCTGGATCGCATCGTATACAACGGCTGCCGGATCCGATCCTTCCTGTCCGGAAATGATCTCCACTCCTGCACGGTGTGCCCATTCGGTCAGCTGTTCTCCGGCTGCCGCACGGAACGTATCGGCTGCCGCAAGAATTACTTTCTTTCCCTGGTCTTTTAATTTTCCTGCCAGTTTTCCGATGCTGGTTGTCTTACCGACACCGTTGACTCCGATCACCAGAACAACGGACTGACGGTTTTCAAACTCGTACGCCGTCTCACCGACATTCATCTGGGCTTTGATGCTGTCGATCAGAAGCTGTTTGCAGGCAGAAGGCTCTTTGATGTGCTGCTCTTTCACCTTCTGTTTCAGATCTTCTATGATCGCGGTTGTCGCATTGATCCCGAGATCTCCCATGATGAGGATTTCTTCGATCTCCTCATAAAAATCCTCATCTATTGCGGAAAATCCGCTGAAAATAGAATCAATACCGGAAACGATATTGTTTCTTGTCTTGGTCAGTCCTTCTACTAGGCGCTTAAAAAATCCTTTTTTCTCACCCATCTTCTTTCCTTTCTCACTGATCCAGTGCCTCTTCGATCAGATTTACCGATACCAGTGCAGAGATTCCTTTTTCCTGCATCGTGATGCCATACAGCCGGTCGGCCGCTGCCATCGTTCCGCGTCTGTGTGTAATAATAATAAATTGTGTATTTTTTGTCAACTTGTGCAGATAATTTGCATAGCGGCTGACATTCGCCTCATCCAGTGCCGCCTCGATCTCATCCAAAAGACAGAACGGGGACGGTTTGAGATGCTGGATAGCAAAAAGCAGAGCGATCGCCGTTAAGGCCTTCTCGCCTCCGGAGAGCTGCATCATATTCTGCAGTTTTTTGCCCGGCGGCTGAGAGATGATCCGGATGCCTGCCTCCAGAATATCTTCATCATCCACAAGCTCCAGCGTTCCTTTGCCGCCTCCGAACAATTCACGAAAAGCTTTGTCAAATTCCACCTGGATCCTGGCAAAATTCTCCCGGAACTGCTTCCGCATCCCTTCATCCAGCTCCAGAATGATCTCTTCTAAAGCTTTCTCTGCTTTGATGAGATCATCGTGCTGATTCTGAAGAAATCCATGCCGCTGTGACATCTCTTTGTAATCTTCAATCGCATTGACGTTGATGTTACCCATCTGGCGGATCGCTGCTTTGATCTCCTCGATCCGTTTTCTGGTCTGCTTCTGATCCATGCTGTTTTCGTTCCGGAACGCAGCAGCTTCCGAAGGTGTCACCTGATATTCATCCCAGATCTGACTGATCCGCTCTTCTTTTTGACTTTCAAGCTTTTCCTGCATGGATGCAAGCCGGAAGTTTTCTTTGTCCAGATCTGCGATCTGCCCGGAAAGCTCCTCCCGCCTTGTAAAAAAGGTTTTCTGTGCCGCACTTTTCTCTTCTTTTTGTGCCTGAAGCTTCTGCAGCTGCCTGCCATGATCGCGTCCATGGTCTTTCGTACCTGCAATGCGGCTTTCAATCTGCCGGATCTGTGCTTCTTTTTCTGCAATGACATCCAGACTTTCCCGCTTTTTCTGCCCGATCTCTTTTTCTTCTTCCCTTAGATTTCGGATTTCTTTTTCGATACGTTTGAGATTCTGCCCTGCAAATTCTTCTTTCTGTCCGGCATTTGCAAGCTCCAGATGCAGCTTTTCAATACGGGCGTTCTGCTGCTCCAGTTCCGCCCTCTGGACTTCTTTCTGCCATCCCAGGATCTGTTCCTGCAGCTGTGCTTCTCTTTTTTCAGACTCTTTCACAGCTTCTTCGATCTGTTCTTTTTCCCGGCTGATCTGCTTTAATTCGCCGTCTAACTGGGCAGATTCTTCCTGAAGCCTTGTCAGCTCTTCTTTGGATTCTTCTCGTTTTTCTTCCATCTGGCGGATCTCCATGCGTGCCGTATTCTGAGAAACATAGGCTTTCTGAAGCTTTTCATTCAGAATTACAACTGTTTCGCGATGTTCATTCCTTTTTTTTCGGTTTTCATCGACTTCCAGCTGCAATGCTTTCCATTCTTTTTCCAGTGCCTGTACTTTCTTTTGCAGCTCTTCAACTTCTCTTCTGCGTCCCAGAAGATTGCTGCTGTTGCGGTAGGCACCACCTGTCATGGAACCGCCCGGACTTAAAGACTCTCCTTCCAGCGTAACGATCCGCAGAGAATGGTGATATTTCCTGGCAGCTGCGATCGCATGATCCATATTGTCTGCGACAAGTGTCCTGCCAAGAAGGTATTCCACCAGTGCACGGTATTTCTCTTCTGTCCGGACCAGAGTGCTCGCAACGCCCAAAATCCCCGGCTCTTTCACGGCATCTTTGTTTCCTGCATTTCCTTTTCTTCCGATGGCAGTCAGCGGAAGGAAGGTAGCCCGGCCATATTTGCCACGTTTCAGAAATTCGATCATGCGTTTTGCGGTCTCTTCCCTGTCCGTCACAATATTCTGTATACTGCCGCCAAGTGCCGTCTCGATTGCCGTCTCATAAGAAGATTCTACTTTGATCAGATCGGCTACAACACCGAGGATCCCCGGATTTTTATCTTTCTGCTCCATCACCTTCCGGATACTGTTTCCGTATCCATCATAGCGTTCTGTTAAATTGCTCAGTGTCTCAAGCCTTGATTTCTCCCGGTGATAGAAAGACTGTTTCTGTTCCAGTTCCCGGTTCTGCCCTGCCAGTTTCTGCTGGAGCTGTTCAATCTTATCTTCCTGCTCTTTGCTCTTCCGAAGCTGTTTTTCAATCTCTTCCGACACCGTTTCGTAGGCAGTCTGATATTCCTGAAGCGTCTCCTGCCATCTGGCATCTTCGCTGCCGATCCGAAGGAGCTTTCCGGTTACTTCTGCTTTTCGGATCTGCATCTGTTCCTGCATGGTATCGTATCGCTGAACATTTCCTTTCACCGAAGCACGCTGATTCAAAAGTGAAATGATTTCATTTTTCCCGTCCTCGATCTGCATTTCCAGATGGGAGAGCATCGCCGTCGTCGCATCCGCTTCCAGGCGATAGTCCGCTTCCGTCAAAGAAACCTGCTCCTGTTTTTCCTTTGCAAGCAAAAACGCCTGTTCTTCCGCTTTTCTCTGTTTTTCTTTTCTGGAAAGTTCGCTCTCGATCACGCTCTTTCGCTCTTTTAAGCGGACTTCCTGATCCTCCTGTGCCCGGATCTGCTCTTTCAGGACTTCGATCTGACCGGTGAGCTGCTGGTGGAGCAACTGACTTTGCCGCTCCTGTTCCCGGATCTGCTCGATCCGCTCTTCCAGCTCCTCGATCGCTTTTTCTTCTGTTTCATAATGGATGCGGATCGTCTCGTATTCTTTCTTTATATCAGAAAGCTGTTCTTCGGCAATCTTTTGTTTTTCATCCAGATTCGCAAGTTCTGCTTTCCGCTGCTCCATTTCCAGCAGAAATAGATGCAGATCGATCTTTTTTAATTCTTCTTTTTTCTTCAGGTAGATCTTTGCCTGTTCTGCCTGATGCTGAAGCGGAACCAGCTGACGCTGAAGTTCCGAGAGAATATCGTTTACGCGGACAAGGTTTGCTCTTTCATCCTCCAGCTTTTTCACGGCTGCCGCTTTTCTTCGTTTGAACTTGACAATCCCGGCTGCCTCATCAAACAATTCTCTTCGATCTTCCGGTCTGCCGCTTAAGATCTTTTCAATCTGTCCCTGGCCGATGATGGAGTAACCCTCTTTTCCGATACCGGTGTCGTAGAAAATCTCCTGAATATCTTTCAGACGGCAGGAAGTTCCGTTTAAACGATATTCGCTCTCGCCAGAGCGGTAGACGCGGCGGCTGACCGTCACTTCCTCATAATCCACCGGCAGTTTGTGGTCGGCGTTGTCCAATGTGATCGAAACCGACGCAAAGCCGAGCGGTTTTCGATTTTCCGTACCGGAAAAAATCACATCCTGCATGTTGCTTCCTCGCAGCTGTCTGGCACTCTGCTCACCAAGTACCCAGCGAACCGCATCTCCTACGTTGCTCTTTCCGCTTCCGTTTGGCCCTACGATCCCGGTAATACCATTATGAAATTTAAAATCAATCTTGTTTGCAAATGATTTGAATCCCTGGATCTCAAGACTCTTTAAATACATGTCTCAGGCATTTCCTTTCAGTTTGATAATGGCACGGTAAGCGGCTTCCTGCTCTGCGGCTTTCTTGGTCCTTCCCGTTCCTTCGCCCAGTGTCTTGTCTCCCACTACCAGACTTACTACAAATTTCTTGTCATGATCCGGTCCGATCTCTCCTGTCAGCACATACTCGATCTCTTTGCCTTTATAGTCACTCTGCACGATCTCCTGCAGAATAGTCTTGCTATCATAAAAGAGTTTTTTATGTTCGATATCCTTTAGAATAAATTTATGGATAAACTCCTTTGCACTAGCAAAACCACCATCCAGATAGATAGCTCCTATTACACTCTCCATAGCATCAGATACGATAGAATCCCGGTTTCTTCCGCCTGTCCGCTCTTCTCCCTTGCCAAGGAAAAGATAGCTTCCGAGGCTGATCTCGTGCGTACACAGTGCCAGCGTTGGTTCACATACAATGCTGGCACGGAGTTTTGTCATTTCGCCCTCAGCCATATCCGGGTAATTGTAAAATAAATACTCACTGCTGATGATCTCCAGAACCGCATCGCCAAGAAACTCCAGACGTTCATTGTCTTTGAGTCCTTCGTGCCTGTGTTCGTTTGCATAAGAACTGTGTGTGAGAGCCTGCTTAAACAAGGTCTTATCTTTGAAGGTATAGCCAATCTTTCCTTCCAGCTCTTTTAAATCTTTTGTCTGTTTCATCTTGTTCCTCGCTTTCTGTTTCAGTCGGATATACAGAAGGTGCTGACTTGCAGCACCTTCCCATCTGTCGTTATCGTCAGACCCCTTTTAATTTAATGCACTTTTGATTGCTTCTACTGCATCACCGACAGAAACGATCTTTTCTGCTTCTTCATTTGGAATCTCGATATCGAATTCTTCTTCAATCCCCATGATAATCTGGAAAACATCCAGGGAATCTGCACCAAGTTCATCTACAAAGGTGGTATCCAGCGTAATTTCGTTTGCATCTACGTTTAACACTTCTGCGATGATTTTTGCTAACTTTTCAAATTCCATAATAAAATACCTCTCTTATCCTTTTTGGTCTTCTTTTATAATATTTTCTCTGATTTTCTGATTGATCTCCTGTTTTGTGAACTGGACACACTGAAGGATGGAATTTTTCACTTCCACTGCCTTTGAACTTCCGTGTGTCTTTACGACCAGTCCGTTCAAACCTAAAAGCGGTGCTCCGCCATACTGGCTGGCATCAAAAGATTTGAGTGTTTCTTTCAATGCAGGTTTTACCAGTAATGCACCGATTTTGGAACGCAGGCTTGTCATCATGCCCTGCTTGACTTTACTGATCAGAGTTGCACCGACACCTTCGTAAAGTTTCAGGATCACGTTTCCCACGAACGCCTCACAGACGATCACATCGCACACTCCCTGCGGAATGTCGCGTGCCTCCACACTTCCGATAAAATTGAGCTCTTTACATTCTTTGAGCAATGGAAACGTCTCTTTTACAAGTGCATTGCCCTTTTCCTCTTCCGCACCGATGTTGACCAGCCCGACTCTCGGATTTTTGACTCCCATAACATTTTCCATGTAGATGGAACCGATCTTTGCAAACTGCACCAGAT
>ENA-ORNZ01002330-ORNZ01002330.1-human-gut-metagenome-genome-assembly--contig:-NODE-2330-length-12431-cov-7.535068_pt1 | contig 12431 bp, 12 predicted proteins | sample MGYA00242124_ERZ509040 | MGnify/ENA primary metagenome ERZ509040 (study PRJEB26280, sample SAMEA2338733) | human gut metagenome | biome: human gut; feature: human-associated habitat; material: faeces... | reverse complement strand
TTGCAAGCAGGTAAACACAGGTTATTTCTTAATATCCTTTTGTTTGGGAAACTCCCTTTTCCCATTTGCTGATGGTTTGTCTTACTACGTGAATTTTGATTGCTAATTCTTCTTGTGTGTATCCTTTTGCTTTTCTTATTATTTTCAGATTCTCATTAAACATAATTATTGTCTCTCCTTATATTTTGATGTATTGAATTTACACCAAAATATGTCGTTGCGGCAAGCAACGTGGGTTAACATTATCCTTTTATCATCTCTAACAATTCTGGTATATCATTTTTTAATGTTTCAAAGACAATATTTAAATCAACATTTCCATAATCGTGTACAATACGATTTCTCAATCCATACATAGCATTCCATGGAATATATCCTCTTTTCTCTTTATACTCATCCGACAATTTCTTTGCATTTTCAGATAACTGAATCATTCGAAACAACATTGAATCCAGTAATATTTCATTTGCATTCAATTCTTCTATATCTACATCTTTCATATGTTGTACTATAAATTGCAAATCGTTTCGTATTTTTTGAATGTAATAACGATCATTCTTTACATTATCCATATATTTTTATCCCATCTTTTAATATTTCTTGTGTTAATTCTAAATTATCTTTTAATTGATTAATTTCTAAAACATCTACTTTTTTGTGTAGTGCTTCTCTAATTTCTTCGACTAATCCATAAAATTTTAGTCCTTTTACATTTGCTGAAATTAACAGATCCACATCACTGGTTGGCTTTGCTTTCGATTTAGCGTAAGATCCAAAAAGATAACAAAAATTTACATCATATTTTTGAAATACATTTCCGCATTTTTCAGTTATATATTCTATATCAATAATTCCATGTTCTTCGTCTATTGGATTTATTTCTGAAAGTTTTTCTAATATATATTTGTATTTCAAACTTCCTTGTTTTTTCTCATCATTCTCATATTGTCTGGAAAATAGCATTCCTTATAAATCTACTTTTGAAATTCCTTCCGCAAAACCTCTTTCGGTGCCTCAATCTCATTTGCCAATGTATGTTCCGTTAATTCTGACAAAATTTTTAATTTCTTATTGATCATCGGGCGCATGCAGTTTGGAACGTGTTCCTGATGGGCTCTGTGAATTGCCACACATTCTTTGCAATTTCCATGATATCTACAGGCTTTTTGACATGGGCAGTGGTCTTTGTCTGCATATTCTTTTCGAAATTCTGATGCGAATTCTTCTTGTAATCTTAAACCTTCTGCTCTGTTTCCTTTGTGGAATTCTGCCATTGCTGCGATTTCTTTTTCATTATATTCGATTTTCATATACTATACCTACTCCTTTACCCATATAGATTTTCTTTCAATTTGTATTATAATAGAATAAATGAAACGATGCCATGATAAATAAAAATATAAAGAAACTGGAAAGAGATGATCTTAAAAATGAAACGAATTGATTTTGAAAATGGGTCTGTAACCCAAAATATCTTTGCAGCTGCACTTCCTATGCTTGTTGCTCAGATCTTAAACTTATTATATAACATTGTTGACCGTATTTATATCGCACGAATCCCGCATATTGGAACAGCTGCACTTGGTGCTGTTGGACTGTGCTTTCCGCTGGTTGTGATCATTACTGCATTTGCTAACTTATTTGGAAGTGGTGGAGCTCCTTTATTTTCGATCAGCCGAGGGCAAAAGAGAAATAAACAGGCTGTCCATATCATGAATACATCATTTACAATGGTTTGTTTTAGTGCTGTCGTATTGATGCTCATTGGGCTTTTATTTGCACGCCCGCTTTTGATATTATTCGGGGCTTCCAAGGATGCTCTCGTTTATGCTTTTCCATATATGATGATCTATCTGATCGGTACACTGCCATCTATGATCGCCATTGGAATGAATCCATTTATTAATGCACAAGGATATTCAACCATCGGAATGTTTTCTGTTGCGATCGGTGCCGTTGCCAACTTACTGCTTGACCCATTCTTTATTTTTGTATTAGGATTTGGCGTTCGGGGTGCTGCGATCGCAACTGTGATCTCACAATGTCTTTCTGCTTCTTTTGTGTTATTTTTCCTTACAAAAAAAGCAGAATTAAAGGTACGTTTTCTTCATAAAAATGAGCTGTCAGAAAGTTTCGGATATGCAAAGAATATCATCAGCCTTGGAACTGCCGGATTTATCATGCAGTTAACTAACGGTCTGGTAAGTATTGTTTGCAACAATGTACTTTCTGTGACTGGCGGAGATATTTATATCTCTGTCATGACGATCGTATCAAGTGTACGACAACTTGTGGAAACCCCGATTTATGCCATGAATGAAGGCGGTTCTCCGATCTTGAGTTATAACTATGGTGCCAGACGTCCAGCTCGTGTAAGAAAGGCTATGATCGTTATGTCTGCTATGATCCTATGCTATACAGCCGTTATGTGGAGTGTTATCATTTTTGCTCCTGGTGCATTGATCCGTGTATTCAGCTCTGATCCTTCACTTGTAAAAGATTCCGTTCCTGCATTGAATCAGTATTTTGCTGCTTTTATCTTTATGGATCTGCAGTATATTGGACAGACAGTATTTAAATCTCTAAACAAAAAGAAACATGCGATCTTTTTCTCATTGCTTCGTAAGGTATTTATTGTTATTCCATTAACTTATTTTATGCCTTATGTATTGCACATGGGAACTTCCGGGGTATTCCTTGCGGAACCTGTTTCTAATGTGATCGGTGGAGGCTTTTGCTTCGTTACGATGCTTTGTACTGTACTACCTGAACTTAGAAGAATGGATAACTGTGATTGATCTTTTTATGTTAAAATTTTCTCTCCAGTTCATCCATCTCTGCCATGATCTCCGCTTGCTGTTCATCAAACAAAAGCCCTTTATTATATTGATAATACTTATCACATCCATTTTCCTTGATAAACCAGACACTGTAATAATTAACATTCAGTTCTGTCACAAATACAACCATTTCCTGACTTTGTCCAAAGGCTTCTTCCATGAAGTCAAATGCATTGTCTAATGCTTTGGTTGTATTCTCTATCTGCTGTTCTAATTTTGCTGGTTCTTTCTTGAATTCTTCTCTCACACGTTCAAATTCTGCTTCTGCTTCTAAATGTTCAGCTTTGCTGATCTGTTCGTATGACTCCAGAGTCTTGATCACATCAAGCAGCATATGTTCCTGTGCTTTTCCAAGTTTCTCTGTTTTTTTCTTCTCGTTGAAGTCCTCATGGATTTCTTTGACTACCTGACTTAATGTCTTGCCTGTTTTAAGTTGTTTTAGCCAGCCAAATAATTCCGTAACATAAGCATCCTGTCGATAAGATTCAGCAAACATTTCGGACAATTTTCCGTTTAACAATCCGACAACACTTAATTTCTCATCAAATGCTGCGAATTTTAATCTGCCGATCGTTTCCTGATTCCATTGTCCTTTTAAAATACGCTCGATTCCATAGTCTTCTTTGTATTTCTTATATAATTCATAATAGTTGGCAAAGTCTTTGGCGATCTTCAGGTGCTGTAAGTACTGAAATACCACTTCTCTGTCAATATCTTTTCCAAGTTCTTCGTAAACTTTTAATAACTGAGACAGATCTTCCCATCCTCTGGCTGTAACAAACGCCTTTCCATCAACTGTTGTCTCCATACGATAGAAATATTCTTTACGGATTTCAAGATATGCAAGGATTGCTGGGTGGATTCCTGCCTGATATGCGTATTCTTTCCACACTTCATAGTCTGCTTCCACATCAATCTTCTTCATACGGTCCAAGGTAACTACGTCAAAATCTCTGACAGATTTATTGTATTCTGGTGGATTTCCTGCCGCTACGATGATCCAGCCATCTGGTACTTTCTGATTTCCGAACATCTTACACTGCAAAAACTGAAGCATTGTTGGTGCCAATGTCTCAGATACACAGTTGATCTCATCAATAAATAAAATACCTTCTTTATTTCCAGTCTGTTCAATCTTTTCATAAACAGATGCAATGATCTCACTCATCGTATATTCCGTAACAGAATATGTTTGTCCACTATATTCTTTTTCTCTGATAAATGGCAAACCGATCGCACTCTGTCTTGTGTGGTGCGTGATCGTATAAGCTACCAATCCGATCTCACATTCTCTTGCGATCTGTTCCATGATCTGTGTTTTTCCAATTCCCGGAGGGCCCATCAAAAGGATCGGACGCTGTCTGATGGATGGTATTTTATATTCTCCATAATTATCCTTTGTAAGATAAGCTTCAATGGAATCTTTGATTTCCTGTTTTGCTCTTTTAATATTCATGTTCTTCTTCTCCTTCATCAAGATCTTCGGCATCGACGATCAATTTAACTGCCCATGGCGGTACATCCACATCTTCGTATTCTTCCTGCATAAAAATAAATGCTGTCTGATATGGTGGTTTCTTCTTTGGATAGGTTCCTTTTCCATCTGTGAAATAGATCAATCCCTTCAGATGATAAAATTCTCCCTGTTCGATCAGATGATTCACATATTCAAACGCCGGACGGAAATCCGTCCCACCTTCTCCGATCAGTTCCAAATGTTCCATATATTCTTTTAATTCTTTTTCGTCTGTGATCTTCTGGTCGTTTTGTACCATCTCATCACACTGAATGATATGAATATTTACCTTATGAAAAAAGCTCTCTGCTTCCGTTAACACACCATATGTTTCTTCCAGAAATTTCTTTACCAGATCACCAGAACATGACATTGATGTATCGATCACGATGGCAAAGTCTTCCACTTTCTTTACTTCTTTCCACTCCTGCGGCTCGATCAATGGCATATTTCCATACATAGAAAGCCCATAACTGTAAAATATATAGTCAAACGAATCTGGATCCACACTGACTTCTTCTCTTAAAACCGAAAATTTTCTTAAAAATTCACGATAATCATAACGGTCTCTGTTTTCTACCTGTACCTGTCCGATCAGATCCCCTGCTTGTTGTGACTCTTCACTAGAAAATGTCTCCATATCTGTTTCCGTTTTTTCACTGATATTTTTCCATTTATTTTCTACTTCCTGATGAAGATCTTGTTTGGGATCTTCTGGCCAATACTGGTGGTCATCTACTCGAAATTCCATCTGCAGTTCTTTTATTTTCTTCTCTTCTAATCCAAAAGAAACCAACTGTCGATAAATCCCCTCGGCTGTCAATACTTTGAGGTTCCTCTCAAGCTGCTCGTAAATGTCTTTGCGCAGCCTTGTTTGCACCATATGGATACATTTTAAATGCCAGTGATCAATAATTGATTCGACTGCGATATCACAAGAAATATTCCATAGAGTCTTATCTCTTCCTTTTCTTCTTGTCACATGATGTAAAATGCAGTGAAGCACCATATGAAGATATGCACGATTCATCCGGACTCTGTTTTGCCTGTACATGCCTCCTAAAGCTCCTGGATGATAAAATATACACATTCCATCCGTTCCAACACCATTTACAGAAGGATCGATCACATAAGCAAAACTGCTTAATGCCACATCTAAAAAACGCATATGGATATATAATTCATTTCTTGTCGTCGCAAGGATCTTTGTTCCAAGTTCACTGAGACGCTCATTGATATTTTCTTCCATTATTCATTTCCCTTTATCTTATCTATAATTCAAATGTTTTCTTTTTCTTTGGAAATCTCTTATGCTGTTCGTTCATCAAAATACTTAAAAGTTCTGTTTTCTGCTTTCTGGATGCCCAGTCGATCGCTGCTTCGATTCCTTCTTTACTGAAATAATTCTTCTCAGCCATCAAATTGATAAATGGCATCTGATCTTCTTCTTTTAAATAATTCATCATCTCACATTGGTTCTGCTTTATATAGCCCTCGTATTGCATCCATGCAAAATCTGATACCCCGTATGGCATTAACATACGCCCAGCTAATATCTCCCATACAATATCCAGATCTTCCTGAACTGCTGCCACTGGAAAAATATCATCATATTTACGATAGTCGATCTCTCCTCGCAAAAAACTTTGGCGATATTGATATCCTGTTCCATGAAAATGTGTCTCCACAATTCTTGCTGGTGTATTTTCCACAGCCTCTTCATAATACTCTGGATAAAATAAACGACTTTGTTTTTCTTCTTCTTTATAACGGATATTTACCTGCAATGGAAAACGAGTATCTCTTACAACGTCTCTTAAAGCACTTTTTTTATCCTCATAAACATCATAGTAGATCTTTTGCAGCTTGCATCCTGTAAAAATTCCTGCTCCTGTTCTTAAAAGAGAATCTGAAAACCCAAGTGTTGTCAGATTTACACAGCCATAAAATGCATATTTCCCTATTTCCACAGTATCCGGCGGCAGATAAACTTCTTTTACTGCCTCCCCGCAAAACATCGGTTCATCTTCACTGCCCAAAAAGTCTTCGCCGATCATAATCTCTTTTGCTTCGTCTTCTTTTCGTTTATGCGCAGAAAATGCATAATCACCAATCTTCGTAACTCTTTTTCCTTCAATTTCCGAAGGAATCTCTACTTGATCTTCTTTGCTGAAACAACGAAGAACTTCGATTCCTCCATCTTTTGCATCTCTGTATTGTATCTTAAGCATCGTCTTTTCCTTCGCCTTTCTCCATGTATACACTATCCTTATTATAGCTGACTGACAGGAAATATCAAGAATCGTAAAAAGGAATTTCCCATCTTCATAAAAATGTAATATAATGCAGAAAGATACGATGATTTTATACACTTATGATGATATATAAAGGAGATTTTTATGGAACGACTGATCGTTTTAGGAACTGGAAATGCACAGGCAATTCATTGCTATAATACTTGTTATGCCATGCAAAAAGGTGAAGAATACTTCCTTATCGATGCCGGCGGCGGAAATGGAATTCTATCTCAGCTTGACAAAGCTGGAATCCCTCTTGAAAGCATTCATAATATTTTTGTGACACATGCTCATAACGATCATATTTTAGGAATGGTCTGGATGATCCGTATGATCGCTACTTCTATGAACAAGGGAACTTATGATGGCACTCTGACAATCTACTGTCATGAAGAACTGGTTCATACGATCAAAACGCTGACAAAACTTACCATTGGTAAGAAATTTTATAAGCATTTTGATGAACGTATTGTATTTCATGTCATTGCACATGGAGATACGATTCAGATTCTTGGAGATTCTTTTACATTCTTTGATATCGGCTCTACAAAAGAAAAACAGTTTGGTTTCACATCGGTTATGGAAAATGGATTAAGGGTATCCTTTCCTGGAGATGAACCTTATCGTGAATCTCTTTATGATTTTGTGAAAGATTCTGACTGGCTGCTTCATGAAGCATTTTGTGTGTATGGTGAGAGGGATATTTTTAAACCTTATGAAAAACACCATAGTACGGTAAAAGATGCCTGTGAATTAGCAGAGCATCTAAAGATTCCAAATCTGGTTCTATGGCATACAGAAGATAAAAATATGCTGCATCGTCAAGAAAAATATATGAAGGAAGGCAAGCAGTATTATACTGGAACACTTTATATACCTGAAGATCTGGATGTATTGAAATTGTAATTTGGAAGGTTAATGATCAACCTTCCATCAAATGATAAATGATCGCAGCTACAACATCATAGGCATTTTCCTGCAAATGTATTCCGTCCACCGTATACTCTCTCGACAACTGCCCATCTTCTCCGATCAATTTACCAAACACATCAACATACTCAAAGTTATCTTCTTTACACAATCTTTGTATTTCTGTATTGATCTTTTGAATCTCTTCATTGGATTTCCCTTCTGCCCAGGACGGCATCAATCCAATCCTTTTGGTATATGCCGGATACATAGATTCAATATAAATCTTTGTATCTGGCAATTGCTCCCGAATCCTTCGTGCAAGTCTGATCAATCGTTCTGCTAATGCTCTTGCTCCTGGATACAATGACATCAGGAAATCATTTGCACCACCTTGCATGATAATGATATCTGGTTTATATGGAAATACGTCATAAGCCAGTCTTGCACCCATCTCTGCGATCGTATCCCCTGCAACTCCGCTGTTAATGAACTGCGCATCCATATCTTTTAATTTTTCCATTGGGAAATAGTCGGTCAGGGAATCCCCAAACATAACAATTGTTCTCTTCTTCTCTTCCATTGTCTACTCCAATACTTTTTGTTTAAAATCTTCTTTTTGCTGCATGGAAATATTTAATCCCTTGATCATAAACTGATTAATAGAACCATATTGTTCTTTCATCGTTTTAAGTGCTGCATTTAAAAATTCTTCTTTTGCCACAAAATAGCCCTCTATTTTTTCGATTTTTTCGCGATGCAATCCTGCTAAATGAAGTTTCTTTTTTAATTTTTCTACTCTTGTGATCGCAGCTTTATTGGTCTTTAGATAATCTTCCATCACGTCATCTTCAGACACATCAAGCAAAAATAAAATGGTCGCTGACAACAATCCACAACGGTCTTTTCCTTCTGTACAATGCCATAAAACCGCACCATTTTTTGTATTCATAATCTCTCTGACTGCTTGTGAAATCTGCTTTCTGCAAAATTCTTCTTTGATCATCATCTTATAAATATCTGACATCTCTGGAAATTCTTCCATATGTAACATCTGTTTTCTTGTTTCCTGCTCCCGGCTGACTCCCACCATGCTTTCCATAAAAAATGGAATATTCTCATAAACAGCTCCCGCCACTTCCAGATCTGGCTCTTGCTCTACTTCCATTGGTGTTCTTAAATCCAGAATTTTTTGTAAATGATATTCTGTTTCCAGTAAAATCTTATCTTTCTGCGTAATCCTTGATAAACGATTGCTGCGGATCAGCTGTTTATCTTTGATCACTGCACCTTCTGTCGTTTTTAATCCGCCAAGGTCTCTCGTATTATCTGCACCTTCCAGATAAATCTTCCCCATGTTACTGCCTCCATTTTTGTATGATCAATTTTCCTTCTCTGGCTGTTCTTTCTCCAAGGATATTCCATCCATCATATAAGTTTTCTCATTTTTCTGATTCTCCAGATATTTTGTCCTGATCTGTGCTTTTGCTTCTTCATAGTCTCTCTTTAATTCTCTTGCAGAAAGCAGACGGCAGCCTTGTCCGCGGATAATGATCTGTTCCAATCCATCGGATGTTGCAACTGTTACATCGTATTTTCGTCCATGGGTATGGGCAAATTTTTCAATATACTGATCTGCTGTTTCTGCTTCTTTTGTGTAGACTACATGAATATTCATGTAGTCTGTGATCTCTGTTTCATGTCCTTTCACACGATATGCATCAAACACAACGATCAGCTCCATGCCCTTCATTCCCTGATAATTACTCATCTCATCAAGTAATTTTCCTCTGGCTGCATCTACATTCGTATCTAATAATTCCTTCAGATCATCCCATGCGTAAATGATATTATATCCATCAACCAGCAGGTATTTCTTGGACATATCTCTTTTTACCGATGATTTTTCTGCAGATGTATGATAATCCTGTACAAGCCTTGCTGTTTTCTTCTTCTTCCATTTACTTTTATTATGCTGGTTTGCATAAAATGTTTGTTCAAGAATCCGATCGATTTCCTCTGTATCAATTGATTCTTCTTCAATATAAGCCCTTCGCTGTGTCAGTTCATCAAATTCCTCTTCCTCGATTTCTTTCGCAAGAACGCTCTCTAAATGCATATGTTCTGGTACCTCATTCCATGCGACATTATACCCGGCTCCATGGGAACAGAAAACAGATCCACATGGATTTTCAAGATCTCTATCTGGATCATATCCACTGGCTTCTATGATTTCTTCTTCATTATGGCAGATATCATATCCATTTAAGGTTGTAAATAATCTTCCCATACCTTTGGAATATGCTAATACTTCTTTTTGGTATCCCTGCATCGTAGAAACTGGTGCTATTCCTTGAAGCACTGACATCTCTCCTGCAGTATCTGGTGTATCAAACGTACCTTGCATCTTTTCAATATCTGTCATAGCTCTTCCGATCATCTGCTGTGGAACTTCCAGCCGGAACTTATAATATGGCTCTAATAAAACACTCTGTGCCATACGAAGTCCCTGTCTTACTGCACGGTATGTCGCCTGACGGAAGTCTCCACCTTCTGTATGCTTCTGATGCGCCCGCCCTGCTGCCAGCGTGATCTTGATATCTGTGATCGGTGCTCCTGTTAAAACCCCTCTATGATCTCTTTCTAATAAATGTGTTATGATCAGTCTCTGCCAATTCTTATCCAATACATCTTCGCTGCACTGTGTGTCGATAACAACTCCACTTCCCCTCTCCAGCGGTTCCATCAACAAATGTACTTCTGCATAATGTCTTAACGGTTCAAAATGCCCAACACCTTCTACAACATCTGCTATCGTCTCTTTGTATACAATATTGCCCTGTCCAAATTCCACATCTACATCAAATCGTTCTTTGATCAGACTCTTTAGGATCTCCAATTGAACCTCTCCCATGATCTGCACCTGAATCTCTTGTAATTCTTCATTCCAGATGATGTGAAGTTCTGGTTCTTCTTCTTCCAGCTGACGAAGTTTTGGAAGTATTACGCTTGCACTTGTCTCTTCTGGCAATATCATCTGGTAAGTAAGTACTGGCTCCAACACAGGTTCATATCCGCCCTGCTCAGCTCCAAGGCACTGCCCAGGGATCGTATCTGAAAGTCCTGTAACCGCACAGATTCTTCCTGCCTGCAATTCATTCACTGTCTCATACTTTTCTCCAGAATAGATACGGATCTGATTGACCTTTTCATCACTTTCTGTAATAACTGTTTTTACCTTTAAATTTCCACCTGTTACTTTCAAATGTGTCAGACGATTTCCATTTTCATCTCTTGTGATCTTAAATATACGTGCACCAAATTCCTCCGGGTATTCTCTTTCTTCTGTATAAAATGCAAGATTACTCAGAAATTCATTGACTCCTTGAAGTTTTAATGCTGATCCAAAAAAACATGGGAAAATCTTACGTTCTGCGATCATTTCCCGGATCTTGGATTCCGTAATCTCACCTGATTCCAGATAATGATCCAGTAACGCCTCATCTTCCATAGCGATCATCTCATAAAACTCATCACTTCCCTTTTCTCCAAAATCAATACATCCGCTGCTTAAACGTTCCTGTAATTCCTTCAACAATTGATCTTTTTGTGTTCCGTCCTGATCCATCTTGTTAATAAATAAAAATGTTGGGATCTTATATCTCTCAAGCAGACTCCATAATGTCAAAGTATGGCCCTGCACACCATCTGCTCCGCTGATCACAAGAACCGCATAATCAAGCACTTGCAGGGCTCTCTCCATCTCCGCAGAAAAATCCACATGTCCTGGTGTGTCAAGCAAAGTAAGATCCATCTCATTCATTGAAACCTCTGCCTGCTTGGAAAAAATGGTAATTCCTCTGGACCGTTCTAGTTCATAAGTATCTAAAAATGCATCTCCATTATCCACACGTCCGATTTTTCTCAAATTCCCTGCAGTATATAAAATTGCCTCTGATAGTGTTGTCTTCCCGGCATCTACATGAGCCAGAATACCAGTTACTATGTGCTTTTTATTCTTCATAAATTTCTTTTTCCTTTTTTCGTATTCACTGTAAATAAGTATAACACATATCCTGTTTTCATGTTAACCGAATACATCCATAAGATTATTTGACAAATTTTTCTTCTATGTTATAATCAAAAATTAGTGCTCTTCTTTTCATTATACCAGCATCTGGTATAATGAAAGTTAATAAAGAGACAGCATACAAACCACAAGGCATACGAAAGGAGTTTCTTATGAGAGATGCTTTACGGGATGAAATGATCAAGAAAATATGCGTCAGAGATACAGATAATATATTAGATGTCGGTTGCGGTGATGGTACCTTTTTACATGAACTGACACGCTGGAAGGATGTTGAAGGATATGGTATCGATGAATCTGAGGATAAGATTCTTATCGCAAAGCAAACTTGGCCAGAACTTCATTTTGAGACAGGTTACAGTGATTTTCTTTCTTTTGATGATAACAGCTTTCGTGTGATCACTGTATGTGACGATTTCCACACATTTAAAGATCCACAGAAGTTTGTTAATGAAGCATTTCGTGTCTTAGTTCCTGGCGGAAGACTTTATGTTGGAGAATCTGCCCTTCCTGAGGCATTGCGAATTGTTTCTAATATTCCATCCTATCTGACTTCTGGTGATGATCGCAGACATTCTACTTATGAGACTTTAGAATATTTTAAGAATGCAGGGCTTACCAAATTCCGTGTATATAAGAAGAAACGTCTACTTCTTATCTCTGCAAAGAAACCATTAGAATAAATTCCAGAACTTAAAATGGAGCTGATACGATCTGTATCAGCTCAGACTGTAGACAAACTAGGTGCTGGGATCATCCCAGCACCATTTTTTCCTTTA
>ENA-ORNZ01002322-ORNZ01002322.1-human-gut-metagenome-genome-assembly--contig:-NODE-2322-length-12463-cov-3.409977_pt1 | contig 12463 bp, 6 predicted proteins | sample MGYA00242124_ERZ509040 | MGnify/ENA primary metagenome ERZ509040 (study PRJEB26280, sample SAMEA2338733) | human gut metagenome | biome: human gut; feature: human-associated habitat; material: faeces... | reverse complement strand
GTCATCCATTCCTGCAGGAACCAGAACTTCCTCATAAACTTTGCGCACGCCTTCGCCAATAGCCATAATGTCATTTGGTTCCTGATCTGGACGATAAGGGATACCAATACCACCGGACAGGTTGATGAAACTGATATGTGCACCTGTCTCTTCTTTTAACTTAACAGCCAGCTCAAAGAGGATCTTTGCAAGCATCGGATAATATTCATTGGTAACTGTATTGCTTGCCAGGAAAGCATGGATACCGAAATTCTTTGCCCCCTTGGACTTTAAAATCTTAAATGCCTCAAAGATCTGCTCAGTAGTCATACCATACTTTGCATCTCCCGGGTTGTCCATAATGTCATTGCTGATCTTAAACACACCGCCTGGATTGAAACGGCAGCTGATGGTCTCCGGAATGAAGCCTAATGTATCTTCCAGGCACTGGATATGGGTAATATCATCCAGGTTGATGATGGCACCCATTTCATTTGCGTAAGCAAATTCCTCAGGCGGAGTATCATTGGAAGAAAACATTACATTGGAACCGGAAAAACCGCAGGCCTTTGACATCATTAACTCTGTTAAAGAAGAGCAGTCTGTACCACAGCCATATTCCTGTAAGATCTTTAAGATAAATGGATTTGGGGTTGCTTTTACTGCAAAATATTCTTTATATCCTTTATTCCAGGAAAATGCCTGTTTCAGATGTTTTACATTTTCGCGGATACCTTTTTCATCATACAGATAAAATGGGGTTGGATAGGTCTTGGCGATCTCTTCTGCCTGCGCCAGTGTAACAAATGGTTTCTTTTCCATAATCTTATCTCCTTTCCCTGTGGGGGATCTTTGCTTTACGCAATGGTATTTTTATGCATTATCTATGCATATATATCAGTTCCTTTTAATTTTACAGGATAACCTCCGTAAAAGAAAAGAAGCCTGTAAGGGAGTACCATTTCCTTTGCGGATAATTGTACTCCCAGACAGACTTCTTTGTCTAGTATTATTTTTAATGAATGTTTTGAAGATTGCGAAGCAATCTGGTAGCATTCAGCTAGTCCACACTTACCACACGCATGATATTGGTAGCTGTTGCTGCCTCATGGCGTCTTGCATAGGTAACGATACCTGCGGTAATAACGGCCAGATCACCAGAATTGATCACATTGCCGCTCTTTAACTCTTCTAAAGAGTTTTCGATCAGCTCATCCGTACTCTCTGCACGACGGGACCATACAGGTGTTACACCCCACTGAAGCATCATCTGACGGACAGTAGTAGTGCTTGGGGACATACCGATGATACGTGCTGCCGGTCTCCACTTGGAAAGCATCATGGATGTAAATCCTGTAATACTTGGAGCAATGATGTAATCAGCACCGATGTCATGTGCGGTAGAAACAGAAGCGGAGCAAACTGCATTGGAGATATTCTTCATATTCTCCTCAGTTACTTTACGACGGCGGTATGCGCTGTAGTCTAAGTAAGCTTCCGTCTCTTCAACGATAGATACCATCATCTTTAATGCGTCAATCGGATATTTACCCATAGCAGTCTCACCGGAAAGCATTACTGCGTCAGTACCGTCATAAACAGCGTTGGCAACGTCAGTAACCTCAGCTCTGGTAGGTCTTGGGTTGCGGATCATGGAGTCTAACATCTGGGTTGCAGTGATAACAGTCTTACAAGCCTCATTACACTTACGGATGATCTCTTTCTGGATATGAGGAACTTCCTGAGCCGGAATCTCAACACCCATGTCACCTCTTGCTACCATGATACCGTCTGCTACTGCAATGATCTCATCCAGGTTTTCAATACCTTCTGCATTCTCGATCTTAGCGATTACCTTGATTGCAGAACCTTCTGCATCCAGCATTTCCTTGATCTCACGGATACAGTCAGCTGTACGTACAAAAGAAGCTGCGATAAAATCAAAGCCCTGTTTGATACCAAAACGGATATCTTCTTTATCTTTTTCAGTCAGTGCCGGAAGTTTGATCTTTACGTTAGGAACATTTACACCCTTCTTCTCGCCTAACTCACCGCCGTTGATAACGGTACAAACGATCTCAGTGCCGTCTACCTTTACTACTTCCAGCTCGATCAGGCCGTCATCGATGAGGATCTTATTTCCAGCTGCAACATCTTCATTCAGGCCAGAGTAGTTGATATGGGTAATAGTCTCATCACCAACGATCTCTCTGGTAGTTAAAGTAAAGGTCTGTCCTTCCTTTAAGGAAACTTTCTTTCCGTCTTTTAATACGCCGGTACGGATCTCCGGTCCCTTTGTATCAAGAAGAGCTGCTACCGGACGGTCCAGTTCTTTTCTAACCTCTTTTAAAATCTCCAGGCGGCTCTGATGCTCTGCATAATCACCGTGGGAGAAGTTAAAACGAGCTACGTCCATTCCATTTTTAGCCAGTTCCAGCATAATGTTCTTGTCATTTGTGTTGGGGCCCATAGTGCAGACGATCTTAGTTTTCTTCATGTTTTCAAATTCCTCCATAAATAAAATGAATTGGGGTTAGTAGTATATTCGCTCTTTTACTGCCTTTTTATGCCCTTGGCACAGGAATAAATGTGTCAGGCCAAGTGGGGATATGCAGTGCAAAAGCGCAGAGCATGCCGGTCGCATTAATCATTACTGTTACTGTTATCAGCATCCTCTTTTTTGACATGCTTATGTGTGTACAAATGATCCATGCAATATTCATAATTGCCTTCACATTTGGAACAATAACGGAATTCCATACCAGGACTGTCTTTATCTGTGCGTCCGCAGACTGCACACTTGTGTCCTCTCTTTACCACTTTCATTTTCTGGGTGGTCTTCTGGAATTCCTGGGAGCGTTTCTTCTGCTTAAAACCGGAAGGACCTGCAAAGGTCATCCAGCCAAAGAATACGCCAATAAGGATCAGACTTAAAACGATCTCGATCTTCTCGATCAGTCCGCCTGTAATAAAGGAATAAATATAAATTCCTGCCTCTGCCACTGCGATCCAGCTTGCCTTTAATGGCAGTACCATCATAAACAGTACCTGCATATCCGGAAACATCAGGGCAAATACAAAGAAGAAGGAATAAACCAAATAAGTTGGGAACAGTGGCAGTGAAAGCCCTGTTACCAGGTAAATGCCAATGGCAACAACCGAATGAAGGAGCACACCTCCGATAATGTAGCAGTTAAAGCGAAATCTTCCCCATACCTGCTCCACAATGGTGCCAAAAGCACGGATACAGTAAATGCCAAGGGCGTTCATCAGCACAAACATAATGGCATCAGAACCTGTAATGGCCGGTGGATACACTAAAAATGTAACAATACGCCAGATCTGACCGTGAAGGATAGCCGCCGGGTTTAAGATCAGATAATTCATCACAAACTGCGGTGCTACCAGGAAAAGGACCACTCCAAGGATCTCCAGGGCGCATACAATATCAATGATACTTCTGAACCCCAGGAAATTTCCGTTCCGGCGTTTCCAGTTATTGGAAAATTTTCCCATTCAAAAACTCCTTTTTTAAACTGATTTAACTGATTTTAAAACAGATCTTTCTTATTAAATATATAAGCAACGATCAGTGTCAATACCAGTGTAAAGAAAAGCACGATGCCAAATCCATAAGGATGCTCTGCAAAAGGCATTCCGCTGGCTCTTACGTTCATACCGTAAAAACTTGCCACCATAGTTGGAATGGACATAACAATGGTAACGGTTGCCAGGAATTTCATAACAATGTTTAAGTTGTTTGAAATAACAGATGCAAAGGTATCCATGGTACCACTTAAAATGCCATTGTAAATGCTGGTCATCTCCATAGCCTGCTTATTCTCTACGATTACATCTTCCAGAAGATCAGTATCTTCCGGGTACTTCTTGATCTTGTCAATCCTTAATAACTTCTCCAGCACCACTTCGTTGGAACGAAGGGAGGTGGTAAAGTACACCAGTGATTTCTGAAGTTCTAACAGTTCGATCAGTTCCTCATTTTTCTGGGACTGGTGAAGTTTGTTTTCAATGACTTCACTCTTTTTATCGATAATGCGCAGGTACTGCAGATACTGGGTTGCATTTTTATAAAGGATCTGTAAGATAAACCTTGTTTTCATAAATGTGTGGAAATCTCTGACTCTTCCGTCCATAAAGGCAGTAAGGATCGGGGTCTCCTCCAGGCAGACGGTTATCAGCACATCCTTGGTGGTAATGATCGCCATAGGAATGGTCACAAACCAGTCTTTCCCGTTTCTTTCTTCTATAGAAGGAATATCCACCAATATCAGCGTATATTCATCTTCTGCTTCAATACGTGAGCGCTCTTCCTCATCCAGAGGTGCTTTCAGGTGGTCCGGATCGATCTGGCAGGCATCAGCGATCTCTAAGATCTCTGATGCAGTTGGATTGGTCAGGGCGATCCAGCAGCCTGGCTGCATCTCCTCTTTTTCGTGCATTGCACCGTCTTCTGTCTTGAAAATCCGTATCATGCGAAATCTCCCCCATTTTGAATTTTCACCCTACTCATTATAGTGACTGGCCCGGTTTTTGTCAAATCGTTTCATATTTTTTCATTTCTTCACAAATTCTTAACCCCCTTTAACAATTGCCAAGTAAAAGGTATTGTGTTAGACTGTAATGTGATTTTTTGGGCTTTTCGCCCGGAATTGTAGTAAGAGACATGATGTTCTAACAAACAATTACGTTTCATAAGCTATAGGATGTACTCTCAGAGTCTTGAAAGTACATCAAGTCACGAAGGAGGTAAGGGGCTATCCCCATATACTATGGATCAGACTACAACTTATTACACCCTGGGGATCGATATCGGTTCAACAACTGTCAAAGTTGCATTACTGGATCAGGATCTTCATATTATATTCTCCGATTATGAGCGTCATTATGCCAATATTCAGGAAACTCTGGCAGGCCTTTTAAAGAAAGCCTTAAACCAGACCGGCCCCATTGATATTATCCCGGTGATCACCGGCTCTGGCGGCCTTACACTTTCATCTCATTTACACGTTCCTTTTGTCCAGGAAGTTGTAGCAGTTGCATCTGCTCTCCAGGACTATGCGCCACAGACCGACGTAGCCATTGAGTTAGGCGGCGAAGATGCCAAGATCATTTACTTTACAGGGGGCATCGACCAGCGTATGAACGGTATCTGCGCAGGAGGAACCGGATCTTTCATTGACCAGATGGCATCCCTTTTGCAGACCGATGCTGCTGGACTGAATACATATGCAAAAGATTACAAGGCTATCTACCCAATTGCAGCCCGCTGCGGTGTTTTCGCAAAATCGGATATTCAGCCGCTGATCAACGACGGCGCTACCAGAGAGGATCTGGCTGCCTCTATTTTCCAGGCAGTAGTAAACCAGACCATCAGCGGTCTTGCCTGTGGTAAGCCCATCCGTGGAAATGTTGCCTTTTTAGGAGGACCTTTGCATTTCCTTCCTGAACTGAGAAAAGCCTTTGTTCGCACGCTGCATCTGACTCCGGAGCAGACCATTGCACCGGATCACTCCCACCTGTTTGCAGCTGTAGGCGCTGCCATGAACCCAAAGGAAGGCCAGGAGCCGGTAGCTATTACCGACATGATCGACCGGCTTTCCAATGGCATTAAAATGGATTTTGAAGTAAAGCGTATGGATCCTCTGTTTAAGGATCAGGCAGAATATGACGCCTTTATCGAAGACCACGGCCACAACCACGTGCGTTCCGGCAATCTTTCTACTTACGAAGGCAACTGCTATCTGGGTATTGACGCCGGTTCCACTACCACCAAAGTGGCTCTTGTTGGAGAAGACGGCACATTATTATATCGTTTTTATGATAATAATAATGGAAGTCCTCTGGCTACTGCCATCCGCGCAGTGACAGAGATCAAAGAACAGCTTCCAGAAACTGCCCATATTGCTTACTCCTGCTCTACCGGATACGGCGAAGCCCTTTTAAAGGCTGCTCTTATGTTAGATGAGGGAGAAGTAGAGACTATTTCCCACTACTACGCTGCTGCTTTCTTTGAGCCGGATGTAGACTGCATCCTGGACATCGGCGGTCAGGATATGAAATGCATTAAAATCAAAGACGGAACCGTAGACAGCGTACAGTTAAACGAGGCATGTTCTTCCGGCTGCGGCTCTTTCATTGAAACTTTCGCAAAAAGCTTAAATTACAGTGTAAAAGATTTCGCAAAAGAAGCATTATTTGCCAAAAATCCTACAGACCTTGGTACTCGCTGTACTGTATTTATGAACTCCAATGTAAAGCAGGCCCAGAAGGAAGGCGCTACAGTCGCTGATATCTCTGCAGGTCTGGCTTATTCTGTTATTAAAAACGCTTTATTTAAGGTAATTAAGATCACAAACGCTTCTGACCTTGGAAAACATGTAGTTGTCCAGGGCGGTACCTTCTATAATGATGCTGTCCTTCGCAGCTTTGAGAAAATTTCAGGCTGCCGTGCGGTCCGTCCGGATATTGCCGGTATTATGGGCGCTTTCGGTGCAGCACTGATCGCAAAAGAGCGTTTCCATATGGCCGGTGAAAAAGAGACCACCATGCTGCCTCTTGATAAGATCATCGCACTGCAGTACACCACTTCTATGACCCGGTGCAAAGGCTGCAACAACCACTGTGTTTTAACCATCAACCAGTTTGGAAGCGGACGCCATTATATTTCCGGAAACCGCTGTGAGCGTGGTCTTGGACTTGCAAAAGCGAAAAAAGAGATACCAAACCTGTTTGATTACAAATATCACCGGATGTTTGACTATGAACCGCTACCTTTAGACCAGGCAGACCGCGGCGTAGTGGGTATCCCAAGAGTTTTAAATATGTATGAAAACTTCCCATTCTGGGCTGTTTTCTTTAAAAAGCTGCGCTACCATGTAACACTTTCCCCACAGTCCACCAGACAGATCTACGAACTGGGCATTGAGTCCATTCCAAGTGAGTCTGAGTGTTATCCGGCAAAGCTGGTACATGGCCATATTTCATGGCTCATCCATCAGGGTGTGAAGTTTATCTTCTATCCATGTATCCCTTATGAGCGCAATGAAAGCCCTGAGGCAGGAAACCATTATAACTGTCCAATGGTCACTTCCTATGCGGAAAATATTAAAAATAACGTAGAAGAATTAGAGACAGAGCATGTAGATTTCATGAACCCATTCATGGCATTTACAAACGAAAAGATCTTAACAGACGGCCTGGTACGGGAATTTGTAAAAAAATTCCAGATACCTGAAGCAGAGATCCGTATGGCAGCCCACGCTGGCTGGGAAGAACTGCTGGCATCCCGTTCTGATATGGAGAAAAAGGGCGAGGAAACACTTGCCTGGATGAAAGAACATGGTAAACGGGGCATTGTGCTGGCCGGAAGACCTTACCATGTAGACCCGGAGATCCACCACGGTATCCCGGAACTGATCGCTTCCTACGGCTTTGCCGTACTTACAGAGGACTCTGTTTCCCATATGGGCAAAGTGGAACGACCTTTAGTTGTCACCGACCAGTGGATGTATCATTCCCGTCTTTATGAGGCCGCAAGCTTTGTAAAAACAAGAGATGACCTGGATCTGATCCAGTTAAACTCCTTTGGCTGCGGTCTGGACGCTGTTACCACAGACCAGGTTGCTGAGATCTTAACAAAGTCCGGAAAGATCTATACTGTATTAAAGATCGACGAGGTAAATAACCTGGGAGCAGCCCGTATCCGTATCCGTTCCCTGATCGCGGCTCTTCGTGTCCGTGACCAGAAGCATTATGAGCGGAAAGTGGTTTCCAGCGCTTACAACCGTGTGCTGTTTACCAAGGAAATGAAGAAGGATTACACTCTGTTATGCCCGCAGATGTCACCGATCCACTTTGACCTGATCGAGCCGGCAATCCGCGCTTTCGGCTATAACATGGAGATCCTGCAGAACCACAACCGCAATGCCGTAGATGTAGGTCTTCAGTACGTAAATAATGATGCCTGCTATCCATCCCTGATCGTTATCGGTCAGATCATGGACGCACTGTTATCCGGCAAATACGACTTAAACCGCACGGCTGTCTTTATGAGCCAGACCGGCGGCGGCTGCCGTGCCTCCAACTATATCGGATTTATCCGCCGGGCACTGGAGAAAGCCGGTATGCCTCAGGTTCCGGTTATTTCTGTCAATGCAAATGGCATGGAAACTAACCCAGGTTTCTCCATTACACTGCCAATGATGACCAAGGCCATGCAGGCAGTTGTATACGGTGACATTTTCATGCGTGTCCTTTATGCAACCAGACCATATGAGGCAGTTCCTGGAAGTGCCAATGCACTTCATGAGAAATGGAAAAAGATCTGTATTAAGGCTCTTTCTAAGAGACAGCCTGCTATGATGGAATTTGCTAAGAATGTCCGCGGCATTATCCGTGATTTTGATAATCTGGAGCGTCTTGATATTAAGAAGCCGAAGGTTGGTATCGTAGGTGAGATCCTTGTTAAATTCTCTCCTCTGGCTAACAACCATGTAGTAGAGCTTCTGGAGTCAGAAGGTGCAGAAGCTGTAATGCCTGACCTGTTGGATTTCCTTCTTTACTGCTTCTACAACAGCAATTTCAAGGCAGAACACCTGGGAATGAAGAAATCCACTGCAAGGCTTTGTAATGCAGGTATCGCCCTGTTAGAGTTCTTCAGAAAGACTGCAAGAAAAGAGCTGGCCGCCAGCAAACATTTTACACCGCCTTCTGAGATCCGTGATCTGGCAGAAATGGCAAAAGGCTTTGTATCCTTAGGCAACCAGACGGGTGAAGGCTGGTTTTTGACCGGCGAGATGTTAGAGCTGATCCACAGTGGTGTTAAAAACATTATCTGCACCCAGCCATTTGGCTGCCTGCCAAACCACATTGTAGGAAAAGGTGTGATCAAGGAACTGCGAAAGAACTATCCTGAGTCCAACATCATTGCCGTAGATTACGACCCAGGCGCCAGTGAAGTAAACCAGTTGAACCGTATTAAACTGATGCTGGCTACGGCGCAGAAAAATCTGAAGGCTGAGAATGCTTAATAAACGCATTTGAAATATTTCAACAAAAAACACCGGGAAATGTATGTTGTAAAACCAACATTTTCCGGCGTTTTTCATCTTAAATCGTTATTTCTATGTATTTCTTTACTCGTACAGCGGATACTTATCGCAAAGCTTAGTAACCTCTGCCTTAATATACTCTTTCTTATTCTCAAAGTCAGTAGCTGCCAGCCAGATGCACTCTGCAATCTTTGGCATATCCTCTTCCTTTAAGCCTCTGGTGGTAACAGCAGGTGTACCAATGCGGACACCGGAAGTTACAAATGGGCTTCTTGGATCGTTTGGTACTGTGTTCTTGTTTAAGGTAATAAATACCTCGTCACAGCGGTTCTGCAGCTCTTTACCGGAAATATCCATACCACGCAGGTCTAACAGCATCAGATGGTTGTCAGTGCCGCCTGTAAGGATCTTAAAGCCCTGCTTCTGCAGTGCGTCTGCCAGTGCTTTTGCATTTAATACTACCTGATGTGCATATTCCTTAAATTCAGGTTTTAATGCTTCGCCCAGGCATACTGCCTTTGCTGCGATCACATGCTCTAATGGGCCGCCCTGGGTTCCTGGGAAAATAGCCTTATTAAAGTTGAACTTTTCTGCAGCTTCCTTATTCGCTAAGATCAGACCGCCTCTAGGTCCTCTTAAAGTCTTATGGGTGGTAGTTGTAACAACATCTGCGTATGGGATTGGGCTTGGATGCTCTCCAGCTGCTACAAGACCTGCAATGTGGGCCATATCTACCATCAGATAAGCACCTACCTCGTCAGCAATCTCACGGAAACGCTTAAAATCAATGGTTCTTGCATAAGCGCTGGCACCTGCCACGATCAGCTTTGGCTTTGCCTCTTTTGCTTTTCTCTCCAGCTCATCATAATCGATAAAGCCTTCGTCATCTACTCCATAAGGAACAATGTTAAAATACAGTCCTGAGAAGTTTACAGGACTCCCGTGTGTCAGATGACCACCATGATCCAGGTTCATACCCATAACCGTATCTCCTGGTTTTAACATAGCGATAAATACTGCCATATTTGCCTGTGCACCGGAGTGTGGCTGTACGTTTGCGTAATCGCAGCCAAACAGCTTCTTGGCACGTTCAATGGCGATGGTTTCCAGTACGTCTACATACTGGCAGCCGCCGTAATAACGCTTGCCCGGGTAACCTTCTGCGTACTTATTGGTCAGTACAGTTCCCATAGCCATCATTACAGGTTCTGAAACAATGTTCTCAGAGGCGATCAGCTCCAGATTTCTTCTCTGGCGGCCGCACTCTGCCTGAATTGCTTCTCCTACTTCCTTATCATAGGAAGTGATAAAGTCCATAACTGTATTTACCATTGTTCTACCTTCCTTTCAGTATTTGCCCATACCCATCGTATTTTGTCAGTTTATTTATCCAGATATGGTGTTTTCTGCGATTATACCCCATAGTCATGTAAATTTCAAGTATTCATTTGCATACATTTTACGATTTTGGCAAAAAATATACAGACTCATATTTCTTCCTGCAAAAACACCCCTGGCACACACGTACCAGAGGTATCTCCTCAGTGGAACTTCCAGTCCTTCACTACCAGCTGCAGACTGCGGTTTCCATTATATTCATTTATTGTAGGGTAATAGATAATATCCATGCTCTGGCTGTTTCCCATTTCTTCCATAAATAAGTCACCTTCTGTAAATACCACGCCGTCCATGGAAAAGCCCCGTTCATTCATCAGGGATAATTTCACTACATTCCGGTTACGGCCAAACACTCTGGCACTTCGTATTTTCAGGGATTTCAAGGCAAACTGAGGCTTTTCATTTCCCTGTCCAAAAGGCTCTAAAAGCTCTAATTCCCGGATCAGGCTCTCTGTTATATATTCAAACGGCATGGGAACATCGATCCATACTCTTGGGATAAAATCGTCCTCTGTAAGCCGTTTTGCAGCATTTTCATTTAACCGCCTGCGAAATTCTTCGATATTTGCCTCTTCCAGTGAAAATCCTGCTGCCATAGGATGGCCGCCAAACTTTAACAGAAGGTCTTTTACCTCTACCAGAGCGTGAAACATGTGGTATGCCTCTATAGAACGTCCTGAGCCTTTTGCGCAGCCTTCTGCCCTTGTAAGGACAAATACAGGCTTATTATAATACTCGCGGATCCTGCCCGCCACAATACCTGCCAGGGACTCATGACAGTCCGGAAGAAAGACTACCAGCACCTTATCATCCTTAAGTTCTGTCTCCACCTGCTCTATGGCAGCATCTGTCCCTTCCTTGGTCATGTCCTTGCGCTCGTCATTTAATGCCTTTAACGCATCTGCCAGTTCATCTGCCTGGGCCTTATTTTCTGCCAGAAGCAGCTCCATGGCTATCCGGGCCGTTTTTAAGCGGCCGCTGGCATTCAGACAGGGTCCCAGCACAAAGCCAACGTGATAGGCGCTTATATGCTCCGGATCCAGTGTATTTTTCTCCATCAGGCTTACAAGACCCTGGATCTTTGTATTAGCCAGCTTTTTAAGCCCCTCTTTTACTACAATACGGTTCTCATCCTTAAGCTTCATTACATCGCCTACTGTAGCAATCGCCGCCAGCTCCAGCATATCCAGCCATTCCTGGCGGTCAATCCCATATTCTTCAAAAAGTACCTGGATCAGCTTATAAGCCACCATAGCGCCGCAGATCTCACTGAACGGATATTTACTGTCTTTTCTCTTGGGATTGACAATGGCGTCTGCAGAAGGCATGATCTCCGTTTCCGAAACCTCATCTACCTGAATATCATGGTGATCTGTTATCACTACCGTCATTCCCAGTTCTTTTGCTTCTGCGATCTGGTCAATAGCAGCAATTCCATTATCACAGGTAAGTATCATGTGGATGCCGTCTGCAGCCGCCTTTTCAATAATATGTTCATTAATACCATAACCGTCTTTGATACGCTCCGGTATTACATAATCAACTTTTGCGCCTACACGGCTAAGTCCTTTGTAGAGAATGCAGGTAGAACACACACCATCAATATCATAATCTCCTACGATCCGGATCCAGGCACCGGCAGCAATCTTTTCTTTTAATATAGAAATGGCCTTTTCCATATCCGGCAGCAGCCTTGGCTCATACAGATCCTTTAAACTTCCGTTTAAATATTTATCAAATTCATCTATATCTGTAATATCCCTGTTTCTGATAATACGGGCAGTAATGGGACTGATATGAAATCTTGCCGCCAGACCATTAAAATCTGCTTTTTTTGCATGAAGCATCCAGACTGCTTTTGTCATTCTTTTCTCCATCCTCTGTTGATCGATCATTTTTTCAGTGTATTTGCGATTATATGACAACAAAAAAAGCAGACTCACGAAGAATCTGCTTTTTACATGCGCCAGAGAAGATTCGAACTCCCGACACTACGGTCCGTAGCCGTATGCTCT
>ENA-ORNZ01002320-ORNZ01002320.1-human-gut-metagenome-genome-assembly--contig:-NODE-2320-length-12471-cov-3.243073_pt1 | contig 12471 bp, 12 predicted proteins | sample MGYA00242124_ERZ509040 | MGnify/ENA primary metagenome ERZ509040 (study PRJEB26280, sample SAMEA2338733) | human gut metagenome | biome: human gut; feature: human-associated habitat; material: faeces... | reverse complement strand
GCTATTCGACGATCGAGAACTGGTCGAAAAATATGTACAATTTGAACACCAAGCGCGCAATTGTGGAAGAGGGCGGCACGATTGAGTGGGTATCGGGTTCCTTTGGTTCCCATGTATCGTATCTGTACCCGATGAGTATCTTAAAGGGCGATGATTCAAGAATGGAATTTACCGGTATTACTTTTGCCGGAGAAGGTCAGAACCTCGATACCGGTGCGAAGGTAGTCCACACGGGCAAACGGACGTCTTCCTATATTAATACGAAATCTATTTCCAAGGACGGCGGTATCAGTACGTTCCGAAGCAGCGTGCAGATTGGAAAACAGGCATCCGGTTCTAAGGCATCGGTTTCCTGCCAGTCCCTGATGCTGGATGATATTTCACGTTCCGATACGGTCCCGGCGATGGATATCCGGACCCGCGATGCGAACGTCGGCCATGAGGCAAAGATCGGACGGATCAGCGACGAGGCTGTTTTCTATCTGATGTCACGCGGCATCAGCGAGGAGGACGCGCGCGCAATGATCGTCAGCGGATTTGCGGATGATGTATCGAAGGAGCTGCCGCTTGAGTACGCGGTTGAGATGAACAACTTGATTCAGCTTGAGATGAAAGGCAGTATCGGATAATAGATGGTTACTGTTTGCAGCGGGGATTTTGAAATAACAGATTCTGCTGCGGGTCATGCAAGTGCATGAATGGTAACGACAGGAGGAAACAATGGGACAGAAAGAAATGACAGTAAACATTCTTCCGACCCGAACCTGGAACCGGCTGGGAATGAACGAAAGCCAGATACAGATTGAGTGGCCGGAGGAAAGTGTTTTGATAAAACCGGAGCGCCTGGCAGCAGGTGTGACCTGGGAAAAAGAAATCTCCGGAAAAGAGTGGGACGAGATCCAGACCGGCATGGGACGCGAGTACGATGCGATGGCGGCGGAATGCGGAACGGCTGGCGCAAATAGAACGGACACTGTAAATGGAACGGCTGTTGCAGAAGAAAATGCCGGTGCGGGAAGTATCTACCGGCTGACAGCGGAAGCGGCAGCTGTGCTGCAGAATGAAAATACAGAATGGACGGTTCTCTGCGTCGATTACAAAAACGGCAGTTACCAGAACCGCCTCTGCCTGGATGCAAAGGAAAACAGCCGCTTAAACGTGCTGATCGTATTCCGCTCCGGGGAGGACGCACAGGGAACATCCTCGTTCCAGGTAAAGGTCCATGCGGAAAAGAATGCAAAGGTACAGCTTCAGGAAGTGCAGCTTCTCGGCGCCGGATATACCTGCCTGAGTGATATCGGTGTGTCCTGCGGGGAAAATGCCACATTTGAGCTTTTGAAACTGGAGCTGGGCGCAGGCAAGGTCTACGCGGGCTGCCTGACCGAGCTGGAAGGAAAAAAGAGCGCATTTGACGCGAAGATCGGCTATTACACCAGTGTAAACCAGAAGCTGGATATGAACTATACAGTACGCCACCGCGGCAAAAAGACAGAGAGTATGATGGAAGTCTCTGGCGTTTTGCAGGACGGTTCCTCCAAGCTGTTCCGTGGAACGATCGATTTCGTGCCGGGATGCGCCGGGGCAAAGGGAACTGAGCGCGAGGATGTGCTGCTGCTCGGCGATGACATCGTAAATCAGACAATTCCGCTGATTCTGTGTGCAGAAGAAGATGTCGAAGGAAATCACGGCGCTTCGATGGGCGATTTGGACGATGCAACGCTGTTTTATCTGTGCTCCCGCGGACTGTCGAGAGAGGAAGCTGAGCGGATGGTAGCGCGGGCGAGAATCGACGCGCTGAATGAGCTGGTAGCAGACGAGGCAGTACAGAAGCAGGTTCAGGAGTTCATGAACCAGAAGCGATAATAAAATGAAAAAACTGTAAGTTGGCTGCGGTTTGTTTTTGCAGCAGGTATACAAACAAATATATAAGAAGGAACAGAACATGACAGATTACAAGAAAGATTTTCCCCTGCTTGCGGGTTCGGATATCGCATATCTGGACAATGCGGCGACGGCACAGCGCCCGGAGGCGGTATTAAAGGCAGTGGAAGATTTCTATACAAAGAAAAATGCCAATCCGCTCCGCGGGCTCTATGAGCTGGGAATCGAGGCGACGGAGGCATATGAAGCGGCAAGAGAGCGCGTGCGGGAATTTATCAATGCTGGAAAGACGAGCGAGGTCGTGTTTACACGCAACAGCACCGAGAGCCTGAATTTGATCGCGTACAGCTATGGTTTAACCAGTCTGAAAGCAGGCGATGAGATCTTAATCAGCATTGATAACCACCACAGCAATATCCTGCCGTGGCAGATGGTATCCAGACAGACAGGCGCGAAGCTCGTTTATCTGGAATGTCAGCCGGATGGTTCCTACCGGGATGAGGATATGGAAGCCCTGGTGACAGAAAAGACAAAGATCGCAGCGATGCCGCAGATTTCTAATGTCCTTGGCCGCAGAAATCCGGTAGAGAAACTGACGAAACTGGTGCATGAAAAAGGCGGTGTCATCGTCATCGATGCGGCACAGAGCGCCCCTCATATTCCGGTGGATGTGCAGGCACTGGATGCAGATTTCCTTGTATTTTCCGGTCACAAGCTGATGGCACCGATGGGAATCGGCGTCCTGTACGGAAAAGAGACCCTTCTGGATGCGATGCCGCCGTTCCTGACGGGCGGCGAGATGATCGATTCGGTCAGCCGGGAATCTGCAGTCTTCGCCGAACTGCCGCATAAATTCGAAGCCGGTACCGTCAATGGCGGCGGTGCGGTCGGCTTACAGGCAGCGATCGATTATCTGATGAACGTTGGATTTGACGAGGTGCGGAAGCGTGAGGAGCTGCTGACAACACGGGCAATGGCGGCGATGCAGCAGATTCCGGGCGTTCATATCCAGGGAAGCGATAAGCCGGAAGAGCACAACGGAATTATCAGCTTTACCGTGGACGGCGTACATCCGCACGATATCGCGTCGATTCTGGATGCCGCAAATGTCAATGTGCGCGCAGGTCACCACTGCGCCCAGCCGCTTTTAAAACATCTGGGTGTATTTGCAACAGCGCGTGCCAGCTTTGCGTTCTACAATACGGAGGAGGACATCGACCGTTTTGTCCAGAACCTGAAAGAAATCCGGAGGAAAATGGGATATGGAGAATAGAACCTTTTACAATGAAATACTGACGGATCACAATCTACATCCGTTACATAAAGAAAAGCTGCCGGATGCCAATCTGGTATTAGAGGGCGTCAATCCGAGCTGTGGAGATGACATCATTCTTCAGTTGAAGGTCGAAGATGGACAGGTGGTAGACGGTGCTTTTGAGGGAAGCGGCTGCGCGATCTCCCAGGCGTCCGCCGATATCATGCTGGATCTGATCATCGGAAAATCCGAAGAGGAAGCACGCCATCTGGCGGATCTGTTCCTGCGGATGATCAAAGGCGAGGCAGGCGAGAACGAGATCGAAGAACTCGAGGAAGCCGGCGCCCTGGTCGATGTTTCCCATATGCCGGCGCGTGTCAAATGCGCGGTGCTGGGATGGCATACGATGGAAGAGATGCTGGATAAGAAGAACGAGAAATAAGAGAGAAGATAAAAAGAAACGGGAGCTATTCTTTTGGGAGTGTCAGGGCGGGACGTACCATTTCCGCCCTGATGATCTATATACCAGAAATAGTCTGGAAAAGAAAGAAAAGTCAGAGGTGTTGGCGAAAATACATACAAAAATAGATTGGCAAAAACAAAGCGCGCATAGAGAAAACGGCAAAAAACAAGTGGATCTAGATGTGTGTTTTTGTATAAAACATCCAAAAGGTTGACGGCATATTTACAAAAATAAACAAAGATGTTAAAATAATCATAAAAAGGATGCAGATGGCGATGTACATACAGATGGCGTACAGCTGAATCCTGTGTCTGGAGGTATGAGAGATGCCGAATTTTTCATATAAAGCGCTGGGACGGGATGGAAAAGAAGTCCGGGGAGTGCTCCAGGCTGAGAGTGAAGCGGCAGCCGCTTCCAGAATCCGGGAAAACTATCCGATTCTTCTGAGCATCAGTCAGAAGAAAGAGAAGAAAAGACCTGATGACGGCAGTCTCCTGGAGATGGAGATCGGAAGCAGGCGGATCAAGACGAAGAAGCTGGCGATCCTGTGTTCGCAGTTTGCGATCACTCTTCATTCGGGCATGACCGTGGCGCGCGCGATGCGTATGCTGGCAGATCAGAATGAGGACAAGCGGATCCGGAAGATCATGGGGGCTGCGGCAGAGGAAGTAGCTGCCGGAAGTACCGTTGCGTCGGCGCTGGAAAAGTATAGCGACCGTTTTCCGCTCACGTTTATCGAGACGATCCGGGCAGGCGAGCAGTCCGGTACACTGGAACGATCCTTTGACCGGCTTCAGAAGTTTTACGAAAAGTCCTACAAGACGACGGAGAAGATCAAGGGAGCGATGACGTATCCTTTGTTCGTCGTTGCGATTGCGGTGGTTGTCCTGATTATCGTCATGGCGAAGGTTATCCCGACACTGGCAGATGTATTTACCGATCTGGGTGGTACGCTGCCGCTGATGACGCGGATGCTGATTGCGACTTCCCATTTCTTCGCGAAGTGGTGGCTGCTGATGCTGGCGGTGCTGGTGTTTTTGAAGATTGGTTCGCAGGTCTATGGCAATACGCCGCAGGGGCGGATTCAGAAAGCAAAGATCGCGTTATCCCTTCCACTTGTGGGCGTGATCAACCAGATGAACGGCGCAGCACAGTTTGCCAATACAATGTCGGTGCTTCTGGCAGCGGGTATCACGATCAACCAGGCGGTTGACACGACGGCGAAGGTCATGGACAATGCACTTCTGAGCGAGGATGTCCGCTCCATGCGCGAAGGAATCGAGCAGGGGCGCAGCCTGGTGGAATGTCTGCAGGGAAAGAAATATTTCCCGCCGACGATGGTCGATATGTGTTCCGTCGGAGAAGAAACCGGTGAACTCGGGGAGACACTGGACAATGTCGCCGATTATTACACCAACGAGGCGGATTACCGAATCCAGCGGCTTCTGGCGCTTCTGGAACCGGCGATGCTGGTGGTGCTTGCGATTTTTGCGGGTATCATTGTAGTGTCGATTTATCTGCCTATCTTTACAATGTATGATCTGATGTAAAAATTGACTGCACACATGTAAAATGTGATACGGCAGAGGCTGGATGGCGCAGAGAAAATTCTCTGTTCATTAATAAAATACTATACAATAAGGAGATTGATTTTATGAAGGGCTTAATCAAGAAAGTTCGTGAGAACAAAAAAGGTTTTACACTGGCTGAACTGCTGGTGGTTGTTGCGATCGTGGGCATCCTGGTTGCAATTTCGATTCCGGTATTTACGGCACAGCTGAGCAAGGCTAGAAAGGCTACAAATCAAGCAAACCTGAGAGCTGCGAAGGCGGCAGCGGTTGCGGAGTATTTAACAGATGAAGATGTAAGTGTATCTACAAATGATGGTAAGGCAGTATATTATACATATGATATTAGTGCGGGAACAGCTACAAAAGGAGATATAAAAACTCTTGTGGTTCCGGACGGATATACTCAGATAGATAATTTAGATGAAGACGTAACAGGCGATTATAAATATACAGACATACAGGTGGCACTTACAATCAATAGTGATGATAATGATTCTTTAGGTAACGCAGAGGTTACGTTGTATGCTAAGAATAAGTAAACAGATAATTAAAAACTAGAACCACATACGTGGCAAAATGGATGGGTTTTCCCATCCATTTTTGCTAAAGGCGCCCGGAGACAGAATAAGCAAATTCTGTTATAATGAATCAAAGAATTGCAAAAGACAGGAGAGAACGCGGCGATGCTGCATCAAACCACATTTTTAACGATTTACATATTAACCATAACATTTATCTTTGGCTGTGCCCTTGGCAGTTTTACAGACTGTCTGGCGGGGCGGATGCTTGCGGGAACTTCGATCCTAAAGGGGAGATCGCACTGTGATGCCTGCGGGCATGTGCTGGGCGTGTCGGATCTGGTGCCGCTGTTTTCGTGGCTGTGTCTGCGGGGCAGATGCCGTTACTGTGGGGCAAAGATCCCGGCGGAATCGTTCTGGGCGGAACTTGTTTCGGGGATCGCGTGCTGTCTGATCGTGTACCGGTTCGATGTTTCGGTGCTGGCACTGCGGGGGATACTTCTGTGGATTGTGCTTTTGTGCCTGACGCTCACGGATCTGCATGCGTGGATCATACCGGATCGCCTGCAGGTGGCAGGAGTCCTGATTTTTTTCGGAACGGCAGTCTGTCTGCCGGAAACGGGCGCACAGATATTGCGTGGTGTTCTGACGGGGGCTGGCTTGTCGGGCGGTATGCTGGCACTTTCACTTTTATTTGACCGCCTGACGGGAAAGGAAAGCCTGGGAGGCGGGGATATCAAGCTCTTTTTTGTGACGGGGCTGTACCTTTGTTCTATCTGGGAGGTATTGTTTTTTCTGATTCTCAGCTGTGTGCTTGGAATCGGATGTTCGTTGGTTTGGAGAAAGGGGAAAATCCCATTTGGACCGGCGATTGCGGCAGCTTTCTTTCTGATGCTTCTGTTTGGTGAACAACTGACAGGATGGTATAGGGGGCTGTGGCTTTTGTAAGCTGTACACGATAAAACTCTTTTAAGGGGAGTGCAGAGATGAAGAATTGTTTAGGAATTGAAATTGGACATTACCGTATCAAGATTGCATATGCGGAAAAAGGTGAACTGAAAGAGTTCATCAGCGAGCGGGTTCAGGGAATGGATCTGACCGATATGCACGTCTGTGCGGATTTGATAAAGGATTTATTGAAGGAATATGCGATCCGGTGCCGGAATGTGGTATTTGTCATCCGTCAGGAGGATGTGTATGTGCGGCGGTTTGAGATGCCGCTGATGACGGAAGAACAGCTCCGGCTGAACCTGCCGTATGAGTTTCATGACTATATCGGCGATGAGATGGACAAGTATGTTTTTGATTACGCGATGATTCAGACGAAAGAGAGGACGATGGATCTTCTTGGTGCGGCGTGTACGAAGACGCTGTCGCAGCAGTTTGAAAAGTTGGCAAAGATGGCGCACCTGAAGCTCGTCGGCCTGGTCCCGGCAGTGCTTGGTCTGGAGCGGATTCTGGAGTATGCACAAGAGCGAAAGGATTACGCTGTTCTGGATCTGGGAACACAGGCGCTGCGGATTCATTTCTTCCGTGAGGGGGTTTATGATATTACCCGTACCATGGAGCCGGGCTGTGAGGAGATCGAGCAGATCCGTTTGGGAGATAAGAACAAGATGCAGGAACTGGGAATTGAGGTGGAGGAAGAAAACCGCGAGGAGACCGACAAAGAAAAGATGGCGGCTGTGCTGGAGGAGCAGTACCGGACCCGCGCCGTCCAGGTCATGCGAGTTTTGAACTTTTATAGCTTCAACAATGTGAATAATACGATCGACAGCCTCTATTATTGCGGCGGAGGCGCACGATACGGGGAATTGATTGATGCGCTGAAAGAAACGCTGGATCTGCCGGTGCGGAGTGTGGCGGAGCTTCTGCCGGAGGCCTCTCTGGATGAGGAAGACGAGTGGATCGACAGCCCACAGGCATACGGTGTATTACTTGCATAAGGAGGAAGAACGGTGACTGATTTAAAATCAATCGCGAATATGCAGATTGGCGGTCCGAAGTATCCGAAAAAACGGCGCATCAATCTGTATCAGAAGCAGACTAAAAAAGGAAAAATAGCGGCGGAGCTGGGCGCGTTTGCCGTTTTTATGGTTTTTGTCTACGGATTTTCGAGATTTGGCGTAATGCTTCCCCTGCAGGAGGCAGACCGGGCAGAGGCGGTTTATGCGGCGACGGAGAAGGAGCTTCGTACATTGGAGAAATCCAACGAGGTGTACGATGAGGTCCTGGCAGAGTACGCGCATTATGGAAATGGGTATCTGAATGAGGAAGAGAGTAAGCTTCCGGACCGCCGGATGATGCTGGATTCCCTGAAATCACAGATTTTCCCGCTGACGGCAGTTTCGAGTGTTTCGATCACCTCGGATCAGATGTCATTGGAAGGAACCATTCCCAATGGTACACTCTTTCCGCAGCTGGTCCGTGATGCGGAGGCGGATCCGAATGCGCGCTATGTGACCGCTTCGCTGGAGGAAACAGTGAAGAAAGATGGCGAAGAGAGAGTTCTGGCATCCTTGAAGCAGGTGGGAGTATCAATGGCTGTATTTTTTAACGAACCAGAAGAGGGCAAAGAAGAATGAATTCGTTAGGGAAATATGTATTAACAAAAACACAGAAAATAGTGCTGCTGGTTGTAGTCTTTGCCCTGATCGCGGGCGGCTACTATGCCGGATTTTACCTGCCGGTGCAGCGGCGGATTGAGGCGGCGGACACGGCGGAGCTGGATGCCCAGATTCAGCTGGAGCAGATGAAAGCGATGCAGATCCGGCAGATGGAGGAAGAGATCGAGAAAAACAAGGCATCGAATGCGCCGATGGTTCCGGCCTACAATCATTTCAAGACGGAGACGGAGGAGCTGAACCGTATTTTTGCGAATGCGTATGATTTTACTTTCCAGTATTCAGAGCCGCAGGTGGACGGAATGGAGATCCGCCGCGCGATGAATATTTCTTTTACGGCGGATTCGTTTGATCACGCTGTTTCGATGCTTCATGAGGTGGTCGAAGGACCGTACCGCTGTCTGATCGAGGATCTGAGCATTCAGGATGATAAAGATCTGGAAAATGAAGAGTTAGAGGATATCCGCATCCACCCGGTGGCGGTGGCGTTCCAGCTGACTTATTTTGAGACCCGCTACGATGCGGAATCAGAAGAAGGCCTGGAGCTGGAACCGGAGGAGACGCAGGCACCGTCGGGACTGGCAAATGCGGATGTGTCGAACCTGCAGCGTTCTGACCTTGAGACAGCGGCAGAGGCGGCGCTGGGAGAATGAAGCATGAAAAAAGCAGAGAACAGTGAAAAACGCCCGGAAATCTGGAGGCAGGTTTTCAAGCGTATGAAAAATCAGGATGGCGCCAGCTTGATGGCGGCGCTCCTGTTTTTTGTGTTTTGCGGGGTGGGCGCGTCGATCATTCTGGCGTCCGCTTCCGCGTCGGCTGGAAGGACCCGCCACCTGCCTAGGGAGGACCAGAAGAGGTATGCGGTGGACTCGGCGGCGGCATTTCTGCGGGATGAGCTGCAGAAGACGGAGAATATAGTCAAGATCAAGGAAGTGATCGTGCATGACAGCCGGGATGACGAGGAAGACGATGAGGATGATTTTTACTGCTACTACGTCGGCAGCCGGAAAAACACGGATAATGAGGCGACGTGGCAAAAATTCTATGGAACGGATTCAGGTTTGTCAAGCGCAGAGAGTGCGAATAGCGCGATTCTCGATTCACTGATCGTGGATATTTATAGAAATAATGAGTATCGGAAGCTGGCAGACGGGGAGAATGCATCGGAGGAAGAAATAGCGTACAAAGATTTTACTCTGTCAGTGAAGAAAGCCGGAACGAGCAGGAACACGATTGACCCGTTAAAGACCAGTGTACGCCTGTGGATGATGGATGATTATAAAATCAAGGCGGTTATCTCAGATACGGTAACGGCGGATGACAAGAAGGAAGAGCGGTGCGAGAAACGGCTGGAGCTGGAAGCAGCACATAGCTCCGAGAGTGAGACGGTCACAGTAGCGGGCGATGACGGAGATTCGGATGACGATGATTCCTACACGATCACGACGACGACCATCATCACGACGATCCGCTGGCAGAACGGAACAATAGAGAAGGAGCTGCTGCAGGATGATAAGTAGAATGGAATGGGCAGCTGGAAGAAAGCTGCGTGCCAATGCGGGAGAGACGCTGACAGAGGTACTGATATCGGTTCTTGTGATTGCACTGGGAATGACGCTGTTTCTGAGTGCATTTCTGGCGTCCGGCAGGATGCTGCAGCAGGGCGAAGAGCAGATGGCGGGCTATTATGACAGCCGCAATCAGCTGGAGAACAACCGGACAGCGGAACAGGCGTCGGGCAGATATGTTCTGGAGCTGGAGGCATCTGGAACCGGCGGCATGAAGAAAAGCCTGGCGTCAAATGCCTACCAGACAGGCACACAGACGAATTACCGGACGGGACAGTATCCGATCGTACTGTATGTGAGCCAGGCTGATTCAGATGCAGAAGAGGAAGAGGTAAACTTACAAGATCTGCTTTACAGATACCGATAGAGGAGACAGAGATGGGACAGGAGAGAAGTGAAAGCCGCAGATGCAGAAATAGGCATTGCAGGCAGCAGAAACAGACGGCATCCAAGGGTCACTGCAAGCTCTTTTCAGTATGTCAGAAAAAACTCCGGTCAAAGAACGGTATGACGCTGACGGAGCTGCTGGCGGCGATTGTGATTCTCGGCATGATCGGCACGGTGCTTGGAGGCGGCGTGATGATGGTAAAAAATGTTTACCAGAGGACGCAGGATCAGGCAGATGCAGAGCAGGCGCTGTCGCTCACGGCGCAGCTGATGACCGATGAATTTGCCAATGCGCTGGAAGTGAAAAATTCTGCTGGGACTTCCGAAACAGGAGAAATGGTAACACCTCTTTTGCGGAGTGGAAACAGTCACCTGTGGCTGCACTTTAGTGCGACAGACTGGTCTGGCACGGGCATTGAAAAATGGTATGGGGATTATACTTACGATGATGCGTATAATAAGATACCTCTGCTGACGCAGGCGGCGATCTCGGATGAATATTATACGGCATTTGACGGCTATACCTATTCGGAGGAGACGGCGTGCTTTACGGTTCAAAATCTGGCGATCTACCGGAAAAAAGATACGATGGGAACTTCCCGGAAAGCGGTGGTAAAGCCGATTAACCTGATCGTGCGTGCGGTCAACCTGGATCAGAAATAAAATTAAAAGAGGAACGAGGACAGATGGAGCAGAAGAGACAGAACAAACAGAAGAGAAGGGCGGCGTTTACGCTGGCGGAATTTTTGACGGTGATTGCGATTGTCGGTATTCTTGCCAGTCTTTCTTTTGTTGCGGTGATTCGTTACCAGAGAAAGCTCCGCCGTCTGGAGATGGATCAGACAGCGAAGGAGATCTTTCTGGCGGCGCAGAATCATCTGACACTGGAAGTCTCCAATGGGACGATTCCGCGTCTGCTCCATATGGAGGCACAGGGGGAATTTTCGGACGATCAAAAGCAGGCAAAGCTGGGAATTTCGGTAGAAAATACAGTGCTGGCGGAGGAGAAAGAGGGAAATATCTACGCGGTTCTCTATGTGCCGGAAAAACAGGCAGGGCAGCCTGAATCGGAACAAGAAGAGTCTGGCGGTGAGGCAGCGCTGGTGTCTGCGAATGTGACCGAGGAGATCCGGCAGCGCCTTCTTCCATTTGGATCGATGGATGAGGCTGTCCGTGCAGACGGGAGCTATCTTATTATCTATGATCCGGAGGCAGGACTGGTCCGCGAGGTGTGGTATTCGGATCATTATCAGTTTGTGCAGACAGATATCGGAAGCGAGGCACTTCTGGCGGCGGCGTCTGATGCCGGAAAACGGGAGCGGTTTACGGGTGCCAACTCCAATTATAAGGATCAGAAGCTGCCGATCGGATATTACGCATCAGGAAATCTGGAAGTTCCGGAACTGCCGGTGGAGAAATTCGAGGCACCGACAGTGAAATTGGTGAATGATGATATTTTATATGCGGAAATCGGGGATCCGAATAAAAATGAACATTCGCTGAGCCTGTTTGTAAAGGGAGAAAAGAGCGGTACAACCGGCTACATCGAGATCAATGCCCCGGGAAGCAGCCGTTCGGCGCGTGTGGCGAAGGTGTTCGGAACTTCGGGCGATTCGGATGGAACGTATCAGGTCATTCTGGATGACATAGCGGCGCCAGCCGGCACGGGCGGAAGTACAGGATTCAAATTTATGGATTTCAACCAGCCGGCACAGACGGATATGACATTTCAGCAGGATGAAAGAGGTTTCGCCTCCTTTATTCCGGGCGAAAATATCTTTGTGTACGCGCAGGTTTTCAACAATAAAGCGCTTTCGCAGGTTAAGACGAGCAATACAGATTCAGGCAGCAGCCTCTTTGCATCGATCGGTACGGACCGAAGCGTGGGGATTGGCAGCTTCCGCCATCTGGAAAATCTGGATGAGCGGGTTTCAGGCTGGGATCCGGATCAGCTGTACACGGGAGCGGTGACTACATCCAAAACGGTTACGGCGATGCAGAATAGCGATTTGACCTGGAAAGCGGGAGAAAACACTGCGGACGAGAGCGGTTACTGCGGACATGTGGCGAAGCTGCATACGGCATCTGGATCGAATTTTTTGAATCAGAATGCGGAAACCATCTCGATTGCCTACCGGGTGACGGATGAAACGAATGCAGATCGGACGAACCCGACGGCACAGACATATACCACAGAGGCGGGA
>ENA-ORNZ01002319-ORNZ01002319.1-human-gut-metagenome-genome-assembly--contig:-NODE-2319-length-12472-cov-3.658855_pt1 | contig 12472 bp, 9 predicted proteins | sample MGYA00242124_ERZ509040 | MGnify/ENA primary metagenome ERZ509040 (study PRJEB26280, sample SAMEA2338733) | human gut metagenome | biome: human gut; feature: human-associated habitat; material: faeces... | reverse complement strand
TCCTTTTGTTCCGATCAGTGCCAGATCAAATTCTTTGTCCAGTGCCGGCACCGGAACATCAAAACCGTATACTTCTTTCGGCTTACCCTCTATATCTGTTACGACATTACCATTTTCATCTGTTATAGTATCTGTCGTCGGCTGCAGAAGTTTTGCTCCCTTTTTCTTGGCGTCTTTTATTGTACCAGGAAACAGATTTACAATATTTTTTGATACAAGACTGATATGAATCGTCATCTTTCCGTCTTTTACCGTCAATGTCCCCTTATCATCATATGCATCATTTACATGAAACATGGAACTGTCCGTTTTAAACTCTGCTGTATAGGTTCCATCTTCAATCGGAGCTTTTGTCTCTTCCTTTTCTGCTGCTTTCTCTTTTTTCGCATCAGACTTCTGCTGTTCTGTCTTTTTGCTCTCTGACCTAGATGTCTTACTGTCATCTTTACTGCCGCATCCTGTAAATACAGACACGGTCATCACTACCGCTAATGCAAGCGTCATCAGTCTTTTTCTTAACATTGTTCTCTCCCTTTAATATTTTTTACTGTGCATCCATGGCTGCTTTTGTATGAGCTGCATATAACTGCTGGATTGCATCGATTTCTCCAAGACCTGCGATCTGTGTCTTCACACTGTCAAAGTTCTTAGATGCCTCGAACTGGCTCAGCCATGAATCATCATCATCTCCGGCCATGTCATTGTTCGCATGATCACCTGCCACAACCATCAGTGGACGAAGAATGACATTCTTATATCCGGCATCTTTTACTTTTGCGATAACAGATTCACACGAAGTTTCCTCCGGTTCTCCTTCTACTGTTCCGATAAATACATTCTTATATCCCAGCTTTTCCATCTGTGTCTGCATCTGGGAATAGCTGATCTTTGCTTCATCTGATGTTCCGTGTCCCATGAATACAAATGCTGTACTGTCTGCTGCGACTGCATCAAGGCTGTCATATTCTGCTGTCTTAACAGCTTCTGCTGTAATTGCTTCTGCTACTGCTGCTTTATCTGCATTGATCACTGTCGCATCCGATCCGACTTCTCCGAGAAGCGGTTCTGCGATCTTGACAGATTCAAATTTATCTTTGTAACTCTCCACTGCTTCTGTTAACTCTTTATATTCTGCACCATGCATTAAGTGTGTTGGCTGTATAATCAGTTGCTTGACACCATTTTTTACGGCACGCTCTAAAGCCTGATCCACATTATCAATCTTCTCGCCATCTCTTGCCTGTACATGGTTGATGATGATCTGAGCTGTAAATGCTCTTCTTACAGACCAGTCCGGATTTGCTGCCTGGAGTGCTTTCTCTACTCCACCGATATCGGCTGCACGGCTCGCATTAAAAGAAGTACCGAAACTTACTACCAGAAGTTCCTTTTCTCCAATATCATCTCCATTTAACGGGTCATCCTGGGAAGCATCTCCTGTATCTCTTCCGAAGTAATCCGGATCTGCATTGTCTCCTTCTACCAGTTCTTTCTGCGCATCTGTCAATTTATCCCACGCTTCTTTTGCTGCTTTACACTGTTCATCCGTCTTGTCTGTTCTTTCCTGAACGTAGATCGCATCAATCTTTTTTGCAACTGCATCCGCTGCTTTCTGATCTTCCTTTTTTGAAGAAGTCTCTGTCTTCTTGTTACTGCTGCTGTCGGAGCTGTCTGATTTTGCTCCACATCCGCCAAATGCCGCTACACACATAGCTGCTGATAATAATACTACTACCAGTTTCTTTTTCATGTTAAATCCTCCTGTTCTCAGATATGAGTACATAAATGAATAAAAAAGAAAATCATAATTGATCCACCGGACCAATTATTAATGTCCAATACAAGAAAAACCTCCGCCAATTGGCGGAGGCACAGGTTACACAAGAATCAGCCAGTATGATTCTGACTTTCTTAATTTTGTACTGCCAGTCCCTCGTGGCCTGAATTCTCAGTTACCGAGCACAGTAACTGTTCTTATTCCCGTACTGCGAAAGGCAGGTCTCCCGACTGATCGCTCTGACACTTTGGCTCCCTTCCCGGTTTTCCAGTGGTTATTAACCTCAACTCGCGAATTACGGTGACGAGTTCGTACCGGATTCTCACCGGTTTCCCTTTTCACCGGACATTTTTTCGTCCGGCACCTTACACATTTTATTCAGTTATGCTGTATTTCCTGTTTATTCTAGCACCGCTCCAATTACTTGTCAATGTTGCATCGTAACTGTTCAGTAACCTCACAGTTACGATGCAATATGCATTTCTAATCACCTTCGGTGATGGCATTTTGACTTGTATGTCTCTGGATTTTGGCAAAAAACAGCCAGTCTGACCAGTCACTGAATAGCAGCTGATCAGACAGGCTGTTCCTTTTATTCATCTGTCATAACTTTTCAGTACCTTCACAGTGGGTGCTGAGCAGTTACGTATCTGATATGTTTTAGTTTGCTGTAGAAGCGCTCTTTCCATCAATTGCAGCTTTACTATGTGCTACATACAGATCCTGGATAGCAGAGATCTCTCCCAGTCCTGCGATCTGAGTATCAATCTTGTCAAATGCTCCTGATGCCTCGAACTGGCTCTTCCAGGAATCCTCATCATCTCCGGCCATATCGTTATTTGCATGGTCTCCAGCTACTACCATCAGCGGACGAAGCACTACTTTTTTGTATCCCGCTTCTTTGATCTTTTCGATCACTGCTTCACATGCGGTATCTTCCGGCTCGCCTTCTACAGTTCCGATAAATACATTCTTGTATCCCAGATCGTTCATCTGGCTCTGCATCTGGCTGTAACTGATCTTTGCAGTGTGAGAAGTTCCGTGTCCCATGAATACAAATGCGGTTCCGTCTGCTTCCGCAACTTCCAGACTGTCGTATCCGGCTGTTTTCACTGCTTCTGCCGTGATGGCTTCTGCTACTGCTTTTTTGTCATCATTGACTGCATCGTCACTGTCACCGACTTCTCCTAACAGTGGTTCTGCGATGCTTACGGATTCAAATTTATCTTTGTAGCTTTCTACTGCTGCTGTCAGCTCGTCATACTCAGCACCATGCATCAAATGGGTCGGCTGTACCACCAGGTTCTTTACGCCATTGTCTACGGCACGCTGCAGGGTCTGATCCATATTGTCGATCTTCTCGTCATCACGGGCCTGTACATGGTTGATGATGATCTGTGCGGTAAAGGCTCGTCTTACGGACCAGTCCGGATATGCGGTCTGCAGGGCTTTCTCGATACCTCCGATATCTGCTGTACGGCTGTCATTGAAAGAAGTACCGAAACTTACTACCAGCAGTTCGTTGTCACCGATGTCATCTCCGTTTAACGGATCGTCCTTGGATGCATCACCGGTATCTCTTCCGAAGTAATCAGGGTCTGCATTTTCACCTTCTACCAGTTCTTTCTGTGCGTCGGTCAGAGCATCCCAGGCTTCTTTGGCTTCTTTACACTGTTCGTCAGTGTTGTCGTTTCTTTCCTGCACATAGATCTGATCGATCAGGGCTGCTACTTTATCTGCTGCCTCCTGGTCAGATGCACTGTCGTCTGTTGCTTCTCCTGTTGCTTCTTCTGTCGGTTCTGCTTCTTCTGTGGCTTCTGCATCCTGTGTTGTTTCTGTTGTTGTGGATGCACTGTCATCCTTTGCTGTGTTTCCACATCCTGTCATCATGGACATGGTCATAGCTGCTGAAAGCATCATCACTACAATTTTCTTTTTCATCTCATGGTTCCTCCTGTCTTTGTCCTTTTGAGATTGTGTACCACGGTGGTACAGGACGGCTCTCCGAAGAAGGTTGTCTGGGGTCTTGCCCGCATGAAACGTAAAAAACCTCCGTCCGGAGACGAAGGTAGTAGGTACTACATTTGGAATTCTTCTTATAGTTTCAGAATCAGTTTTAGGGATACCAGAACCGTTTAACGGTTATAGATGTTTCTTTCACCATAAGTGCCGGAAAAACCATTTTATACAAGCAAACAGGTTTTTCTTTCGTACTGCCAATTCCTCGTGGCCTGAACTTTCGTTCCCGTACTGCGCAAAGGCAGGTCTCCCGGCTGATCGTTCAAGCGGTTTGACACCTTCCCGGTTTCCCAGTGGTTTTTGTCTTCCCTCGCGAATCACGGTGACGAGTTCGTACAGGATTCACACCTGTTTCCCTTTTCACCGGATTAACAGAAATCTTCTGTCATCCGACACCTTACGCTTTTCTATGTGGTCGATATTCGGTAATTTTTACCGTTATCTTTTTAACAGAATGAGTATATCATTCTGCGTGCATACTGTCAATCATTATTCCGTGATTGTTGGAAAAACTCACGAAAAAATACACCGGATGCTGTGCTGTCTGCTCTCACACCGTTTTTCAAAATATGATTTTAAATATACTCCGTGCTCACAGAAAATCCGCCGGCATGCCAGCGGATTTTCCCTTATTCTCATTCTTTATTTGTGAAACAGTTCTACTGCTGCCATCTTATCCGTTAAATGTTCCCTGCAAAACTGGATAAATGGTCCCATGCAAAAAGCATACACCAGAGTAGCCAGTCCCAGGTCTCCTCCCAGAGCAAACCCGACAGCACAGCACACCACATCGGTACCGATTCTCACTGCGCGGAAGGGAAATTTTGTTTTCTCTGCAATTGTCAGTGCCTGTGCATCGTATGGAGATACCCCAAGTTCTGAAGAATAGTACAAAGCTGAAGAAATAGAAATCAACAGTACAACGATCAGCAATAAGATAACACGAACTGCCATTGAGGGATGTTCCCCCACCACTTTTACAACTGCTTTTCTGGTGGCGTCTGTAACAAATCCGCTGAAAAACAGATTGACAACCGTTGCAATTCCAAGTAATTTTCTATTAAAAATAAATGCTATACTCAGCAAAACGGCACACACCACAATATATACGGTCTGATATGTCGCATGAAAGGCATTGGAAAAACCGAAAATAATAACACTAAACGGATCCACTCCAAGTCCCGAAATCTTTTGAAGCCCCACAGAAACAGCAGTCAGTGCTATTCCGATTACCGCCATCGCGATACGAACCCCCAGATTATTCTTTTTTGTTCCCATAATAAAAGATCCTCCTTCTCTTCCTCTCTCCTGAAAATCAGATTTTCATCTGTTTTTTATAACAAAATCATTCTGAACTTCCTTTCTTGTGTTTTAACACAAAAGACAGTATAATAATTTCACAGGAATTCAGCTATCACAATATCTGCAATTTCTATAACAAAATCAACATAATCCGAGGTACCGCTTATGTCAACAAACTGTCCTGTCATTTCCACCCAGAAAAATCTGAAAGAAAATCAGCTTCATGGCAGCCATGATTTTCCGGTTGATATCCACATGGATTATTTTCCAGTGTCGGAAAGCGGGGAACATACCCTGTATGTTCCCATGCACTGGCATCCGGAAGTGGAATTTCACTATCAGCTTCAGGGATCTGTACGGATTCAGGTTGAATTAACTGAATATGTGCTCCACCCCGGAGAGGTGCTCTGGATCAATGCCAAACAGCTGCACGATTGTCATCCTGTGGGAAGTGAAACAGCAGTATCTCATACCATTATCTTTCACCCAGCTTTTATCTACGGTACCGAGTCCAATATTCTTTTCCGAAAATACGTAAAACCTCTGCTCGGTAATCCGGCAACTCCTGCACTTTATATACGTCCGGAAGATCCTGAACAGCAGATACTTCTGGATATTCTTTACAAGTGTGGAATTCTTCATCAGGAACAACCGGAAACCTGGGAATTGCAGATTCTCTCCCATCTTTCCACCACCTGGGGACTTCTCTGGAAAATGAGTCAGCGACCTGGTTTTACGATCGCTCCCGCCAAAAAAATATCCAGAGACAGAAAAACACTGGATACGTTTCTTACTTATATTCACTCTCATTATACCGGTAAAATATCTTTGAAGGATCTTGCAGATGCAGTCTCTGTAAGTCCCGGGGAGTGTGAAAGACTCTGCAAACGTCTTCTCCACCAGACACCGATGAATTATCTGATGACTTACCGTATCGAACAGAGTATTCCTTTGCTTGTCAATACCTCGTATACCATCACAGAGATCGCTTTACAGGTTGGGTTCTCCGGTGCCAGCTATTATACGAAAATCTTTCACCGTATCATGGGAATCACACCAAGCGATTACCGCTGCCGGATCCGTGGAGATCTTCCCGGTTGATACTGCTAGAGCATGTCTGAAAAAGGCTTTTATATACAAAAAGAACATGTATTTTAACTATTAATATAATTAAAATACATGTTCTTTTTCTTTATGCAATCCCCGGGTCCACCAACAGATTGTCTCCATCCGCCGCAGAGGTTGCCAGATAATCGCACCGCTCGTTCATCTCATGGCCGTCATGACCTTTCACCCAGATAAATTCCACCTGGTGTGGTTCTTTCGCCTGTAACAGACGTTTCCACAGATCCACATTTTTTACCGGCTCATTCTTTCCACGCTTCCATCCTTTTTTGATCCAGCCATCGATCCAATGCTGGTTGAAGGCATCTACCAGATACTTGGAATCGGAATATAACTGAATCTGGCAGGGACGGTTCAGGGCTTCCAGACCCACGATCGCTGCCATCAGCTCCATCCGGTTATTTGTCGTCTTTTTATATCCTGCGGAAAGTTCTTTCTCGTGAAGATTTCCATTTCGATCAGTATAATGCAGGACACAGCCATATCCTCCCGGTCCGTCCGGGTTACCTCTGGCTGCGCCGTCGGTATAGATTTTCACTAACATAACAGTTCTCCTTTTATTTCCACACACCGGTTTCTTCAAAGTGTTTCGCGCTCTCCTGTGCCGCCTCGATAATCTTCGGATCATAACCGATCATAGCAAGCAGGCGGATCGCATTTCTCGTCATGGCTCTGCCGGTGCGGAGTTTATAGTCAAATACCACATCATTTTCCTGAATCTCTTCCTCAAAGTGATAGTTATCATACTCTTTTTCCAGGACATAGGACAGTTCGATATCGTGCGTTGCCGCCATGGCAAGAACTTTCGGTTTTGCCAGAGAATGCAGGATCTGTGAGGATGCGGCGATTCGCTCGATGGTGTTGGTTCCGCGAAGAACCTCATCCACGATACAAAGCACCGGTTCTGGTTTCTCACACTCTTCCAGAATTCGTTTCAGAGAACGGATCTCTACCATATAGTAGCTCTCGCCACCTGCCAGATTGTCCCGCAATGCCATAGAAGTAAGAACCTTCATAAAACTTCCACAGTAATCCTTTGCAATACAGGTGTGTACGGTCTGAGCCAGAATGGTATTGATCGCAATGGTTTTTAAAAATGTAGATTTTCCGGAAGCATTGGATCCGGTGATCAGCACTCCCTTCTGCATCTGTATGCTGTTTGCAACCGGATCGCCGATCAGCGGATGATACAGTTTCTCCACTTTCAAAGATGCACCCTCCCGGTCATTCACTTCCGCGAATTCAGGTTGGCTGTAATAAGGCAGACTCTCCCGGAACGAAGCAACCGCAATCAAAGCATCTAACTCTCCCATCGCCTGATACATATCTTCGATGGTAGATTCATTCCCTTCTACATGTTTCAGCATCGAATAAAACTTGATAAAATCCACCTGAAAGATAATGCGAAGATAGGAGACAATGATTGCTTCCAGACCGTCCTGTACAGAATTCGTCGAAGCCACCAGAAAAGCACCCCGGCGGAAACTTTTCATTTTCTTTCTGCCTGTTCGGATCCGGTCAAGATAGGTCTGAATCACCGGATTGTCCAGTTTTTCAAACTGATCCGCTGCCCGCAGAAGACGAAGGATACAGACAAAGCAGTTCAGATACGGTTCAATCCTTTTGGAATCCCGTGTATGAACCACCGCACTGACGCAGAGCATCAGAAGCAACAGAAACATACACGGGATCGGGCGGATCAGCGTAGCGACAATTGCCGCTGCCGAAAGTCCTGCAAGCAGAGGGTATTTTCCTCTTCCTCTGCGATCCACGTCTTTCAATGCATCGATATAATCCGCAATAGACATTTTCCAGATCTTTTTGACCTCATTTACCCGTGTCAGCACCTGAATCCGTTCTTCTTCATGGGTCTGAAAATATGCAATCAGCCGTTCTCTTTCATCCAACACGTTTCGATCCATCTGCGGCTGGCGCAATATCTGGTAAAGTACATCTTCGCCGCAGGAAGAAAGTGTATTGTTGATACGTATAAAAATTTCATCCATCTGCAGATCGTTCCAGGTGATATCATCGATCATAAACTGCTCTCCCTCATTCCGTTTCGCATAATGGGAGATGCTTTCCAGTTCCTCCTGGGTATATTCCCGATCCGGTACGGTTCCCCACCGCTGTTTCAGATGCCGCAGAAACCATTTGCGCTGCCGGATCTTATCCCAGATGATCATGGCAGCGCACAGGATCAGGATGCCCCCTGCCGTGAGCAGGGTTATCATCCATTCACTTTTCATTTATTTGATATCCTCTTTGATGAACCGTTTCATGCCTTCGCAGTTGCAGGCTCTGAACGGTTTCCTCTACTTACTCCTGTTTCAGGAATCCCTCAAAGATTCCCAGTGTCTCTTTGGTTGTCTCTTCGGTATGGGCATTGGATAAGAACATTGCCTCGAACTGGGACGGTCCCAGATGGATACCATGTTCCAGCATATAGTGGAAGTAACGTGCAAACTCCTCTGTGTCAGAAGTTTTTGCGTCTTCATAATTTTCCACATCCTGATCGGTGAAATAGATACATCCCAGAGATCCGATATGGTTGACTTTCCATGGTTTTCCGTATTTTTTCACCAGTTCTTTCATACCTTCATACAGCTTTTCTCCCATCTGGCTCATATGAGTATAGATTTCCGGATGATTTTTCAGGATTTTCAGCTGTGTCAGACCTGCGGCCATAGCTACCGGATTACCGCTCAGAGTTCCTGCCTGATATACATGGCCTACCGGTGCGATCACTTCCATGATCTCCCGTTTTCCGCCAAAAGCACCTACCGGCATACCGGCACCGATGATTTTTCCGTAAGTTACCAGATCCGCCTCGATTCCGAACCGCTCCTGCGCACCACCGAATGCCAGACGGAAACCTGTAATTACCTCATCAAAGATCAGAACTGCACCATGATTCGTACAGAGTTCACGAAGACCTTTTAAGAAGCCTTCCTTTGGAAGTACCACACCCATATTAGCTGCGACCGGTTCCACGATCACGGCTGCGATCTGTCCTTCGTTTTCTTCAAACAGCATCTTAACGCTTTCGAGGTTGTTGTATACAGCCGTCAGGGTATCCTGGGTTGCTCCCGCCGGTACGCCGGCACTGTCCGGGATTCCTGCCGTCATCACACCGGATCCTGCTTTTACTAACAGAGCATCGGAATGTCCGTGATAGCATCCGGCGAATTTGACGATTTTATTTCTTCCTGTATAGCCTCTTGCGGCACGGATCGCACTCATCACGGCTTCTGTTCCGGAATTGACCATTCGTATCATCTCGATGGACGGAATATTTTCACAGATAAATTCCGCCATCTCCACCTCGATCTCGGTAGCCGCACCGAAACTCAGACCGCTCTCTGCTTTCCGGATCACGGCGTTCAGAACTTCCTGATTGTTGTGTCCGAGAATCATCGGTCCCCAGGAGCTGATATAATCAATATATTTTTTGCTGTCTGCATCCACTACATATGGGCCTGATGCGCCCTCGATAAATCTTGGAGTCATCCCTACAGAACCATAGGCACGTACCGGGCTGTTGACACCTCCCGGGATAACTTTCACTGCTCTTTCAAATAATTCATCTGATCTGCTCATTATCCGATTCTCCCTTCGTCCATACATTTTGCCAGTTCTTTTGCATAATACGTCAGATAAACCTGTGCGCCGGCACGATAGGTACTCACTGCCATCTCGCACATGATTCTCTCTTCATCGATCCAGCCTTTCTGTGCCGCTGCTTTCACCATCGCGTATTCTCCGCTGACACTGTAGGCTGCTACCGGAACGTTGGTCACTTCTTTTACTTTTGTGATCATATCCAGATAGGAAAGTGCCGGCTTTACCATGATGATATCGGCTCCTTCATCCACATCAAGAAGGGCTTCTTTCACACCTTCCCGGCTGTTGTGCGGATCCATCTGGTAACTTTTTCTGTCTCCGAATGCCGGAGCAGAATCTGCCGCTTCACGGAACGGTCCGTAGAACGCAGATGAGTATTTTACTGCATAGGACATAATTGGAATCTCTTTGTGACCGTTTTTATCTAACATCCTGCGAATCGCCAGAACACGGCCATCCATCATATCGGAAGGTGCCACCATGTCCGCACCTGCCTGTACATGGGAAAGGGCTGTCTTGGCCAGCAGATCCAGAGTGCTGTCGTTTTCCACTTCATGCCCGCAAAGCATGCCACAGTGCCCATGACTGGTATATTCACACAAACACACATCGGTAATATAATACAGCTCCGGGAATTTTTCTTTTCCCACCTGCAGCGCCCGCTGTACGATGCCATCCTGGGCATACGCCTGACTGGCAATCTCATCTTTGTGATCCGGGATACCAAAAAGCATCACACTTCCCACACCTGCTTTCGCCAGGCGTTCCAGTTCATATGGCAGACGATCCAGCGTGTAGCGGAACTGTCCCGGCATGGACGGAATCTCATCTTCTCTTCCGGTGCCTTCCTGTACAAACATCGGATAAATCAGGGAAGACTTGTCCATCCGGGTCTCCCGTACCATCTTTCTGATTGTCTCTCCTCCGCGGAGTCTTCTCGGTCTCTTTATCATATCCATGAATGTTCTTCCTCTTTTCTTCTGTCACTTTCTATCTTAGCTTGGTTTCTTTCTCTCTGCCGTCCGCTGTTTTCCTGCTTTCGCTACAGAGTGAATTCCCTGCAGATATTCTCCTCATTACATCAGTAACTTCCGGATATCTGCCCTTTCAATTTTATTACCAGTTCCACCAGACTGTCAATAGATGCTTCTTTTGCGACTGCAGTTTTCATTCCGTATCGTAACGCTTCCTCCTGCGTCTGTTTTCCGATACAGGCTGCAAGAACTTTCGTATAATCCAGTCCCTCTGTGGCAGCTACAAAGCCTTTTACCGTTGATGCACTGGTAAATACGGCACAGTCGATCTTCCCTCTCTCAAACTGTCCTTTTTCATCGATCAGATCCTGATTCTCATAGAATGTATCATAAATTGCCACATCATCTACTATAAGGTCTTCTCTTTTTTCCAGTTCTTCGATCACTTCTTTATTGCCGATTGCCGCTCTTGCCAGTAAAATCTTTGCTCCCGGCTCACACACTTTCGCCATTTTTACTCCAAGAGATGCCCCATCAAAAACTTCCGGCATCAGATCAGGATACAGATTATGTTTCTTTAATGCTTTTTCTGTTCCTCTTCCGATGGCGGCAATTTTTATCTGTCCCAGTGCGCGGATATCTTTTCCGGCTTCCATCAGCAGTTCAAAGAAGATTCTTACACCGCTCGGACTGGTAAATGCAATCCACTGATAGGTGTCAAGTTTTTCAAATACCCGGGAAAGATTTGTTCTGTCTTCCACCGGTTTCACACCGATCGCCGGAAGTTCCAGCACCTCGGCTCCCTGTTCCCGCAGTTTCTTTGCCATGCCGGAAACCAGTTCTTTCGGACGGGTTACCAGAACTTTATAACCGGCAAGCGGCAGTTTTTCATACCAGCCAAAAGTATCTGCCACCTGACAGACCTGTCCGACCACAATAATTGCCGGTGTCTGGATCTTCGCCGCATCGGAGGCCTGTTTTAATGTATTCACCGTAGCCACTACTCTTTTCTGCCCCGCGGTAGTTCCCTGTTGTAAAACAGCCGCAGGTGTCTCCGGATCCATACCGGCTTCAAGACGCCCTTTACAGATATCTTCCATCGCCGTGATTCCCATCAGGAATACCAGCGTTCCTTTTGTTCTGACCAGGGCTTCAAAATCAATGTTATAACTTTCTCCTGCCCGTTTGTGACCAGTGATCACATGAACAGAGGAACAGAAATCCCTGTGTGTGACCGGAATTCCGTTATAGGCCGGAACCGCGATACAGGAAGTTACACCAGGTACAACCTCATATGGAATTTTATGTTCGCACAGAAGTTCCAGTTCTTCTCCACCACGTCCGAAGAGAAACGGATCGCCACCCTTCAGCCGTACCACCCTTTTTCCTTCCTGCGCTTTTTCCAGAAGAACTTTATCTCCCGGCTGTAATGTGATGTCATTGATTTTATCCAGAGACTTAAATGCTTTTTTCTCGGATGTACCATCATTTGCATCATCACCATTTTCAGAACTTACATAATAAGTAGTTCCCTGCTGCGCTTCTTCAGCAAACACTGCATATGCCGGCATGGTCCCCATGACAGTAACACCGGTCAGTACCATTGCGAGTAATTTGCCTGCCCAAGTTTTTCTCATTATCTTCCTCCTCT
>ENA-ORNZ01002315-ORNZ01002315.1-human-gut-metagenome-genome-assembly--contig:-NODE-2315-length-12482-cov-3.850728_pt1 | contig 12482 bp, 7 predicted proteins | sample MGYA00242124_ERZ509040 | MGnify/ENA primary metagenome ERZ509040 (study PRJEB26280, sample SAMEA2338733) | human gut metagenome | biome: human gut; feature: human-associated habitat; material: faeces... | reverse complement strand
GCAGACCTGGGTATCGATTTCCTGGCAGCAGGTATCGGCAACATCCATGGAAAATATCCGGCTAACTGGCAGGGATTAAACTTTGAAGTTCTGGAAAATGTTAAGAAAGAAGTTGGCGATATGCCATTAGTTCTTCACGGCGGTACCGGAATCCCGGCTGACATGATCAAAAAAGCTATCAGCCTTGGCGTTGCTAAGATCAATGTAAATACTGAGTGCCAGCTGTCCTTTGCAGCAGCAACCAGAGAGTACATCGAAGCAGGAAAAGACTTACAGGGCAAGGGCTTTGACCCAAGAAAACTGTTAGCACCAGGCGCAGAAGCTATCAAGGCTACTGTAAAAGAAAAAATGGAACTGTTTGGCTCCGTTGGCAAAGCCTGAAAATAAAGCAGGTATCACAAAATAAGTTAGTACAATACAAAATCTTTTTTTAAAAAACCACTTGCAATTTTAAAAGAAATGGTTTATTTTAAGAAAGAACGAAGGCGTTCTCTATATCAGGAGAGCGCCTTTTTTACTACCTGATGCTTTAAACTTAAAAAAATTAGGTTTTCAGGTAAAGTTAGTAAGGGATGTACTGCAAATAGCTGAAGAAAAGCATCTCGAATGAGGATTTATGGAAATCATAAAAAAATGATGCAAGAGAGGATGGAGAATCTATGAGCGAAGTAGTAAGTGTTTCAGAGATGTTTGGCAAGGACGTATTTAATGACGCAGTCATGAAAGACCGCCTGCCAAAGAGTGTGTACAAAAAACTGAAAAAGACCATCGAAGATGGCGCTGAGTTGGATCCAAGTATTGCAGACGTTGTGGCACATGCCATGAAGGATTGGGCCATTGAACATGGTGCAACCCATTTTACCCACTGGTTCCAGCCACTGACCGGAGTAACTGCTGAGAAACATGACTCCTTTATTTCAGCACCGGTAGACGGAAAAGTGATCATGGAATTCTCCGGAAAGGAACTGATCAAGGGCGAGCCTGATGCATCTTCCTTCCCATCCGGCGGTTTAAGAGCAACTTTCGAGGCAAGAGGTTATACAGTATGGGATTGTACTTCCCCGGCCTTCTTAAAAGAAGACGCGATCGGTGTTACCCTTTGCATTCCTACTTCTTTCTGTTCCTATAAGGGCGAGGCACTGGATAAGAAGACACCACTTCTTCGTTCTATGCAGGCAGTAAACGAGCAGGCACTGCGTATCCTCCGTCTCTTCGGAAATACCACTGCAAAGCGCGTAGTTCCTTCTGTAGGACCTGAGCAGGAGTATTTCATTGTAGACCGTGCAAAATATTTACAGCGTAAAGACCTGATCTACACCGGCCGTACTCTTTTCGGGGCAATGCCTCCAAAGGGACAGGAAATGGATGACCACTACTTTGGTGTTATCCGTGAGCGTATCGGTTCCTACATGAACGACTTAAATAAGGAACTTTGGAAATTAGGTGTTCCTGCAAAAACACAGCATAATGAAGTGGCTCCTGCACAGCATGAGCTGGCACCGATCTATGAAGGTGTAAACCAGTCCGTAGACCACAACCAGATCGTTATGGAGACTATGAAGAAAGTGGCAGAGCGCCACGGGCTGGCATGCCTTCTTCACGAGAAGCCATTTGCAGGTGTCAATGGTTCCGGTAAGCATAACAACTGGTCCCTGACAGCAGATGACGGCACCAACCTGATGAACCCGGGTGATACACCTCATGAGAACATCCAGTTCCTGTTAGTTCTGGCATGCATCATCAAGGCAGTAGATATCCACGCAGACCTGTTAAGAGAATCTGCTTCCAACGTAGGAAATGATCACAGACTGGGAGCAAACGAGGCACCGCCAGCAATCATTTCTATCTTCTTAGGCGAGCAGCTGGAAGATGTTATCGATCAGCTTTGTGATACCGGTGAGGCAACTCACTCCAAGCAGGGCGGAACCTTAAAAACAGGTGTTGATATCCTTCCTGACTTTGATAAAGACGCAACCGACAGAAACAGAACCTCTCCATTTGCATTTACAGGAAACAAGTTCGAGTTCCGTATGGTAGGTTCTTCCGACTCTATTGCATCTGCAAATACAGTATTAAATACCATTATCGCTGAAGCCTTCAAGGAAGCAGCTGACAAGCTGGAGAAGGCAGATAACTTTGATATGGCTGTACATGACATGATCAAAGAAACCCTGGCAGCTCACAAGAGAGTTGTATTCAATGGAAATGGTTATTCCGATGAGTGGGTAGCAGAAGCTGAGAGAAGAGGACTTCCAAACATCAAGTCTATGGTAGATGCTATTCCGGCACTGATCACAGACAAGGCTGTAAAACTGTTTGAAGAATTCGGCGTATTTACAAAGACCGAGCTGGAGTCCAGAGTAGAAGTTGAGTATGAAGGCTATGCAAAGGCTATCAACATTGAAGCAAAGACCATGATCGATATGGCTGGAAAGCAGATCATACCGGCTGTTATCAAATACACAACTGCTCTTGCAGCTTCCATCTCCGCAGTAAAGAGTGCTTGCCCTGAAGCAGATGTAAGCACCCAGACAGAGCTTCTGTTAGAAACCTCTGATCTTCTGGCAGAAACCAAACTGGCTCTTGCAAAACTGACCGAAATTACTGAAAAGAGCGCAGCAATGGATGGCGGCAAGGACCAGGCAGTTGCTTACCATGAGGAAGTCGTTCCTGCAATGGCAGCATTAAGAACCCCGGTAGACAAACTGGAAATGCTGGTAGACAAAGACTTATGGCCAATGCCGAGCTACGGCGATCTGATCTTTGAGGTTTAATAAATCTTATAAAATAGAAGGTTCCGCCTGCGTCAGCAGGCAGATAAGCGCGAGAGTGCGGTGAACCTGAGTATTGGACGCAATTACATAAATAAAATGCCCTTCTGGTGATATATAACGTATCCCGGAAGGGTGTTTTTTTCGCGGTATGAGTGGCATTGTTTAACTTGCATTTTAAACCCAGTGTGCTATAATGTTCATATATTTTTGAAAAATAATAAAAATGAACATAAATATAAACATAAGCATAAGCAGGAAAAGGAGTTAAAGATCATATGAACCGACAGGCGCTGGTATGCAGAAATATACTGGAAAAACCGGATATTACACAGCGGGAAATGGCGAAAAACATGGACATATCCCTGGGTACAGTCAATGGGCTGGTGAAGGAATGTCTGGCAGAGGGATATATTGCAGAGGAAGAAAATGGGAAAGAAAAATATCTCATCCTTCTGGAAAAGGGAAAAGAACTGTTAAAGCCTTATAAAGTAGATGGGGCGCTGATCATTGCAGCCGGTTTCGGTTCCCGTTTTGTGCCTCTTACCTTCGAGACTCCAAAGGGTCTTTTAGAGGTCTTTGGAGAGCGCATGATCGAGCGTCAGATCAAACAGCTCCATGAAGTGGGGATCCACGACATTACCATTGCAGTAGGCTATTTAAAAGAAAAATTTGAATACCTGATCGATAAATACGATGTGAAATTATTATACAATCCGGAATACTCCTGCAAAAACACGCTGGCTACTGTATACAGAGCCAGAAAGTTCTTAAAAGGCCGGAACGTATACATTCTTTCATCAGATAACTGGATGCGGGAAAATATGTACCATTCCTATGAGTGCGGTGCCTGGTACAGCGCAGCCCACGAAGAAGGAGAGACCAAGGAATGGTGCCTTACCTTTAATAAAAAGGGCCGTATCAGCGATGTAAATGTAGGCGGAAAAGATGCGTGGTTTATGTACGGTCCCGTATATCTTTCCAGGGAGTTTTCCGCTAAATTCCTTCCTGTATTAGAGGCTTATTATCAGATCCCCGGAACAGAGCAGTTTTACTGGGAGCAGCCTTATGTGGACATGTTAAAGGGAGAGGCAAAACGCCGTCTGGAAAAAGAGGACAAGGAGCTGTTGAAACAGACAGAAGAAGCCTGCGGCATACCTGCGTCCAAATGGAACGAGATCGAGATGAATATCAACCGCCAGCCGGATAACCAGGTATACGAATTTGAAAATCTGGAAGAGCTGCGCCTCTTTGATACCCATTATCAGAACCACTCCGATAATGCGGCCATGGAGCTGGTAGCAGAGGTATTCCATGTGCCGGAGTTTCAGATCACAGACATCAAATGCTTAAAATCCGGCATGACCAATAAATCCTTCCTGTTCCGCACCGGAGATCATCACTGTATCTGCCGTATCCCCGGACCTGGCACAGAGCTTCTTATTAACAGAGAGCAGGAAAAAGAAGTTTATGATGCCGTCCGTCCTCTGGGCATTACAGAACATGTGTTGTATCTGAACCCGAAGACCGGTTATAAGATCTCTGAATACTATGAAAATACCCACAATGCCAGCGCAGACAACTGGGACGATATGAAGACCTGTATGGATATGGTGCGAAAGCTTCATGAAGCAGGTTTAAAAGTAGGCCACAGCTTTAATATCAGGGAGCGGATCAGCTTTTACGAGAAACTTTGCCTGGAACATGGCGGCATTCCTTTTGAAGACTACAGTCAGGTTCGTGAATGGGTAAATCAGTTGTTAGATGCCTTAGATAAAATGGATCTTCCACAATGTTTATGCCATATTGACGCAAATGTGGATAACTTTTTAATTTTCCCGGATCACAGTGCAAAACTTCTTGACTGGGAGTACGCAGGCATGTGCGACCCGTTAATGGACGTATCCATGTGTGCGATTTATTCCTATTATGAGGAAGAGCAGACCGAAAAATTACTGGAACTGTATTTACAGCGCAGACCAGATGACAAAGAGCGGTTCATCACCTATGCAGACGCAGCCTTAGGGGGCTTCCTCTGGTGCCTGTGGGCTGTATACAAGGCAAGTCTGGGAGATGAGTTTGGAGAGTACACCATTATTATGTACCGGTATGCGAAGCGGTACTATAAGAAGCTGATGAAGGAGTTACCACAGTTCTTTTAGAAACGCCCCATGATATGGGAACATACACAAATGCATTTCAAAACAGGTTTCAGAAAATTGTAATAAAAATGTTAATCATGGAAAGTTCATTTGTGCTATACTTAATTAAAAGTGAAAAATAATTGTGCGATCAATGAAAAAGAGACGATACAACAGAACAGGAGGAGAAAATGGGACGTAAAAAATATTTCGCAGCCCTTGCAGCAGCTGGTATGATCGGCGCTATGGCGTTGGGATCTGCGTTTAATTCATACGCCGCAGATGGATGGACCAAGTCAAATGACCATTGGACCTACATCTACCAGGGCAAGACCTATACAGGTTGGCTGGAAACCAGTGATGGCAAATATTATATGGACCTTTCCGATGGACATATGACTACCGGATTTAAACAGATCGATGGAAAATGGTACTTCTTCCGTCCAAACGGTCTGATGGCTCAAAGCCGCTGGATCAATCCGGAATATGGCAAATGGTACTACTTCTTAGGTGACGGTACCATGGTTACCGGCTGGTTAAAGATCGGAAACGATTATTACTTTATGCGTGGTGACGGATCTATGGGAACCGGCTGGCGTCAGATGGACGGTGCCTGGTACTACTTCCAGAGCAGCGGCAAATGTGTAGTTAATTCCTGGGCACAGATCAAGGACAACTGGTATCTGTTTGGAACAGACGGAAAGATGATGACCGGCTGGGCAAAAGTTGACACCGACTACTATTATCTGAATACAGATGGGCGTATGCTTACAGGCTGGCTCACTGACAGCGAAGGCAATAAGTATTATATGAATCAGAGCAATGGCAAGATGAGTGTAGGCTGGAAGCAGATCGATAATGCCTGGTATTATTTCAATACCAATGGTCACATGATGACAGGCTGGATCCAGGTAGATAATAAGATCTACTACATGAATCCGACAAACGGCGGAAAGATGACAACAGGAACCTCCCTGGATATCAACGGAACTACCTACAACTTTGATGGAAGTGGTGTATGCCAGAATGCAAGCGGCGTATCTGCTCAGACACCATCTAGCAGCAGTACTTCTGCTTCCGGTGGTGTAACCGGTGAAAATGGCGGACCTGGTGTATCAAGAAATTCCAGCTCCAACAATGGTCCTTCCGGTGGTAACACTTCAAATAATACATCAAACAGTCCTTCCAATACCACATCCAGTTCTGACACCTTAACGGCAGGACGCACAGACGGACCAGGCTGATAGAAAACTTTTAAATTGCAGACTACATAATGGGGATGTCAGGAAAAAGACATCCCCTTTTTCAGGAGAACAGGCATGAATAACGCAGATAAGATCATAAAACGATGCCGGGCGCTGGCACTGGCAGGTATGATTGGGATCACCAGTCTTGGAAGTTCTCTTCCAGCCTTTGCTGCAGGTCCGGGGGATGACTCATCCCGGGTATCAGAGATTTCCACAGGAGGTCCTGGAGATCCGGGAAATACTAATTCTTCCAATTCTACAACAAACACAGGAAATTCAAATAATTCAAATAGTAACAATAATACTAATAACAGCAATAATACAAACAATACAAACAATTCCAATACATCATCCAACAATACTACCACAAATACCAATGCCTGGAAAAAGGTAAACGGTACGTACCAGATGTCAGATGGAAGCGCGATCCAGAATGTGCTCCATCGTGGTATTGATGTTTCCAGATGGCAGGGAGAGATCAACTGGAGCCAGGTGGCAAAGGATGATATTTCATTTGTTATGCTGGGAACCCGTTCCAAGGGAGCAGTAGATCCCTATTTCCACAAGAATATCCAGAACGCAACTGCCAATGGTGTTAAAGTAGGCGTTTATATTTATTCTCTGGCAACTACCACAGACATGGCAGTCCAGGAGGCAGATTTTGTATTAAACCTGATCACCGACTATCCGATCTCCTATCCGGTAGCATTTGATATGGAAGACTCTACTCAGGGAAATCTGTCAAAATCAGAGCTGGCGGCTATTGCAAACGCTTTCTGCAAGCGGATTTCTGCAGCCGGTTATTACCCGATCATCTATGCAAATGAGAACTGGCTGAACAATAAACTGGATATGAGCCAGATGAATTATCCAGTATGGGTGGCAAGATATTCTGCCCGATATACCTGGCAAAATCCGGTGATGTGGCAGGCTACAAGCAGCGGTTCTGTAAAAGGTATCAATGGCAACGTGGATATTGACTTCCAGTTTAAGGACTTTACCTCTGTGATCCCGGCAAACACCTGGCGCACCATTAACGGAAAGCGTTATTATTACGCAAATTACGAAAAACAGAAAAATGCATGGGCACAGGATGTAAATGACTGGTACTACATGGATAAAGACGGACTTGCATCTACCGGCTGGATCACAGTAGCAGATGCCCGTTATTATCTGGATACTACTACCGGAAAAATGCAGACTGGCTGGCAGTCAGAAAACGGAAAATGGTACTACCTTGGAAGCAGCGGTGCTGTAAAGAAAGGCTGGATCAGTGATAATGGTACCTGGTACTATACTGGCAATGACGGTGCTATGCAGACAGGCTGGATCGAAGTTAGCGGCAAACGCTACTATCTGGAAAATTCTGGGAAAATGGTTACTGGCTGGACGAACCAGAACGGCAAATGGTATTACCTTGGCAGTTCCGGAGATCTGTTAAAAGGCTGGATCAATGATGGTGGCACCTGGTATTATTCCAACAACGAAGGTGTGATGCAGACTGGATGGCTGACAGATGCAGGTGGAAAATATTATCTGAGAGGCTCCGGTGCCATGGCAATTGGCTGGAGACAGTTAGATGGTGCATGGTATTACTTTAACAGTGATGGCAGGATGGCAACAGGAATGATCGAGGTAGGCGGGCTTCGTTATTATATGGATCCTTCCGACGGTCGTATGGTATCTGGCAGAGCAGTAGAAATAAATGGCGTCACCTATCAGGCAGCCGCAGATGGACATTTAAGCCAGCAGGGTCAGGAAACAACAGGGGACCAGAGCAGCCAGAATTCCGGAAATAATGCTTCAGGCAGCAATACAGGAAATAATAACACAGGAAACAACGTTCAGATCACTCCTGCAAACTCTACCACAGGTTCCTCTGACAACAGTACTTCCAACTCCTCTTCTGATGATCAGAAAGTAACAGGCGTAAATGGAGGCCCGGGAGTAAAGAAGGACTCTGCAAATAATGGAAACAATGATAAGGTAGTAACAGGTCAGGCACCAGGCTGATGAAATAACTATTTAAATCCGCTTTTGGCAGAATGGGAAATCTGCTTCAAAGGCGGATTTTTTTGCGTATTCCCGCATAAAATAAACAGATACCATTCATCAGGTGAACCGTGCATAACAGGTATATAAAATATTTCGTCTTTCTTCTGTTTACAGCAGATCTGGTCTTATCCGCTATTTTCCTGAAAAATGATCACAGGGATATAGAAAAAATATTTTCACTTCCTGCACTTTCAAAAGTTGCCGGCCAGCCCGGGTATATAGCCCTCACTTTTGATGATGGTCCGGACCGGAAATGTACCCCGCTTCTTTTAGACGGACTGAAAGAACGGGGAGTCCATGCTACCTTTTTTCTTATGGGAAGCAATATAGAAGGAAAAGAAGATATTGTAAAGCGTATGAGCGAAGAAGGACATCTTATTGGCAATCACAGTTATGAACATATCCAGCTGACAAAAGCGGGAGCGGAGGCAGTCTGTGAAGCAGTAGAACATACCCAGGAACAGATCGAAGCCATTACCGGAAAGCGCCCGGAATATATACGTCCGCCCTATGGTGACTGGAACGAAGAACTGGAAGAAGAGATTGGAATGAGCCCGGTCCTCTGGTCTGTAGACTCTTTAGACTGGAAACTAAAAGATAAAGGAAAGATCGTCCGGCGGGTCTTGAAAGATGTAAAAGATGGGGATATTATATTAATGCATGATATATTTCCTTCCTCTGTAGAGGCAGCCCTGGAGCTGATCGATATACTGCAGAAGGAAGGTTATGTTTTTGTAACGGCTGATGAATTGTTGATCGAATGAGATCAAAAGAAAAATGGAGAAATTAAATGGATCTATTTGATTATATGAGAGAAAATACGATGGAGAAGGAGTCTCCTCTGGCTTCCAGACTTCGTCCGCGCACACTGGATGAGGTAGTGGGGCAGCAGCATATCATTGGAAAAGATAAGCTGCTCTACCGGGCGATCAAGGCGGATAAACTGGGATCTGTGATCTTCTATGGACCTCCGGGAACAGGAAAGACCACCCTTGCCAAGGTGATCGCAAACACCACTCAGGCAGATTTTAAGCAGATCAATGCCACTGTGGCGGGTAAAAAAGACATGGAAGAAGTGGTCACAGAGGCAAAAAACAATATGGGAATGTATGGACGGCGGACCATTCTTTTTGTAGATGAGATCCACCGTTTTAATAAGGGCCAGCAGGATTATCTTCTTCCTTTTGTAGAAGACGGTACACTGACACTGATCGGTGCTACTACGGAAAATCCTTATTTTGAGGTAAACGGGGCGCTTCTTTCCAGATCCCGTATTTTTGAGTTAAAGCCACTGGAGAAAGATGACATTAAACAGCTGATCTACCGGGCGGTAACCGACTCAGAACGTGGAATGGGAACTTACCGGGTAAAGATCGAGGAAGATGCCGCAGATTTTCTGGCAGATACAGCCAATGGGGACGCCAGAGCAGCCTTAAATGCAGTAGAACTGGGAGTTCTCACTACAGAACGCAGCGAAGACGGATTGATACATATTGACCTTGCTGCTGCCCAGGAATGTATCCAGAAACGGGCCGTGCGTTATGACAAAGATGGGGACAACCATTACGATACCATCTCTGCTTTTATTAAAAGTATGCGGGGATCTGACCCGGATGCGGCCGTGTATTATCTGGCACGTATGCTGTATGCAGGAGAAGATATTAAATTTATTGCCCGCCGTATTATGATCTGTGCTTCTGAAGACGTTGGAAATGCAGACCCACAGGCGTTAAATGTAGCAGTAAGCGCAGCTCTTGCAGCAGAGCGAATTGGACTTCCGGAAGCTCAGATCATCCTTTCCCAGGCAGCTTCCTATGTGGCATGTGCCCCTAAAAGCAATGCAGCCTATGTTGCCATACAGAATGCCATGGAAAATGTAAAGACCACCCGTACCATGCCGGTGCCGGTACATCTTCAGGACCGTCATTACAAAGGTGCAGCGAAATTAGGACATGGTGAAGGCTATAAATATGCCCATGATTACCCGAAACATTATGTTAAGCAGCAGTATCTTCCAGATGGAATGGAGGGTACAGTATTCTATGAACCATCAGATAATGGCTATGAAAAGCAGATAAAAGCCCATATGAAATGGTTGAAAGATTAACAATGGCAATGTATAATAAAAAATGATAAAAATAATTTTACGTGGATCCCAAGGCAGAAATTCTCACTCTGCCTGTCGGATCTGTCTATAAAAGGAACTTCCCAAAATCTGGAAAAATCCCGTATTTTACAAAGACAGGCAAACTGAATAATTCAGATAACAGATGCATAATAGATAGGAGAGTAGTATGCGCGAAAAATTAGAGACAAGGTCCCTTGCCGAACTGAAAGAGATGGCAAAAAATGTGGGACTGAAAGGGATCAGCGGCCTTCGTAAGGCAGAGCTTATTGACCTTTTATGTGCCCAGGAAGAGAAAAGTCAGAAAAACACAGCAGAAACAGTAACAGTGAAACCTCACAGCAGCCGTGTAAATGCTGAGAAAACAGTGCGGGAGAAACCAGTCCAGGAAACCCGCAGTCAGGAGACCCGCCCACAGGAGAACCGGGTGCAGGAAAGTCGTGTGCAGGAAAATCGCAGCCAGGAAAACCGTGTGCAGGAGACCCGCCCACAGGAAAACAGATATCAGGAAAAGCGTTCCCAGGACAACCGGAATAATCAGAGAAATAACCGTACATACGAAAGATTTAACCAGACCCGTCCGCAGATCCGTACATATGGGAACAACAATTATAACAATAACAACAATAGTTACAGCACTCCGGCAGCTGCCCCTGTTCAGCAGGCGGTTCCCGTCAGCCAGACTTATTCTACCCAGAACCAGACTTATGTCCAGAATGTGGACAACCAGGAGCGTGTGGCAAGACCGGAATACAGAAATGACGCCATGGGACTTTCCACACAGGATATGGCAGAATTAGACAGCGGCATTGAGGCAAACGGTATCTTAGAGGTTATGCCGGACGGTTTCGGCTTTATCCGCTGTGAAAACTTCCTTCCAGGTGAAAATGATGTCTATGTTGCACCATCCCAGATCCGCCGTTTCAACTTAAAGACCGGTGATATCATTGTGGGAAACAGAAGAGTAAAAGCAGCTACAGAAAAATTCGCTGCACTTCTCTATATTAAAACAGTGAACGGCTATCCATTAAGTGCTACTGAGACAAGACCAAACTTTGAGGATCTGACCCCGATCTTCCCAAATCAGCGTCTCCACATGGAAAATCCAAGAGAGAAAACTTCTGTTGCCATGCGAGTATTAGACCTGCTGGCACCCATCGGTAAAGGACAGCGTGGTATGATCGTTTCCCCGCCAAAAGCTGGTAAGACCACTCTCTTAAAACAGGTGGCAAAAGCTATTACCACCAATCATCCGGACATGCATCTGATTATTCTTCTGATTGACGAACGTCCGGAGGAGGTTACGGATATTAAGGAATCGGTTGTGGGAGACAATGTGGAGGTCATTTATTCTACCTTCGACGAGCTTCCGGATCGTCACAAGAGAGTTTCTGAGATGGTAATTGAACGGGCAAAGCGTTTAGTAGAGCATGGACGTGATGTGATTATTCTTCTGGACAGCATTACCCGTCTGGCCCGCGCTTATAACCTGGTTGTTCCGCCCAGCGGAAGAACCCTGTCCGGCGGTCTGGACCCGGCAGCGCTTCATATGCCTAAGCGTTTCTTTGGAGCAGCAAGAAATATGCGGGAGGGCGGAAGCTTGACAATTCTGGCAACGGCTCTGGTGGATACGGGAAGCCGTATGGACGATGTGATTTATGAGGAATTTAAGGGAACCGGCAATATGGAGCTGGTGCTTGACAGAAAGCTTTCTGAAAAACGGATCTTCCCGGCAGTGGATATTCTCAAGTCCGGAACCCGCCGGGATGACCTTCTTCTGACTGCGGAGGAGGCAGAGGCAGTGGATATTATCCGCAAGGCAACAAATACTCTGAAACCGGAGGAATCTGTAGAAAAGATCCTGGAATTGTTTGCGAGAACGAAAAACAACTGGGAATTTGCGGAATCTGTGAAGAAAATGAGATTCTATTAAAAAATTCCTTGCAAACAGGCGGTTTCTGTGATATACTTACAAAGCTGTTTATAGGTGTGAGGTGATTTTAACAGTACGACTGAGACTGTTAGATGATCACAGTTCTATATAATTGAAAAAGTGAAGAGGTGAAAATCATGAGAGAAGGAATCCATCCGGCTTACTATCAGGCAAAGGTTACCTGCAACTGCGGAAACGAGTTCGTAACTG
>ENA-ORNZ01002312-ORNZ01002312.1-human-gut-metagenome-genome-assembly--contig:-NODE-2312-length-12490-cov-2.823160_pt1 | contig 12490 bp, 12 predicted proteins | sample MGYA00242124_ERZ509040 | MGnify/ENA primary metagenome ERZ509040 (study PRJEB26280, sample SAMEA2338733) | human gut metagenome | biome: human gut; feature: human-associated habitat; material: faeces... | reverse complement strand
GGATTATGATAGTCCGTCATGTAAGGGTGAGTACGGTCGTTTTTATAATTATTTCGTTTAACGATGTTATAACCGAATCGGTGCTGATCCGGGTTACTGCCTTCCATGCCGAAATCAACATTTCGATAACCTACGTTATGTGCCACACTGACGATATATTGATCGCCTACAAGCGCCGCCACACCATTACGACTGACCACCGAAAAATCCATCATCGGCGCATTTTGCATCATGGTGCCGATAGATTCGCCTTTTTTATTCACTACCGCAATATTTTGCGCACCGGGAGTAAATTTTCCTTTATTCTCAGCAAAATCACGGAAATATTGATAATCCACGCCGGAATAAACTTGTCCGGCGAAGACCATTGGGCTTAGGTTCAACGCCACAAACGCAGCAATGAACTTAGGTTTGAAAGTTGTTTTTTGCATAAAATTGGTTCAAATAAAAGTAAATGGTATAGACCGCTTATACTTAGGTATTATTTTAATATCAAATAAAGATTTTTTTTAATTTAGATCCATCTAAAATAACACGATCGTCCTCTAACAATAATGCTGGGAAGCCCGCATAGCCTTGTGCTTTTGCATCATCAAATGCGACGTGACGATCACGCAAGCGCAACCATTGTTTCAAATTCGGAATGGAAGATAATACTTCCACTGCCTCATAATCCACACCCAAGCGTTTTAATTCCGCCACAAATGGCGCAGTATCCGGGCAATCTGCCGCATAATAAAGAATCGGTTTCATTATTCACCTCCTTTTTCAGCTGCCGCGGTTGGGTTCAATTTCGGTTCGCCAATTTTGGTTAAGCGGTTACGATCGCGATGTTCAAACGGTGCATCATAATTTGGGATAATCAGGGTGGTGGTTTGATCGTATGACCAAGTGCCATCATCATGGAACTTTACCGTCATCTCAAAACTTTCCGTGGTAAATGAACGCTCTAAGAACGGATTCGAAATAATGCCGTTTGTTAGTGAACCGCGTACTGCTTTTACCGTAAACTCTTTCGCATCAGCCGGTGCATTACCGACCGCAATAAAGGTTTGTCCACGTGGAATGCTACCTGTTAATAAAATATTGCCAGTTTCAGGTTCCCATAACCAATAACCTACTTGGTCGTGGAACGTTTCAACTTCGCCTGGTTGTACAATATGGGCGTGATAACGTAATCCATAATAGAGTTGCGGACCATTAGTTTGACCATCTGTTGGATGGGCTTCGTAACGCTCGATATAAGGATCTTTTTCTGGCCCTTCTGCTTTCGGGTTGATATCCACACCGCGTTTACCTTCCCAAACACCCGCTAATTTTGCCAATGGGCCTAAATTCGCGAGCGTATTAGGATCGGTTTCAGCTTCAGTATAAATATCGTCTGGGTATTGAAAATCTTTCATCATTTTCTCCTTATGTCGTTGTGTTAATGCTTAAAGTGCGGTCGTTTTTCGCCTTATTTTTTACAACCAGGGAAACCTAAGGCTTCACGGCTCGCATAGTACGCTTCTGCCACGCCTTTGGTTAATGCACGAATGCGTAAAATATAGCGTTGACGCTCTGTGACCGAAATCGCTTTACGTGCATCTAACAAGTTGAAGCTGTGTGCCGCTTTTAAAATGCGCTCATAAGCCGGTAATGGTAACGGACGTTCTAATTCTAATAAGCTTTTCGCTTCTTTTTCGTATTGATCGAAGCAGTAGAATAAGAAATCGGTATCGGCGTATTCAAAGTTGTAAGTTGATTGCTCCACTTCGTTTTGATGGAATACATCGCCATAAGTGGTTTTACCTAGTGGACCATCTGACCAAACTAAGTCATATACAGAATCTACGCCTTGGATGTACATCGCTAAACGCTCTAAACCGTAGGTCACTTCACCTGTTACGGGTTTACATTCTAAGCCGCCCACTTGTTGGAAATAGGTAAATTGGGTCACTTCCATACCGTTTAACCAGACTTCCCAGCCTAAACCCCAAGCACCTAAGGTTGGGTTTTCCCAGTTATCTTCAACAAAACGGATGTCGTTTTGTGTTGGATCGAAACCGAGCATTTCAAGTGAACCTAAATAGAGTTCTTGAATGTTGTCTGGAGACGGTTTAATCACCACTTGGAATTGGTAGTAATGTTGTAAGCGGTTTGGGTTTTCGCCATAGCGACCATCGGTCGGACGACGTGAAGGTTGCACATAAGCAAATGCCATCGGCTCAGGGCCTAATGCGCGTAATGCAGTCATTGGGTGAGAGGTTCCTGCGCCCACTTCCATATCAAAAGGTTGAACAACGGTACAGCCTTGATTTGCCCAATATTCTTGCAAGGCTAAAATCATGCCTTGGAATGTTTTTACGTTGAATTTTGTACTCATAATTTTTTTAATAACAATGTGATGAAAAATACAGGCATTATACTTGAAACTATAAGGCGGATAAAGGCGAAAAAGTGCGGTCAGAAAAATCCTTAAATTTTTTATTTCTCTTAAATTTCATTCATTTTCATGATGAGTTATTTTCATCATGAGAGATTTGCTTGCCAAGCCTCAAATGTGTAAACTGCTGGCGCTTTTATACAGACTTTTATCCTAGGGATTTTAAAATGAAAAAAAATGTGATTACTTCAGCGATTTTATTAGCGATTCCAGCATTAGCTGCGGCTGAGGAAAAAGAAATTCAACTTGAACCCATTCATGTTTATTCAGCTTACGCCACCCCAGTAAACCAAGATCAAACAGCTTCATCCGTTACCGTTTTAACCGAAAAAGATTTTGCACAACGTGGTGCAACTTATGTCAGTGATGTGTTGAAGACTGTACCAGGAGTAACGATGATGGCTTATGGCGGTCGTGGTACATTAACCAATTTCTCCGTTCGTGGCTCTGAAACTAATCACACTGCTGTGATTATTGATGGCGTAAAAGTAAACCCTGCAACAGGCTATGGCTATGACTTCGGCGGTTTATCATTGAGCAACATTGAACGCATTGAAGTACTACGTGGCGAACAATCTGCTCTGTGGGGTAGTGATGCAATGGGCGGTGTAATTTATATCACTACCAAAAGTGGCTTATACAAAGATAAACCATTCAATGTAGATTTCGATTTTGGCACTGGATCTCACCGCACCCGAGATGCTTCAGTTACTGTTTCAGGACAAAATAACGGTTTCTATTATGCTGTTCACGGAGACAGTCATCGCACTCATGGCATTTCAGCGATTAGCTCAAACACTTTCCATTACACCGCAGAAAATGGTACACAATTTACGACAGGTGGAGCTCTTGAAAAAGATAAATTCCACCGCGATAATGCTTCTGTTCGTTTAGGCTACGATGTTGGCGATAAAGGCGTAGAAGTGTTAGCTTCTCATTCTTCACAAACAGGGCATTATGATAATTCTTCATTTAGTAATGGTCATTTGGTTGAAATTAACCCAACTTCAGACAGCTATACTCGCACGCGTGAAACCGTATTCAAACTCAGCGGTTATGTCGGTAGCGATGAAGAACTATTCAAAAATAAAGTTAGCGTGAGCCATGTTAAAACAGATAGCGATACCACAGAAAGTGGAAATGATAGCTACTATGATGGTAAAAAACTCAACGCAAATTATCAATTAGATGTAAATTTTGATCGTGAAGGTGATGTAAAACAAGGCGTTAGCTTCTTAAGTGAATATCAAAATACGCACTATGATGCCCAATCCTCTTTTGCTACTTTCCAAAATAAAAAATTAACAGAGAAAAGTGCAGCGGCAGAATATCGCCTTTTTACTGAAGATGATCATAGCCTTTCTGTAAGTGGTCGTTACAACAGCAGCTCGCAATATGAAAATGCATGGACAGGACGTATTTCAGGAGCTTATCGCTTATCTCCAAACTTTAAAGCGCATGCAAGTTTAGGGACTGCTATTCAAAACCCAACTATGACTGAATTTTATGGCTGGAGTGGTAAATTTATCGGAAATCCTGACTTAAAACCTGAACGCAGCCGTGGTGGAGATGTTGGTCTATTGATTGAAACTAACGATAAAGTACACAGCCTTGATATTACTTACTTTGGACGTAATGTAGATCGTTTAATTACCACAGAAACAATAGGCGTATGGCCAAATTCTGTTTCTCGTTCAATTAACTCTGAGGGTATTACCAAAATTAAAGGTGTAGAAGTAGCATATAACGGAAAACTTACCGAAAAATTGACCGCTTACACTAACTACACCTATATGCGTGCGAAAAACAGTAATGGTGTTGAAGTGGCTTATCGTCCAAAACATACTACCAATGCAGGTTTAGCATACCAAATCACAGAGAAGTTCGGCATCGATGTTAGCCTTTCCTACGTTGGAAAACGCATTGGCACTTATCCGCTACGCACTAAAATGCCTGCTTATACTTTGGCAAACCTTGGTGTGAATTATCAAGTGATTCCAAACTTGACGATTTATGCGAACTTCAACAACCTCTTCAACAAAAAATATGAAAACTACCTTGGCTACGGTCAAGATGGACGTAATGTTTACGTTGGGTTGAAAGGATCGTTCTAATTATTACCTACTAACAAGGGCGTGCTTAGCACGCCTTTTACATTCTTGATGGCGTAGCGTATCATTATCTATATGCAAAAAACTCGCTTAATTTTAACCGCACTTTTCCTTCCGTTTACCTCTCTGGCTTCGGAACAATTTGTCTCGCTTACGCTTTGCAGTGACAGACTGCTTATCGAACTGGCTGAGCCTTCGCAAATTGCCGCTCAGTCGCCTTATTCAAAAAATCCGTTGATGATGTTGGATAAAATCAATACCGATAAACCTGTTCTGGAACCGCAATTAACGGCATTATTACCCTATTTGGATAAAACCATTCTGATTAACGAAACCTTTTATCCACAATTAGTCGCGGAGCTGAAAAAACTCGGTGTGAAGATTATCCCGATTAACGACAGCCCACAAACGCCTGATGAATTATTTGCGCTGATTCTAGACTTAGGCAAGCAACTGGGTAATGAGCAAAAGGCGGCAGATTTAGTAACAAAACTCAAATCGCAAAACTTTCACTTAAATCGACCGCTTACTAACACACTGATTTTGTCGGAAACTGGTGTGGTAGAGAGTTATTATCCGCAATATCCTGTGCTATTAAACCTACTCGGATTAACACCGTTAAAAACACCACTTACCGCACAAAATTTCTCGTTAGAAAAAGTGATTTTAAGCCAACCGAATGTACTGATTTCTCTGACCGACAAACAAGGTTACAATGCACAAGCTGAATTACTGCACCACCCTATGTTGCAAGATTTCTTCAAAAACCAACCGCTTGTAAGCATCCCGATGAAATATACCTATTGTTTCGATCACGGTGTGTGGCAAGGGGCGGAGAAGATTTATCAACAGTTAAAATAACCTATGACCAAAACACTAAAATTAAATACCGCACTTTTCTTCGCGTTGCTGCTGATTAGCGGGTTTGCGATTTATCATCAACTCGGCGACTTTGCCCATCTCAAAAATGCGGATGGTGTGCTCACCGATATGCGCTCGATGGTGCTGTGGGATATTCGTTTTCCACGCATTGGTTTAGCTTTATTGACGGGCGCTAGCCTAGCGATAGCGGGCAATGCGATGCAAGGTATTTTCCAAAATCCATTAGCGAGTCCGGGCTTACTCGGCAGTAGCGCTGGTGCAACGGCTGCTAGTGTATTTATCCTTTATTATTTTGCCGTGCCATTTTCGCTGCTCTTAGCCGGTGGTGTGATTGGTGCGCTTTTAAGTTTTTTAATCGTGTATTTGATCGCTAAAAACTACGGCTCCACCATGATGATTCTGAGTGGTTTAGCGGTAAATATGTTGCTTAGTTCCGCAATTGCCTTACTGCTTTCCAACGCGGAAAGCCCATGGGCATTAGCTGAACTTTATCGTTGGTTACAAGGCTCGTTGATGTCGGCAAAATTAGATACTTTGCTTATTTCACTCCCGATTGTTCTGGCAGGGGTTTCCTGTTTATACCATACTCGCCGATACCTAGATTTACTCACCTTTGGTGAAGAAACGGCGAGCACCATGGGTGTGGATCCGAAACGTAGCTTTTTCATCAGCACCTTTGGCGTAGCTTTATTAGTGGGCGCAACCATCCCACAAACCGGCACTATTGGCTTTATCGGCTTAATCGCGCCACACTTCGCCCGTATTTTACTGAAAACTCGCCCATCACAGCTTTATCTCACCAGTGCGTTAATTGGGGCTTTACTGCTCTTATTGGCTGATTTGGCGATTTTATATATCCCACTGTTTTCACATATTTACATCGGCACATTGACTGCGCTTATTGGTGCCCCTTGCTTGATTTGGATGTTATTAACGCAACAGAGAAAAATTTATGATTAGAATTGAAAAACTCACCCAATCCTATTGCTTAAATGACATCAACTGCACGCTTCCATCAGGTAAATTGATCGGCATTATGGGTGCTAATGGTGCGGGAAAATCCACGTTATTAAAAACCATTGCGGGTATCTTCCCCCTCAAACAAGGGGAGGTTTGGTTTGATGATCAGCCATTAAGCAAAATGAATGCAACTGAAAAAAGCCAACACATTGCTTACCTTGCACAAAATACGCAAATTCATTGGGATTTATCTGTTTATGATGTGATAGCCTTAGGCTTAGCTACGCCCTTACCAAAAGAAAAAGAGCGGTCAAAAATTCAAGCTTTTTCAGAAAAATTTGCGGTAACGCATTTGCTCGATAAGCCATTTCAACAACTTTCTGGCGGTGAGAAAGCACGCGTACAACTCGTACGTTGCTGCATTAAGGAATCCCCTGTTTTATTGGTAGATGAGCCGATTGCGCCTCTCGACCCTTATTATCAAATTGATATGATGGAACAGCTTAAATCACTCACACCGCAACATACATGCATCGTCGCAATTCATCACCTTTCATTGGCTTATCAATTTTGTGATGAAATTATTCTATTAGAACAAGGCAAATTATTAGCAGTTGGTGAAACGCAAGCTATATTAAATTCGGAAAATTTGGCGAAAGCCTTTCATATTCGAGCTGAAATTGATCCACTGAAAAAGACTATCTCAAAAATTGAAAAGCAATAAAATAAAAGCACTTAACGATTTACTAAGTGCTTTTTATAGAAATGAATTATGGCTGGATTTCTGAATCTACGAAGAAATAAGCAATTTCTCGTTTGGCGCTTTCAACACTATCAGAACCATGAACAGAGTTTTCACGCTGGCTTAACGCGAAGTCTTTACGGATAGTACCTTCTGCCGCCTCAGCTGGATTCGTTGAACCAATCAAAGTGCGGTAATCTTTTACGGCATTTTCTTTTTCCAATACAGAAACCACTATTGGGCCAGAGAGCATATACTCCACCAACGGGTCAAAAAATGGTTTACCTTGATGTTCTGCATAGAAACCTTCCGCTTGCTCTTTGGTTAATTGCACCATTTTAAGTGCAACGACACGGAATCCCTGTGATTCAAAACGTCCTAAAATAGCACCAATTAAATGACGTTTTACAGCATCGGGTTTGATAATTGAAAAAGTACGTTCTGTCATAAAATCCTACTTAACTTGCTTTCGTTACTAATAAATTTGCTAAAGTTTTCACACCAATTCCGGTTGCACCGACCGCCCATAAATCACTACCTGATTTACGATAAGTGGCCGAACAATCAATATGCAACCAACGTTGTTGATAGTTTTTCACAAAATACGATAAAAATGCTGTTGCAGTACTTGCGCCCGCGACAACTGGCGCTGTGCCTGTATTTGCAATATCCGCAAAAGAAGACGTGATTTGGCTACGATGGAAATCCTCAAAAGGCAAACGCCAGAACGGTTCATTTTCTTCTTTCGCCGCTTGGAATAAGCTATTTACCAACGCATCATCCATAGAAAGCACACTGTGGTAATCATTACCGACCGCTACTTTCGCCGCACCGGTTAAGGTTGCACAATCGACAATAAATTGTGGGTTTTGACTATCGGCTTCAATTAAGCCATCCGCCAATACTAAACGCCCTTCCGCATCAGTATTTAAAATTTCAGCGGTTACACCATTTTTATATGTGATGATATCCCCTAATTTAAACGCATTACCGCTCACCAAGTTTTCTGCACAGCATAGATAGAGTTTTACGCGTTGATTTAAACCGTGCGCAATCGCAAATCCTAACGCCCCCGTTAATAACGCTGCGCCGCCCATATCAGTACGCATGGTACTCATGCCATCACTTGGTTTGATGCTGTAACCACCACTATCAAAAGTAATCCCTTTACCCACTAGACAGGCTAATACAGGTGCATTTGGATCAGTAGTTGGGTTAAAATCTAATTGCAACATAGCTGGTGGATTAATAGAACCACGCCCCACAGTAAAGATCCCGTGATAGCCTTGCTCTTTTAACGCTTCACCAGAAATGATTTGAAAACTGACCGCACTTTTATCGGCATAATTTTCGGCTTGTTTAGAAATAAACTCAGCCGCGCGTTCCGCTAATTTAACCGGCGTAAGGGTTTGTGCCGGTTCATTAATAATGCCACGAACAAAATCACCACATTCAATACGAGCTAATAATTCATCTTGTGGCTCATCCTCTAAATGAGGAAACTCAATCGAATAATCTTGCTTCGCCGTGTAAAAACCTTGATAAAATGCCCAGCAATTTTCTAATTCCCATGCATCACCCACAAGTTCAACGTCTTTAATGCCTTGTCCACGTAACTTACGTGCGGCTTTTTGGACTAAAACAAAGTTCGATTTTTCATCATCTTTAAGATGAATAACAGCTTGATCTTGATTAAAACTTAAAATGGCATTTTTGCCCCAACTCTCCGAAGAGGGAGTAGTTGATAATGTAATTTGCATGAGGTTCTTCTCCTTTATTTATCTATTATTCTCTAGGTACCATTTTACCGTTTGACGAAGTCCTTGTTCAAAGGTTATTTGAGGTTGCCAACCTAATTCTGCATGAATTTTAGAACAATCCAATGAATATCGTACATCGTGACCTGGTCGGTCTTTTACAAAAGTAATTAAATCTTCGTAATACTTAATGTGATTAGGCTTATTTGGCACCAGTTCTTCGAGTAACTCACAAATAATTTTAACTACTTCAAGGTTCGTTTTTTCACAATTTCCGCCAATATTATAGCTTTCCCCGACTCGACCTTTGGTTAAAACTAAATATAAGACTTGAACATGATCTCCCACAAATAACCAATCACGAATTTGCTGCCCATCACCATAAATTGGCAAAGGCTTCCCCATCAGCGAATTTGAAATCATTAAAGGAATGAGCTTTTCAGCATGCTGATAAGCCCCATAGTTATTGGAACTGTTTGTGATAATCACTGGCAAACCATAAGTACGATGCCAAGCCTGTACCAAATGGTTACTCGCCGCTTTTGAGGCTGAATAAGGACTACTCGGATGATAAGGAGACTGTTCGGTAAAGGCAGGCTCAGAAAGGGATAAATCCCCATACACTTCATCTGTAGAAATATGGTGGAATCGAAAGGCAGAGTTTTTAGCTTCGTCTAAGGTGTGCCAATAATTCTTAGCAACCTCTAACAATGTATAAGTACCAACAATATTGGTTTGAATAAAATCAGCCGCTCCCGTAATAGAACGATCAACATGACTTTCTGCCGCCAAATGCATCACCGCATCCGGCTGATATTTTTCAAAAATGCTTTCTATCGCCTTACGATCACAAATATCAACTTGCTCAAAAGCATAACGAGGATTATTTTCTACTTCTTCTAATGCTGATTGATTTGCGGCATAGGTCAGCTTATCAATATTGATAACAGAATCTTCAGTCTGATTAATGATATATCGAATAAGGGCGGAACCGATGAAGCCAGAACCGCCGGTGATGAGGATTCGCTTCATCAATAGGCCCCTGTTTTCTTACAAACTACTTTAGCCGTTTTAAGTAAGATCACAATATCATTCCATAAAGACCAGTTTTTAGCATACCAGGTATCGAAATAAACTCGCGTATCATAGCTCACGTTATTCCGCCCACTTACCTGCCATAAACCCGTCATTCCAGGTTTAGCCATAAGGTAATAATCAACATCCTCTTGATAATAAGACAATTCTTCTTTCACTATAGGACGAGGTCCAACTAAACTCATCTCACCTTTAAGTACATTCCAAAGCTGTGGTAGTTCATCTAAACTTCTCGCTCTTAACCATTTTCCAATTGGTGTAATGCGTGGATCATCTTTAAGTTTGAAGTCTTTTTCCCATTCTAATCTAGCATTTTCATCAGTTGCTAAAATCTTTTCTAACACTTCATCTGAATTATTCACCATTGTTCGAAACTTCAAACATTTAAATTTCTTTTTGTACTGACCAATTCTAGTATGCTTGTATATGAGATTACCACCATCTCTTGTAATTATAAAATAGAGAGGGATACAGAATGGTAACAATAAAAGCAAGAGAAAAGATGAACCTAAGATATCAAAGGTTCTTTTAACAATCTTAGATGAACGTTTCGCTAAATTATTATTTACTCTGAAAAGCACCATTTCCTGGCTAAATAAAAAAGACATATCCGTGCCATAGAGTGGAATACCTCGAAAATCAGGAATCACTGAAATAGAACGGCATCCTTTACGAATTAAATAACGCAACCAAAAATCTTGCTTAACTTTATTTTCTTCATCAATCGCAAGAATAAACTGTGTAAATTCTGGTGAAACCAATTTCATTAGCAACTCTGGGTTATGGCGTATAACGGGAATACCCTCAATAAACTCTGAATTACCATCTTCTGTTGTGACAAATAATTTTATATCAAACCCTAAATAAAACTCACTATTCAGTGCATCAAAAACCTCTTTTGCATTACGTCCATTACCAATAATAATTGTTTCTTTCAGGTATATACCTGTTTTTATTAACAATCTCTTAACCACCACTCGAGTAAAAGGAAGAAAGACAAAAATACAACTCCAAGTTACTGACCAAAAATAACGAGAAACATATAAACGGGAAAAGGCAACAATAGCCAATTCAATAATGAAAAGAATCAATAAGGTACGGATAATTTCTTTTAACTCAAACCAAAACGGTTTACGGTAAGTATAGTGCCGTAATCGTATCCAAAACCATAATACACCGACGAAAGACACAGAGGCGTGAATCAATACATAGGCATTAAATTCTTCCAAAGGAAAATAAAAACGGCCGCCACGGGCGATATCTAACACTTCATAAGCAATAAATAATGAACTAAAAAGTGTTAAAAAATCAGTAGCTAACAAAATAAATTTACACCACGTAATTTTATGCATAGTGAAATCCTTATCTTAGAAATTTCCGTTTTAATAAATTAATAGCTTTTTTTAACAAATTCTCGCCTTCCAAATTCACTACCGGAATTTCACAAAACTTTAACTGATGATGAACCAACCAAACATTGAATAGGCGCTCGGCAATAAAACCAAACACTCTTTTTTGATAGTTATCATACTGAGTTATATCTATTCGCTTTTCTAATTCAAACAAAATAGGGAAAAGCCATTGACAATATTCTGACGCTGTCTCTGATGACATGACAAACATATTATAAATATGAATCTTTCGGCCTTGCATAATTGCATCAAAGCTCGTTATGTACTCAGGATGCAATTCAGAAATAATTTCCCTTGTACAATTCAGATCCTTAACATAATGGGCATGTTGGTAATGGGAGTAAATTGACTCAATAAAATAATTTCGTTTTTTCGGTAAAATCGCATCATATTTTTCTAGAAGAGATAGCAACTCGCTTTCTGATGCAATATGCCGTTTCTTCAAATATAGCTCTTTACCTGCAAAATAACGGCGATAGTGCACTAACCCAACATATTGGTTATTTTTAAATATACCATTTTGCCAAGCCCAATAAAGCCCAGTAAGCTCACAAAAACTACTGTTTTTCCCAGCAATATTTATACCTGAATTATCTTGGTGAAACTCTTCACTTTTTATAGCGCTTGTACGCTCCCCCCCTACAAATATGGGAAGATAGCATGCAGAATTTGGAAACTCATAGTCTTTATGCGTAATCACTAATACAGTAAGCTTTTGCATATTATTTTAAGTAATCCTTGTGATGAGAAAAATTACCAGTAAGCCCGTGCCACATTGCACGCCAAGCAAACAGCAAACGAGAAAAGCTTGGTTGAGTAAATGCATAAAACCAAGTTGTTTTAATAAAAAAAACTAGCGCATAAACAAACCCTTTATGCTTGGCAAAAGTAGCGATTGTATTACGACAAAAACAATACTGTTTTAAATCTGAATGTGCATTATTAAACCGTAATTTACCAAAAAACATCGGTTCAGATATTGAACTTGCTATCGGGTGATAAAATAATGCATCGATTACTGTTAAAATGTTGGCGCTGTATGCCTCTGCACGCATAGTATATTCTCTCTCATCTCCCCAAATAAAGTACTCCTTCATAGGAAATCC
>ENA-ORNZ01002309-ORNZ01002309.1-human-gut-metagenome-genome-assembly--contig:-NODE-2309-length-12535-cov-2.486138_pt1 | contig 12535 bp, 12 predicted proteins | sample MGYA00242124_ERZ509040 | MGnify/ENA primary metagenome ERZ509040 (study PRJEB26280, sample SAMEA2338733) | human gut metagenome | biome: human gut; feature: human-associated habitat; material: faeces... | reverse complement strand
CCCATAAATTTCATCTTCAGCTATTGAAAAAACGGAACGCGGTATTCCACCGAACAAAGCTCCTCTTGCATAAGCGGCTACTTCATCCGATTGATCGTAATAAGGCTGACCATCTTTAAATTCTCCAGTACTAAGTTCTCCTATTTCAAATTGATAAGCATGTTTTAATTCATGGGCAAGCATAGACAGGCCTCCTGTACTTGGAAGTTTAATCTCGAAATTGTTATTTTTAAAATTGAACCCGGCTCCACCTATCGCTGATTCATTTGTGCTTGTAAAATTATCTGTATGTATATCATAAGTTTGATCTGATGCCTTCAATATTGCTATTTCTCCCCTTGCAGCTTCTAATTCTGTATTGTTATCAGTCAGCCTATTGATTTTTCTCTGTAGTTTCCGAATCTCTTTGTCAGAAAGTCCACCTCCATTAATTAAAGCAGTAGCTTTTTCTATCCCGGCAGCATTTCTTGCTATTCTTTTACTTATATCACTGAGAAAATATTTAACTTTTTCCCATGCCCTATCTGTAAATATCATTCCCGTAGGGTCGGTGTATCTTGCTGTATTGTTATTGCAGAATGCATATGGGCTTATCCATGCATACTTTTCTGCCATCGGATCCATGGTCTGTGTTCTCATCAACCATGGATCATACATCCTTGCGTTGAAATCATATTCATTCAATCCGTGCATGCTGATAAACTCTTTCCCTCCGAACATAAACGGTTGGCGTTCCACATTCTTACTGTTCCCTAAGAGAATTCCCGTTGGAGAATACAGCAGTGATTGTAATGCAATCACATTGGATTCCACGCTTTTACTGAGTCTCACATTTCCTAAGTGATCATGCACGTAATAATTATAAAGATAATATCGTTCTTCGTCACTTCCTAAGTGGTCGGCGGAAATGAAGCCTTCGGGAATCTGGATCATGTACATCTCATGATTGACGTATCCGTTCTTTACTGTCCTACTTCGGTACATGTAGCTTCCGTCCCACTGATCGGTAGAGATCTCGCACGGATCATCGCTTTTCCAGATAATATCCTGCGGGACTACAATGTTGGTGGTATAGGTCTTATATATCGTTTTTATCTTCCGACCGTCTGCCAAATAGCTGTTGATGATCTGATTGCCGTTACCAAACTGGATGGTATCTGGCAAATTCAGAATATTATAGCGTATAGCTACGATTTCCTTATTTAGGTTTTTTGTCAAGTTTCCGTTAGCGTCATAAAAAAACTCTTTGTCTGCATGGGAATTGTCCGGATAGTTTAGTTCGCTATAGCTTGGATCGAAATCTGCCTCATTTGTTGCCGTCTGGAGTTGGTTTCCCGAATAAGTCATTGTCAGTCGGTTCAGAATATTACCGTCGTTTTGAGAATGCTCGAGGAAGGTGATATTTCCCATTTTGTCATATTCGTATGATTCATAATGGATAATACTGCTTCCTGTTGTTGTTACCCCGACTAATCGGTTAAGGCCATCGTATTGAAATTTATAGGATTGCGGACGACCTTGGACATAATTTATGTGCCCGATATTACCGTTGTAACGTCTGTACTGTGCAGGAGTGTTTGAATCGTTATAATAGATGTGTTCGGTGAAGTTCCGGCTTTTGATCGAGGTAAGCCAGTTTCTGCTGTTGTAGGTATAAGCCACGGTATCTGTGTGGTTGTGGCGATACTTTTCCTGCAACCTCCCTAATTCATCGTACTTGTTTTCCAGAAGTAAAATTCGTTCACCGTCATTATGGCAATGGTAGAGTCTGACAGGACGATAGGCATGATCGTACTCATATTCATATTCCTCTTTTTGGTCGTTTAGCATCCGCGGGTCACTTGGTGAATAAGGGTATCTGTAAAAACCGGAGGTGTGTTTCTTTTGCATTCTCAACAGGTCACCTCTGTAATTATACAATGATGATATCACATTACTATGCCCTTCCGGGGTATAATAACTGCGTATCTGGACGGGTTGTCCTGCTTTGTCATAATAATAAGCGGTTATTTCTCCTCGTGAGGGGGCGTCGAGCTGTCTGACAAATACCCCTGTTTGTAAACCTTTGCTATTCGGATAATGTATCCCATAAGAATTATCGTGTACATAATTTAAAAATGTATTACTATGAGTGGAGTTTCTGAAACTTGATAAAGAAATGAAGTCGTAGGTGTCGTAATAATGGGCAGTTATGATTTCCATATCATCGGAAAATGAAAAATTGTTAGTATAGCCAAAAGATCCTGATGTCTCATTGTGGGTATACGTTTCGATCACAATTTTATTATTGAGGTATGAAGTCAGAAACGATACGGTTTTATCCGTTGTAAGGATTCCCATGATAATCTCTCGTCCCCCAAAATCATATTTATGAAACAGCCATTGCTTCTTCTTCCTTTGGTTTCCGCTCTGTGACAGGACGAGACGATCGGCTTTATCGTATACATAATAAATAGGTTCCACACCAGGAAGTTTTTTTTCCACACAACGGTTGTAAGAGTCATATTGGTAGTAATAGGCATACAAATCTAATACTCCTCCCTTCTCCATGGCATACTCTCTGTTCGTAATCAGGGCATCGGAAGCCATGGGGGGGGAATATGTAGCAGAGACGGTTACGTGAATCATATACGTTGTAGGTGTCATACGCTTTGGATGAATCATACCTTCGGGTCAGTATGACACGTCCTATGTTATCTGTGAATGTTTCCACCTTATTTTTATCCTCGTCCCATACGGTATTACATTTCAGGGAGTTTGCAGGAAAGACTCCTTTTCTTTCTAATCTTCCGGTAGAGGATATCACATAATCGGCTACCGGATATTTGCAGTTTCCCGAATACTCGTAACTGATGCCTGCACTGTTCAAAAACCATGCGGCACCCGGTCCCGTCTGCTTTATCGGTAGATTCAATGCTCTCATATATTCGTTCCTGATGTAGCCGCTGTCGCTGTTAGCCGTATAATCGAACGGTACAAAAGCTCCGTTTTTTGAAGACGGAGTGGGTATCGACTCCAGCACCTTGTTTCCCAGACCGTCATAGACGATATGGGTATATAGATCATTGCCATTGGGAGAAATCCCTAACCGGATACTTTCCTTTTCTCTTCCCAAACCGTCATAATATACAATGTCGGTCAGTCCGCTTTCGGTATTGTTTTTATCGGTAACACGAGTTGTTATATAATTCATGTTTTCATTGATCTGGGCTTGAGCTTCCAATGAGATATATAGTAGGAAGCACAAACAAATGAATATGTTCTTCATACTCTACTATTTTTTTGTATGTGGATCGGAAATGATATGAATGTCGTATTCTTCCATCATATCGGAGTTGATTGTACGCTGTAGTCTATTATCGGCATCGTACTCGAAAATGGTATCTAATTTTCTGGAATCTTTTCTTAGTGTCATTCCGACATTGGGTTTATATTCATATATTTCCACTTGGGTATTGGGAAGATTGTACAGTTCATCGACTTGTGTTGCTGTCAATGCACCCGATATAGGGAAAGATACATTACGCATGGAGGGCAAGTTGTTGATTGTCGATAAATCTGCATTCAAGATAGTTGCCACACAATATCTACCACCGTATCCCCACAATTGGCATACTACGGTTCCATCTTTGAATTTAGTCTGACTGACATTGCCTATTCGGTCGTATAGGTACTCCTCTCTCACTTCATATGCTCCGTTTATTAGCACTTTTTGGCGGTAAGGCTTTACAAAATTTCCCAGTTTCTTGTATTCGATCATCTGTTTTTCTATAATTGATTCGCTGGCCCCGTTTTTTAATGAAACGGAATGCTCAATCGGTGCATGGATCATATTTATAGATTTCATGTAGGCTTCTGCTTCCGACAGGTTTTTCAGGTCGTTTACATAGGTGTATCTGTGAATCAAGTGACGATCATTTTTTATTCTTTCTGTCTTCTGGATGAGTTGGTCTTTGCTGTTATATTCATATTTTGTTTCCGTATTATTGTAATTGTCAAAAACGTACTTCTCCAACAACACGGTATTGGTGACATATTTTATATAAGGATAAGTGGCGTCCATGGCATATTTGTATAGCCTGATTGTATCGGCTATGGGATAAGTATAAGAATAATCATATCTTTCTTCTCTTACCCAATCTGGAGCATTTTCGTATTTATAATATCTTTTATATAGCAGATGCCCCAGCCGTGAGTAGTTGGTAGGCACGTCTCTGAATAGGTAATTGACGTAGTCGCGGTTGCCTTTTATATAATGATCGGCACTTGGATAGTATTTGATCTCATTCTCCGTACGTTCCAAAGGGGATGTAATATCACGATTGTTTTCGTAGGTATCGAATATATATTCTACGGTCGAATGATCGCTTTTGGTTTCTGTTGCTCTTCTGTACATTATATGGGTACCGATAGGCGGAACGTTGTTGAGTACGTTGACCGTGGATTCTTTCCGGGTAGACCGATAGGGGCAAGTCATTTCTAAGTCTCCACTGTATAGAAACTTGTATCGAGGCATGTACAGTAATAATCCGGAGCTTTTTCCATTACTCTCCTGGTAAGAAAAAGTTCTTTCGTTGAATTTGCCGTCCTGTGTATAATCTACTATTCTTTTGATTCTTAACCCACCTGTTTCGCAGTCGGATTCTTTATTGACCAACATATCGAATATCATATTTGTTTGACCTTCATTTCTCCTATCCACCAGACGCGAATATGTGTTGGCTTCGTATTCGTATCGGGTATATCCACCGGTGGGGTACGTTATTTTCTCAAGCATTCCTACGCGGGCAAATGAAGCGTCCGGATCCCGTTGTGTACTTACAATTGTTTCATTCTCCAGATTGTCATAAACTGTTTTGGGAATAAAATCGGCCAATGTTGAGTTCGGTTTTCCGTTATAATATCCCCAATGATCACTTGAATGAGTTCCCATATATGGCATTCCGCATGCTTTGTTGTATTCCATCGTATACTTGCCTTCCCCCTGAACCTGTAGGGCGGACAGAAAAAAATCGTTTTGATAAAACAAAAAATCGAAAGAACATTTTTTTAGCGGGATGGTTTCTGAAGGAGTAAATGTGTTTATTTCTTTTAGTAATCTCAAGGAGTGCTTCAAAGGGCTTCCGCCATCGATATCATCTTGGTTGATGTAGTCAAATTTTATCTCTATCCCGTCTGCTATGTATATACGTCGTAAATAGCACATACTGATTTGGGGACGTTTCACCCATTCATCGTGATTAGGTCCGGTTGAAACTTCTCTGCCGCAATCTCCCGCATCGTTATAAACGATGTCTCCTGTGGGAAGCATATATTCGGCCAATGCATGGTGTGCTCCGGCATTGTGAGCAGAATAGGTGTCGTAATCAAAAAAGATGGTCCTCCCGTTTGGAGCTGTTACTTTGGTTAGCATCCAGGATACGGTGATTTCTTTGTGATCTATAGTTGCCATGTATTCTTTCGGTGTAAAAAGATACTCATATCCATCTCCTACGGAAATGCTGAAAGTATAGATGTCTCCCTTTATTTTAATATTCGTGCTGCTTATATTGGTATCATAAATGTGTATCTTGTTTTTATATCCGAATATGAAGTTTCCTTCATACCCCATAAAACTGAAATGAAACTCATCCGGTTCAGGATCATATTTCTTTAAGTCGGGGGCAACAATCAGATAAGGCCGGTAGTCCTTTTTGTCTTGAGCATTTTTTACTTGGTCGAGATAATCAATCTTGTCGTATCCTAATTTATGCAAAAAGTAAAAACCGATTCCAAGGTCTTTGTCCATAAATTCGTCTACCTGTCCATGTACCTGTCGGGTAATGCATCCTCCGGCATTCAACCGCCAACCCAAGCCGAGAGGACCGCTTAATTGATTTACTTTATAGCCGTTATTGGAATAACTGATGTTAATGGGGAGTTTGAAGTCAGCATCCTCATAATGATAAAGGGCTATTTGTTGTGAAATAGTTCCTCTGCTGAGATCAACAGGATTGTTGCCATATTGCATCATACCAATGGCATTGGGTGATTCTACTTTTATGTTCCGCTTGTTGTAAGCGGAGAAATCATATTCACTGTCTTGTGCAGAAAAATGAATTTGTGCGTTTATTAGTAATAGTAAAAGTACGTATTTGAAATGATTATTGACCATGTTCTTTATTTTACTGTTTTTATACCATATATCTTTTCGTTTACTGTAATACGAAGTACCAAACTTTGAGGCCAAGAATTTTCAAGAAGAATTTTCTCATGATAAAGTCCTTTGCTCAAATTTTCTTTAGGAAAATCGGTGAGCAAACGTCCTTGTGTGTCAAAAAGCATAAAACCTACTCGGGCGGACTGATTAAGCATAAATTCTACAAGTAGTTCATTCCCATTTGTGCTTATATTGTATGTCATAATGCCATTTTGATCGGTAAAATCGTTTCTATAGTCTGATCGACATCTGTCCTGTTCTTCGCTAATCTCTTTCTCTTCCCTTTTTTGAGCATTTTCCGGATCATTTTTCAATTTATAATATTGTTCTGACGGTGTGTATAAAAATGCGGTGTTAAAATGCTTATCCGGTTTTTGGGAGCGATAAATCGTATTCTCCACAGTTTCGAATACGGGATATCGGTAGCCTTCTGCATACCAACGATAAGTGTCGGTTTGTATCCATGAACTATCTGTGGCGAGGTAATAGTCAATGCTGTCAATCGGCCATCGGTTTATGTTTGGTTGACAACTCGGAGAAGGATTGTCTATATGCTTTATGATTTTTTTTGTATGGTGAATTCTTAAAACAGAATTTAAAGTATCGCTTTCCGGAAGAATGAGGGTTCCATAAGCATCTGCATGTAATTCAACAACCCCTTGAGAAACGATAGTCAAGCGTTTGCAATAGCTGCCGGTGGCGTGGAAATAGTCTTTGGCTTGTTGCTGATAGCCAAATGGAAAAATAAGTTGTATCTCCGGTTTGAGGTAAGAAAGTTGAGTAGTGGCATTGGCATATCCTACTGAAAAAAGAGTATCTCCACTTAATAAATATTTATAGAGCGTACGATGCTCTTTTCCTGTTATTAAAGAATCCTTGATAGTCGAGTAAGTCAGTTCGTAATTCTCGTCTATCAGTTTCAGTTTACTGAAATCCCAAAGTACTCTTTCACCATCTCTACCCGGACTTTTATACTCCATTTGTTGTTTCACGATTCTGTCTCCGGAGCGCATTATATTCCTATCTTTATCCATTACCGGTTGTGCTATGACTATATAACAGAAAAGGAATACCGTTGAAAAGGTTAACAAATACTTCATGTTTTTGGGTTAGATATTTTATTATTAAAACATTTCTTATCTGTATGTTACTATCCTATAAGGAGAATATATAACAGTTATTAACTCTGTTGCGAGTGCGAAGATATTTTATTGGGGTTCTTGAAACTGATTTACGAATAATAACTACATGATGAAGATTATGTGTGAAATGATATTGCTTTTGTTGTGATTTAAGATATATGTATGTGCTGAAAAAAAAGATAAAGAGATTATTTGGAAATGAAAATCTGAGACATTTAGAAGGATCTGTAAAAGTCTGGTTATTAATGTACTATGTAATCGGTTAATTGCTCGTAGAGAATCGGCTCGTTCCTCTACGATGAACACTTCGATTCTCTACGAGCAACGGGGTTTTTCTCACCGATAAACAAGCAAAATATTTATAAAATGAGACAACCTGCATAGATGTAAAAATGGAAACATTAATTAGGTGTAAAGAAAAAGGAGATAGGGTAAAGGGGCTTTTTCGTAAGTTGTTCCATAGCAAATTCGTATATTGTATAACGTTTCTTGTATATGTGGTTATCAGTAAAGAAACTTACCCGTACTAAAAAATAGTTAATGAAATAACAACCAAAGAACGGAGAAAATCACTTAGTGGTGGACTTCGTGTATAAAGATAACAAAAACCTTCTAACTGTAAAAAATAAAACGTGTTAGCAAAAAGAGGGCTTTTCTTTTTGCTAACACGTCTATGATAGAGCGGGCCACACTGGTCTTATAAATTCTCTATTTCTTCTACGGATAATCCGGTTCCCTGAACAATCATTTCTGTAGAAAGTCCCATCTTTTTTAAGTTACGGGCTACTTCGATCTGGTTTAGCTTTTTGCCTTCCTGCAATCCTTTCGCACGCCCTTCCGCACGCCCTTCCGCACGTCCTTCCTGCAATTCTTCCAGTTTAGCTCCGTCCAGCACATCATTCTGAATCATGATAGCATTCAGATGTTCGTCATAGGCATGCCGTTCTTCCGCGGTCATATTATAATAAATGAGTTTCTGTCTGGCTTCTGCAAGTCCCGGTGCTACGGTGTCCGGCCGTATTCTTCCGGTTTTCAAGTATTCTATCCATTCTTCGAGTGGGGTGACAGCGGCTTTGTCGAATGCGTTTACGCGAATTAGAAAATATTCGGGAAATACTTCGGCGGGTAACTTGGTCACTATGGCATCCCTCTCTTTGGTGGTGACCAATAGCTGATCACCGGTATGTACACCTAAAAACGTGTTTTGCCCATGATACAGGTAATCTTCTCCCCTGCCAATATCAAAATAGAGAATGCTGACGGAATATATCTTCTTCACTTCATAATAGCGTTCTCCGAGTGAGATATGCTCGGTAATTGCTTTCGCCACTCCATAAAGGATGCGTTCGAGATAATACAATTCACGAGTGTTTTGTATTTCCACAATGATGATTTCTCCTTTGCTGTTCTTCGCCTTGATGTCTGCACGGTTGAACTTGTCATCAGCAGTCAGTTGATTGTTTTCACTTTCGAGGATTTCCACTATTTTCACCTCTTCATTCAGCAGTACCGTCAGCAGCCCTTCGAGTACCCCAAAATTGGCTTTCTGGCGCAACAGTCGTTTAATTGCCCAGTCAAATCGGATATAGCGGTCCATTGTTTCCATAATCATCGTTTTTTATGTATCACAAAGATAGGTTTTTCTATTCGAAGTAACGCAGAAGTTCGTGTGAAATGTTTCTGTGTGGGTATTATAATTTTTACTTCTTATGATTTTGATAGATTTCAATCAGGCTATTACAAATTTTTTGTAAGTCATAAAGGTGATTTTTATTGTTTGAATTATAATCAAGACCCATTTCATTCATAAGAACATTTTCCAAATATTCCATCAATTCTTGCCGATTTGGAAGCAAATGGAGAATCATAGGGATGTATCCTTTGTATTCGTCCGTTGCTATGTTTTCGCCAACTCCAATAGGATCCCATTTTGCTAAAATATGATTTATGTCTTCCGAAACTTTATCCATAAGCTATTTTCACATTCTATAAATTGCTTAACTATTATGCAGGCTTAGGTACAATTGTAGATATGTTATAAATTCACTCGATATTTAGTTCCATCCATTGATAAGGAGATTCCTTCTCTCTCATTCTCAGAAAGATTGGCAATGGTAGATTCTATCTCTTTGGTTCGTTGAATGATAGTAAAATCAATAGTCCTAAAAGAAAAACTTCCTTCTAAAAAATTAATTCTACAAGCGTATTCTTTAGTACCTTTGGACAAAACTGATATATTGTGAGGTACTTGTTCTGAAATTATTTCCATACTATCAATGATTAAAGTCGTATTCATGACGATGTCTATATTTACATCCCATACATTGGAAAATACAAAAGTGCATGGGGATATATGTAAACGATATGTTCCATTTTGTAGCTTCCATGAAACGATCCAATCTACATCCATCAATAATTTGTGGCTTTCAGAAAGGATTCCCCAAGCATAGACTTTACAGTCATGTAAATTCAATTCTTTGAAATCTAGATATTCACACATAGCTTTCTTTTTTAGATAATCCGTTTTGGGTGGTATTGGGTATACATCTTTTCTTTAATATAAGCATGAGGAGTTGGTATTATATAATCTTATGTAGTTCGAAATGTGTATTTTCAATACGGAAAACTCTTTCCATATTGTTATTGTCCAACACAAGAACATATTTAAACGGAGGTGCTACAGTGTAAAAACCTGCTCTAAATCCTACAAACTTTTCAAATGAAAAGATGGAATTATTAATTTTTTCATTTGTTAATAGATCTGTTCCGTGATGAATGAATACTGAAAGATAGTGAGTTGCGGCTATATTGATATCGGTTATTCTACTGCTTATACCATTAAAATCTGCTCCATCTCCATAAACTTCCAGGTATTCGTTTAATGGCAGAATTTTTCTCTCAACCAATAATTCCCAATTTGCCTGCATCCAATCATTTATTGAATCTTCATTTGATGTATAAGTTCTTTCCGATAACAATGGAATAACATAGTTCCAACTTGCATTTAAGAAATCGGAAAAAGATTTGATTATTTCGTTGGCATTCATGGGTATTGATTATTTAAATGAGCAATTGAGAATAAAAATTCATCAGTAGCGAGTGTCTTTTATCGAAACCGCCTACTTCTCGCTTTATTTTTTCGGTATTTGGTTTGAATATTCAACATCCTCAAAATGAGAAGGAATCATCTCCAATTTACTAAAATCAACTTTCCATATATCTAATTCGAAAAGTTCGTTATCTTTATCTAAATATAAAGAGGCTATTACTGGCACTCCATCAATATCTTTAAATTGGCATTCGCTAACTTGCACCCCAAAATGGCGTTCTTTGTTGAGCGTATTGTGTGGGAACAGTGTTAAACTCCCCATTTTTCCATCATGTAAAGGAGATACTAATAAATCATTTTTCCAATTAGAAGGAATCTTTATATTTGAACGCGAAATCAACTCTTCCAAAAGTTTTTCTTCTTGCAGGTTTAATTCTCTCATATGGTTTGATATTACGAATTTGTTTTATATTATATCTTGATTTACTGTATAAGCTAATATTTTTTTGTCTAAAAAGCGTCAATCAACATGTCTAAGATTTCACCTTCTTTTGTCAATTTGTAATGCCTGTCAAATCCTTTTCTTTGTAATTGCAAATTTGCCCAATCTCTTATTTGATCAGCTATATCATCATTAACTTCAATCAAATAGACATTCTCTTTTTTATCGATTCTCAATTTTAGCATTAAACAGGTATTGCCTTTTATGAAATTATCATATAAATAGTTCATCTGATTTTGATTCAATCTAATTCTCATTTTTTGCTTCTTAAAGTTATTTATTGTGTGAGTTGATGCTTCTGGTAATTCTTTACTTATCTCTATAAAAAAAATACCTTGGATTTTAATTATCTTCACTTTCTTGCCAAATATCCATAGGAACTCCATATTCCTCCAGTGCAACTTCTTTACACAAGGAGCTGTCGTCCTGTAAGTAATCCGCAATGCATTTGCCTTTTTGAAAAACATATAAATATACCCCTATTTCTGGAAAATCATTTTTGATTATAAATTTCATGTGATTATAAATAGCTTTCATATTTTCAATTTTGTTAAATTGGTTGATTAGGGACATATATGGGATGTTTTCTTGATTTTTATTGATGGTGTGTGCCGGGATGTTCCTTTATCGATTGTAACCATTTCAGATACATCTTTTCGGGCATTTTGCGATAACCTAACTGATGGATATGTGAATAAATATTTTCTGCTTTCCGATAATAATTTTCATTTTTTGTTTTCGTAAACATCTCGAATAATGTTTCTGCTTTAAGTAATAAAGCGTTAATATAATTAGGAAATGCTTCCAAGGTACGATTGCAGCATTGCAGTATGAATTCCGGTTCGTAGGTAGAAGTGAACTTATGCTTATAACCTTCAGCCAGATCCGTCATACAAATAGCAACTGTAGCTTTCAAAGAAAGTGTATCCATATAAATACCGTTTCGAATAGCGTCGGTATGGATATATCCGGAAGCTTTTATCCATACGTCAGTAGGAAATTGTCCCGAAGTCAGTTCCACATTATACCAACCGTCGGCTTGGTTGTGTAGTTTGATGTAAGCGTGATTGGGCGCTAATGCCAACCACGATTTCTCACCCAATTCTTCGGTCAGCAGTTTGTAGAATAGGGGTAATGAGTGACAATTCCCTTTACGTGTAACCATTAAAGTAGAGACAAACATGTTGCTCCATTCTTTTTTGCCTGCATAATCATCAAAATTATATTGGAAAGGTAAATGGTATAATAAGGTAGTGTCGGAAACGTGTACCGGAATTGTATCTGTCATCATCCGAAAGATAGCAGCATGAGTGTTAACTGAATGAAAATCAGTATGATTATAACTGATTAACTTATTTGTAGAGAGTGACTTGATAAAAGATGTGAATTGCTGTAAACTATTCTCGAATCTATAGTGGCTTAGATTACCGTCAAAGTAGGCATTTTCAGTTGTAAATATAGCTTCTTTCAAATTCAACTCTTTTTTGCCTGTTAACATTGAGTCTATCTTATTATAGCTGGTATAATAGAAATTGTCAACTTGTGCAAATGCTTTATTAACAATAAATAAAAAGCATATTAAAAATCCTGTTTTTGTCATTAAAGTTTGTTTTTAATAAATTCTCATAAATATTGGCTATATT
>ENA-ORNZ01002302-ORNZ01002302.1-human-gut-metagenome-genome-assembly--contig:-NODE-2302-length-12573-cov-3.332321_pt1 | contig 12573 bp, 10 predicted proteins | sample MGYA00242124_ERZ509040 | MGnify/ENA primary metagenome ERZ509040 (study PRJEB26280, sample SAMEA2338733) | human gut metagenome | biome: human gut; feature: human-associated habitat; material: faeces... | reverse complement strand
TCATCTGTGCTAAGGGCACCAGCAGAAGGGTGTCTGTTTTTCTATGTGCGTCCTGCGGGTTCTGTGTACTGGCAGGGGGATAGTTTTTGTAATACTAGAGCGTGTCTGAAAAAGGCTTTTTGCAAACTGGGACTCGCAGATTGCGGAAATGATTTTTCAGACACGCTCTAAGGGGTAAAATATTATTTTGGGGTGGCGGAAACTGTGGTTGTGGTTCTGGTGTGAAAGTGGTCCCAGAGTTTGTTGCAGAGGACTGTGTAGGCAGCACCGAAGATGTTAGTTCCGATACGGAGGGCCAGGGCGTAGGGAAGACCGAAGAGGGTGGTGGCGATGGAGAGGGCACCAAAGGTGTTGAAAACGGTCTGCCATGGATAGCTTGCAGAGTAGCCAACGCCGATTCCGCCGATCATTCCGATGTAGGGATACATGTTTTCCGGGAGCAGGAGATAGAGAACCAGAAAAACAGCGCATCCGATGATGTTATATAATCCCCTTGGAACAGCACGCTGTTCACAGTCTTTTGTAAAAGGAAGACATACGGACATACAGGCGATTCCTGCCCACATGGCACGGGGAAGGCCGGCCAGGTTCATAAAAAGCATGGCGCTGGATACGATAAAGGTCAGTTTCAGGTACCAGCGGCTTCTTGCGGAATGTAAATCAAATTCCCGGAAAAGATCTGAGAATGTTCTGCGATAGGGACGATGTTTCTGGTTTTTATAGAAGATTCCCATACACAGGAGCATTCCCGCAAAAAGACCGATGACACGAAGCAAGAAGGCATATCCCTGCACATCATATCCGGTCAGAAGGAGATAACCAAGAACAAAAGTGGAATGGTTATACATAATAACATTATGACATCCGAGAATCATCAGCAGAAGGATGCAGGTCAGGTGTACCGGAAATGCTGCCAGGGGAGGAAGCATATTTGCCAGACGTGGACCGGTCATGAGAATCGCAAAGAGGAGGGCAATAACGCCAAGTCCATGGGTGGTGCGGATTCCAAAATCAGCCTGTCGGAGAACTAAAACCGCCAGAAGTACGGTAACACCTACGACGCTGTTTTCGCTTCCGAGAAATCTGCTGAACAGAGAGACCACCGCCACACAAAAAGCCATGACCAGATAAACTTTAAAATTGTAAACCAGAATATGGCGTCTTTTTTCTTGGGGATTGGTTGTCTTATGAATCAATTGTTTGGATCCGGCAGAGCTTAACTGTAGTTCCTGATAAAAAGTCATATGATTTATCATCCTTTCTTTTTTTGTTGGTTGAAAAGTAAAACGTAGAGGGAACTATAACGCAAAACAGATGAAAGGTCAAGAGAAAAATCATTTTTTAGTGCCTGGCACTACTCCTGTGCATATACTATCCTGAGCCTAAAATTATGAGGTTATAATAAAATGTCAACCACGCTTATAAAATCTGTGCAATCCTATACCGACCACGGCAAGCTGCAGATCCAGCTTGTCTCTCAGATCCAGAATCGGCCTGTCCAGGGAGCGAAAATCAGTATCAGCTACACCGGAGCCCCCGGGCAGCCACTGGAACAATTACGGACCAACAGCAGTGGTCAGACCGAAACCATCGAACTGGCGGCACCACCGGTGGAGTACAGCCTGCAGCCATCGGAAGAACAACCTTATTCGGAATATACTCTGAAGGTGGAAGCCGAAGGCTATGAACCCATAGAAGTATCCGGAAGTGAGATCCTGTCCGGTGAGATCAGCAGACAGAAAATAGAACTCCGGCCGATCAGCGATGGTAACTATGAAGATGTAGTGATTCCGGATCATACGTTGTTTGGTAATTATCCGGAAAAAATACCGGAAGAAGAAGTTAAACCGGTCAACGAATCCGGAGAAATTGTGTTGAGTCGTGTAGTGATACCGGAATATGTAGTAGTACACGATGGATCACCAGCAGATTCCACTGCTGATAATTATTATGTAAGATATCGGGATTATATAAAAAACGTGGCATGCAGCGAGATATACGCAACCTGGCCACCTGAGACGATCAAGGCGAATGTTCTGGCAATCATGTCTTTTACTCTGAACCGGGTTTATACGGAGTGGTACAGAAACAAACAGTACGACTTTACCATTACATCCTCCACTGCCTTCGATCACAAATGGATATACGGTCGCAATATTTTCGACAGTATATCCAACATAGTGGATGAACTCTTCGAAAACTATTTGTCACGTCCGAACGTCCGTCAGCCGATTCTGACTCAGTACTGTGACGGACAGCGGGTGACCTGCCCGCAGTGGATGAGTCAGTGGGGAAGTAAGTATCTGGGTGATCAAAATTACACAGCCATCGAAATCATCAGAAACTATTATGGGGAAAGTATGTATATCAATTCAGCAGAAGAAATTTCGGGAATCCCGGCATCCTGGCCGGGCTACGATCTGGATATCGGAGCAAGTGGTATGAAAGTCAGGCAGATTCAGGAACAGTTAAATACTATCGGGGAGGTTTATACAGAAGTTCCCAGGGGACCGGTGGATGGAATATACGGAGAGCGAACAAAAGAAGCAGTACGGCAGTTTCAGTCCGTTTTTGGACTGGGACAGACAGGAGTCGTTGATTATCCGACCTGGTATAAGATCCAGGAAATCTATGTGGGAATCACGAGAATCGCAGAGCTATATTGAAAGAATTATTCCTGTTCACTGATAAGATCCCGCGAAGCGTGTTACCGGGAACGGAGGGAACAGGAACAGAAAAAATGTCGGTAATTGAAGTATTACATTTTTGACATGGGCAATGAAAAGGATTATAATTAATAACCAGGGAAGTATACGTAACGTGAAGTAACAGGAGGAAATACCAGAAAGTGATAAGAAAAGAATGGAAACGTATGCTGGCACTGTCTATGACATATATAATGACTTTGTCTGTGGCAGCGCCAGTTAAGGCTGCTGAAGAAGAACTCGGTGTACCGACAGCTGAAACAGCGGCAGAAGTACAGGAAACACCGGAACAGTATGAGGCAAGAACAGGATACCATTTATCAGAGGGATATACCTACGTACTGAATAACGGGTTTGTGATTCTGCAGGCAGATGGTTCGCCGCAGATCACACCGGTTGCCACCCCGGAACCAACACCAAGTGAAACGCCGACGCCGACACCGACAACGGAACCGACTGTAACACCGACGCCGGCAGGAGAGAATACTCCAACACCCACACCGGGTCAGGAAGGGGCAGAACCACAGGAAGTGACAGAACAGCCCGCACCGGAGCCCACACCGGCACCTGAGACCACCCCGGAAGCTGCGCAGGAGACTGCGGTGGAAGAAAATATCCCGGTTATTACAGCATTTCCACAGTCTGTGGAAGTACCGGTGACGGTGGAGGATTACCGTTTCTGGACAGTATCTGCCAGCAGAAAAGCGGCACAGGCGAAAGAGGTTCTGGAGATCAAAGAAGAGAAGTCACAGGATTCCCGGAGTGTGGGAAGGCTGGAAGAAGGCGGTATCTGTTATATTTTAAGAAAGGAAGACGGATGGTACTACGTGGAATCCGGAACCGTTCGTGGTTTTGTGGAGAAAAAAGCGCTTCGCAGGATCGGAGATAAGAATGAGGTGCTGCTTACTCCGGTATATGCAACAGAGCTGGTTGCGCCGGCAGAAAATCAGGCATATGCATATTACCGGGCAACGATTCAGCAGACTGCAGCAAAGAAGCATTATGCACTCTGCAAAGGAGATGAACTGAATATCAGGGCGGACAAGAGCACAGACAGTGAGATTGTCGGAACGATGAAAAAGGGAAATCTCTGTTATATTCTTGCAGATGAGACAGAAGAGTGGGTATATGTGGAATCCGGAGAAGTTCGTGGGTTTGTAAAAAAGGAATATCTGCAGACAGGCAGGAAAGTGAAGAAAAAAGTGAATAAGACCGGAGCGGATCGTTTTACGCTGGCGGTTGCCAGGGTAGATCCGAAGGAAAATCCGGCACGTTATTATACGTTGACTTCGGTGAAAACGGGAATTCCGGACGGGGCGATCCGTGATTCGATCGTGGATTATGCCAGTGGATTCCTTGGAACTGTCTGGAAGGAAGAAGGAACCAGCCTTTGCGAAGGAATTGATACCAGCGAGTTTGTTGAGCAGATTTATGAGGCATACGGATATAATGTCACGGATAAAGACGGAAATATACAGGAACAGGGAAAGGTTTCTGTGGATCAGGCAAAACCCGGTGATGTGATCTGCTATGGATCCGGGGAAGAAACAAGTGCAGCCGGTATTTATGTGGGTGACGGCAAGATGGTACAGGCTTCTGAGACGAGAGGCAAGGTGGTAACAGTAAAGATAGATCCGGAACAGGAGAGCTTTGCCCTGGAGCTTTTTGAAGATACGAAAGTGATTGCAGGAAGTAAGGATATCAGTGAAGTGAATGCAACGGAAGCGATGTACGGACAGGATCTGGGACTTTTTAAGCTGACATATTACTGTGCGTGTGCGAAGTGTTGTGGAAAGGCAACCGGAATTACTGCTTCCGGAGCGAGGGTTGCGGAAGGGGAAACGATCGCGGTGGATCCTTCAGTGATTCCTTATGGAACGAAAGTTATTATTAATGGACATATTTTTACGGCACAGGATTGCGGCAGTGGAGTAAAGCAGAATCATATTGATATCTATGTGGCTGATCATGAGCGAGCTCTGGCACTGGGGTGCAATTATGCGGATGTGCATTTGATGAAGTGAGAAGAGACTGTCACACTCTGGGTAGGGTGTGGCAGTTTTTTACTTTACGGGAAATTGCTTTACAGTAAAGTAGAAAACGCTCCGCGAAGATGCTCCAAGGCACATTCTTTGTTCCTGATTAGATAAGAACACTGCGTATCGGAAGAAACCGGGTGAGGATTTCGACAAATGTATACACAATTAAGTGAAAATCAGGAAAAAATTGGAAAATAAAAAGGATTTTGTGAGGAAAGAGTGGAATATATTTAACAGAATAGATGAAAATAGAATGGTTTTTGCTGTTTTTGGTAATAGAAGGGGTGATGTATTTGAATATCAGGGAACAGGCAGAGGAGCGGGAGTTTCAGTATCTGAGCCGGTATGCTTCACACAGCAGAGAGTCGAAGGGCAGAGAGCGTGTGGAGGAGGAGTGTGATATCCGGACGGTGTATCAGAGGGATCGGGATCGGATTATTCATTCGAAGGCGTTTCGACGGTTGAAGGATAAGACACAGGTGTTTCTTGCGGCGCAGGGAGATCATTATCGGACCAGACTGACACATACGCTGGAGGTATCACAGACGGCGCGGACGATCGCGAAGGCGCTGGAGCTGAATGAGGATCTGGTGGAAGCAATTGCGCTGGGGCATGATCTGGGGCATACACCGTTCGGACATGCCGGTGAAGCGGCTCTGAATGAAATCTGCCCGGAAGGATTTGCACATTTTAAGCAGAGTGTCCGGGTGGTGGAACGGCTGGAAAAGAATGGGGAGGGACTGAATCTGACCTGGGAAGTAAGAGACGGGATGTTGAATCACCGGACATCCGGCACACCGCATACCCTGGAAGGTCAGGTAGTCCGACTGTGTGATAAGATTTCTTATATCCATCATGATATGGATGATGCACAGAGGGCAGGAATTTTTCAGGAAGATGATATTCCGATCACAATCAGGGTGACACTGGGAGATTCCTGCAAAGAGCGGTTAAATACGTTGATCCATGATACGATCCGCAACAGTTACGGAAAAGATAAAGTCGAGATGACACCGGAGATTGCGGAGGCGATGCGGGAACTTCGCACATTGATGTTTCGGAGCGTTTACAATAATCCGGTGGCAAAAAAAGAAGAAAGAAAAGCTAGGACGATGCTGCAGGAGATGTATCTGTATTATAGCAGGCATCCGGAACAGATGTCCCGGGAATACCAGAAACTGATCGCAGAAGGCGAGAACAGAGAAAGGGTGGTATGTGATTATATCTCCGGCATGACGGATCAGTATGCGATGGCAAAATTCAAAGAAATTTTTATTCCTTCAGCCTGGGCGGTATACTGAACTGCAGGGGAATCGTTGCGAAGAAGAATAAAAAAAAGCATATTTTGTCAAAGAAAAAGAGAACCGGGACAAATAAAAAAGGATATTGTCGCCGGACGGGGAATATATATATACGTGGGTAAATGACAACAGTGGATAAAGGAGAGAGAAAACATGCGTTATTCGGATGATCTGATCGAAGAAATTCGAATGAAAAACGATATTGTAGATGTGATTTCCGGTTATGTGAAATTGCAGCGAAAAGGAAGTTCCTATTTCGGACTTTGTCCCTTTCATAATGAAAAATCACCGTCGTTTTCCGTAAGCCCCGGAAAGCAGATGTATTATTGCTTTGGATGTGGAGCTGGTGGTAATGTATTTACCTTTCTGATGGAATATGAGAACTTTACTTTCCCGGAGGCGCTGGAGATGCTGGCGGACCGTGCAGGAGTGGAACTTCCCAAAATGGAATATTCCAAAGAAGCGAAAGAACAGGCAGACCTGAAATCCGCACTTCTGGAGATAAACAAGGAAGCGGCGAAGTTCTACTATTATCAGCTGCGCCAGAAAACCGGAGATGGCATATCTGAAGGGCAGAGAACTCAGTGATGAAACCATCAATAAGTTTGGTCTTGGGTATTCCGGCAAGTTCAGCAACAACCTGTATCAATATCTGAAGGGAAAAAACTATTCAGATGAGCTCTTACGGCAGTCAGGGCTGTTTAATGTGGATGAAAAACGTGGCATGTATGATAAGTTCTGGAACCGTGTGATCTATCCGATCATGGATGTGAACAATCGTGTGATCGGATTCGGAGGCAGGGTGATGGGAGATGCAAAGCCCAAATATCTGAACTCACCGGAGACGAAGATCTTTGATAAGAGCCGAAACCTGTACGGACTGAATATGGCGCGTTCTTCGAGAAAGAAAAATCTGATCATCTGCGAGGGGTACATGGATGTGATCTCCATGCATCAGGCAGGATTTAACAATGCAGTGGCGTCTCTGGGAACGGCTCTGACCTCTCAGCAGGCCAGCCTCCTGAAACGGTATACCGATGAAGTCCTGATCATTTACGACAGTGATGAAGCAGGTGTGAAAGCAGCTCTCCGGGCCATCCCGATGTTAAAAACCGCCGGACTTTCCACGAAGGTCATCAATCTCAGGCCTTACAAGGATCCGGATGAATTTATCAAAAATATGGGAAAAGAAGCCTTTCAGGAGAGGCTGGATCACGGAATGAACAGTTTTATGTTTGAACTGAAGGCACTGGAAGGGCAGTATGATATGGAGGACCCGCAGGGTCGAACGGACTTTTTTAAAGAAACGGCAAAGCGGCTGCTGCGTTTTGAAGACGAGATTGAACGAAGCAGTTATATCAAAACCATTGCCGGAACTTATCAGGTCGAGCCGGAAGAACTCAGAAAGATGGTGAACCGGCTGGCGATGAAGGGCGTGGGAATGACAGAGACTGTCAAACCAAAATCGGGTCTGAACAGGAATAAGGAAAAGCAGAACGGATACGAAGTATCTCAGAAACTGATGCTTACCTGGCTGACTTCTTATCCGGAGATTTTCGGAGAGGTAAGCCGTTATATCGGACCGGATGATTTTACAAGACCCCTCTATCATCAGGTGGCTGAACTGCTATATGAGCAGTATCGACAGGGCGAGCCAAACCCGGCGAGACTGTTGAATCGGTTTACGGACAGCGAGGAACAGACCGAAGTGGCGGCTGTATTCAACGCGACGATCCCGCTGGACTCGGAACAGGAGAGGGAGCAGGCATTACTGGATGTGATATGCAGAATGAAGGAAGACAGTATCGCCCACCGCACAGAGAATCTGGCACCTACAGACATGCAGGGGCTGATGAATCTGATGCAGGCGAAAAAAGAACTGGAAGAGTTAAAAGCCGGAAAGCTGCATTTGCATATTTCTTTTTGTTAAGGATAAAATATAAACAATATATGGAAGGATGGAAAAACAGATGGAAATGGATAAAGCCCAATTTGCAGAACAGTTGAAAAACCTTGTGGAATTAGGCAAGAAGAAGAAAAATGTGCTGGAGTATCAGGAAATCAATGATTTCTTTAAAGGAATCACCCTGAACAATGAGCAGATGGATCTGATCTTCGAATATCTGGAAGCCAATGGCGTGGATGTACTCCGGGTAACCGAGGACGACGCACTGCTGGATAATGAAGATATGCATATGGAAGAGGATGAGGTGGATCTGGAAAATATAGACCTTTCCGTACCGGAAGGGGTCAGTATCGAGGATCCGGTTCGTATGTATCTGAAAGAAATCGGTAAAGTGCCTCTTCTGAGTGCAGAAGAGGAAATCGAACTGGCAAAACGGATGGAAAACGGCGATCAGGCGGCGAAAAAACGTCTGGCAGAAGCCAATCTTCGTCTGGTGGTCAGCATCGCAAAACGATATGTGGGACGCGGCATGTTGTTCCTGGATCTGATTCAGGAGGGAAATCTGGGTCTGATCAAAGCAGTGGAAAAATTTGACTACACCAAAGGATATAAGTTCAGTACCTATGCAACCTGGTGGATCCGTCAGGCCATCACCCGTGCGATCGCCGATCAGGCAAGAACGATCCGTATCCCGGTGCATATGGTAGAAGTCATCAACCGGGTGATGCGAAGTTCCAGAAGGATGCTTCAGGAACTGGGACGGGAACCTACTACTCAGGAAATTGCAGAACGCTTACATATGACCAGCAAAAAAGTAGAAGAGGTGCTGAATATGGCCCAGGAGCCGGTTTCTTTGGAAACACCGGTGGGAGAGGAAGAGGACAGTCATCTGGTGGATTTTATCCAGGATGAAAAAATGTCTTTTTTGCAGGATGAGGCTTCTTTTGTGTTTTTACATGAGCAGCTGATGGAAGTATTAAAAACGTTGACTCCGAGAGAACAGCAGGTATTGTCATTGCGGTTTGGGCTTTATGACGGGCAGCCAAGAACATTGGAAGAAGTGGGAAAGCAGTTTCATGTGACCAGGGAACGGATCCGCCAGATCGAGGATAAAGCCCTGCGCAAACTGCGCCACCCCAGCAGAAGCCGGAAATTAAAGGACTATTTAGAAAGTTGAAGGATAGATATGACAGAAAAGATACAGGAAACAGAGATAAAGAAGACAAGGCTTCGCCTTTCAGAACGTTTAAAGCTGGTTGCTTCTTTTGTGCCGGAAGGCAGCCGGATCGCAGATATCGGTACAGATCATGGATATGTGCCTATTTATCTGGCAGAAATTGGAAAAATTAAAAGTGCTCTGGCTATGGATGTGCGAAAAGGTCCTTTGGCAAGGGCAGATGAACACATAGAAGAATACAGACATGACGTGGGGGATGCAGCTATTTCCATAGAGACCCGTTTAAGCAACGGACTGGAAAAATTACAGGCCAAAGAAGCCGATACAGTCATCATTGCGGGAATGGGCGGTGAGCTGGAGATCAGCATTTTAGAGGCTGGAAAGCAGCTTTGGAGCAGTATCCGCCACTGGATCTTTTCACCGCAGTCGGATCTGGAAAAATTCCGTCGTTATCTGAAGGAAAATGGCTTCTTTATTGAAAACGAGGCAATGATACTGGATGAGGGAAAGTTTTATACAGTGATAAAAGCTGGTTTTGGAACAAATGAAAAAGACGCTTGTGTCTGTGAAACGGTCCCTGAGTATCGCTTCGGGGCGCTTTTGATCAAACGCAGGGATGCCGTTTTAAAGCAGTATCTTTTAAAAGAAGAAAAAAGAGTGGAAGGGATCTTGAAGGGATTTGCAGGAAAGAGCGAGGAAGAGCTGACGGCAGGACAGGCAGCTGCCTGCAAGGCTTTAAAAGAAGAACTTTCATGTATCAGGGAGGCACAAGATGAAATGCAGTGAAGTGATCGAAATATTGGGAAAACTGGCTCCTGAAAGCTGTGCCTGTGATTGGGATAATCCGGGGCTGTTAGCAGGACGCAGTGATAAAGAGGTAAAAAAAATCTATATTGCTTTAGATGCAACGGACCAGGTGGTGGATGCAGCCATTAAGGCAGGAGCAGATATGCTTTTGACCCATCATCCCCTTATTTTTAAGGCTATTAAAAAAGTGAATGACCAGAATTTTATTACCAGACGTCTGGTAAAGCTGATCCAGGCAGATATTTCCTACTATGCCATGCACACCAATTTTGATGCAGCACCCGGCTGTATGGCAGATCTGGCAGCAGAACGTCTTTCTTTAAAGGATACGGAGCCGTTGGAAGCTATGGGGGATATGGAAATAAATGGAAATTCTGTGGCATATGGTATTGGAAAAACAGGAAACCTGGCGGAAAAGCTGACTGTAAAAGCACTGGCAGAAAAAGTAAAGCAGGCTTTTGATCTTCCTTTTGTTCTGGTGTATGGGGAAGAACTGATGGATATGGAAGTAGAAAAAGTGGCACTTTGTCCTGGAGCTGGCGGAAGTGTGATCGAAGAAGCCATCCATGCAGGCGCAAAGGCGCTGGTAACAGGTGATATCAGCCATCACCAGGGAATTGATGCAGCAGCCAGGAATATGGCAGTGATCGATGCAGGTCATTACGGAATGGAGCATATTTTTATCCAGTATATGGCTGGATATCTGAAGGAAAATCTGCCGGTAGAGATGGAGATCGTTACAGCGCCATCTGCATGGCCTACAGTTCTTTTATAATTGTTTTCTATGTACAGCAATACATTTTTGAAAAGGAGGATGCCTATGGTCCAACTGAAAATAAATACCCAGATAAAGGAATATCTGGATGATATTACCTGGCAGGTGATAGCAGATGAGTATCAAAGCGGGTATTCCGATGAAATATTATTAGTCCAGGTAAATGGAAAACTCCAGGAACTGCAGGAAAAGATAAGGGAAGGCGAAGTGCAGTTCATTACTGCAAGACAAAAGCCGGGAATTTCCGCATATCAGCGAAGTGCCACCCTTCTGATGCTGAAGGCATTTTACGCAGTGGCAGGTCCTGAAAATGTGGAAAAGGTCATTGTGGATTTTTCTATTGGAAAAGGTTTTTTTGTAGAAGCAAGAGGAAGTTTCACATTGAACCAGGAGCTTCTTGACCAGGTGAAAGCCAAAATGCAGGAATACGTAGATCAGGAGATCCCGATTTTAAAGCGCAGTATTTCTACGGATGATGCCATAGAGCGTTTTCACAAACACCGGATGTACGATAAGGAGCGTCTGTTCCTCTACCGCCGTGTATCCAGAGTCAATGTTTACAGTATTGACGGATTTGAGGATTATTTCTACGGATATATGGTTCCCAATACAAAATATATCCGTTATTTCAATCTGAAGTTGTATGAATATGGCTTTGTGCTCATGCTGCCGTCTATGTTGGCACCAACAGTGCTGCCGGAGTTTGCGCCGCTGCCAAAGCTGTTCCATACACTTGCGGACTCTTCAGAGTGGGGGAAACGTCTGGATCTGGAGACAGTAGGCGCATTAAATGACAAGATCGCAGCTGGAGATATGTCCCATTTGATCCTGATCCAGGAGGCGCTTCAGGAGAAACGGATCGCAGAGATCGCGGCCCAGATCGCAGAGCGCAAAACTGCCAAGATCGTTATGATCGCAGGTCCTTCTTCCTCTGGAAAGACAACATTTTCCCATCGGTTGTCCGTACAGTTGGAGGCTATTGGCTTAAAGCCGCATCCAATCGCGGTAGATAACTATTTTGTCAACCGTGTGGACAGTCCAAGGGATGAAAATGGTAATTATAATTATGAGATCCTGGAATGTCTGGATGTAGAACAGTTTAATCAGGATATGCAGGCTCTTTTAAGAGGAGAGCGTGTGGAACTGCCTTATTATAACTTCAAAAAAGGAGAACGGGAATACAAGGGAGATTTTCTGAAACTGGGAAAAGATGATATCCTGGTGATCGAGGGGATCCATTGCTTAAATGACCGTTTATCCTATTCTCTTCCAAGAGAGAGCAAGTTTAAGATCTATATTAGTGCTCTGACCCAGTTAAATATTGACGAGCACAACCGTATCCCTACGACAGATGGCCGTCTGCTGCGCCGTATGATCCGTGATGCAAGGACAAGAGGGGCGTCAGCCCAGGATACTATCCGTATGTGGCCATCTGTGCGAAAGGGAGAAGAGGAAAATATTTTCCCCTATCAGGAAGAGGCAGATGCTATGTTTAACTCTGCTCTCATCTATGAGCTGGCAGTGCTAAAACAGTATGTGGAGCCGCTGCTTTTTGGAATTCCAAAGGATTGTCCGGAATATACAGAAGCAAAGCGACTTCTTAAATTCCTGGATTATTTTATCGGGGTCAGCAGCGAGGATATACCGAAAAACTCTATTTTAAGGGAATTTATTGGCGGAAGCTGTCTGGATGTGTAGGATAGCAAGTGTCCACATATGATATTTTTAATATGATATTTTTGGATTTACCCATGGACATGGCAAAGAAACTATGCTAAAATAAACAAGTTGTGAGTAAGACAGATGGTCGCTGCTGCGACACCGAGAGGACGCAGGAGAGGAAAGTCCGGGCTTCACAGGGCA
>ENA-ORNZ01002298-ORNZ01002298.1-human-gut-metagenome-genome-assembly--contig:-NODE-2298-length-12592-cov-2.597511_pt1 | contig 12592 bp, 9 predicted proteins | sample MGYA00242124_ERZ509040 | MGnify/ENA primary metagenome ERZ509040 (study PRJEB26280, sample SAMEA2338733) | human gut metagenome | biome: human gut; feature: human-associated habitat; material: faeces... | reverse complement strand
AGATCGCAATGCTGATGTGCTATGAGGCAACCAGAGAACTGAAACTGACGGACATAGAGATCGAGACGCCGATCTGCACGGCAACCGTAAAAGAATTACAGGGTAAAAAACTGGCTGTTGTGCCGATACTGAGAGCAGGTCTTGGCATGGTTGACGGTATGCTTTCCATCATTCCGTCTGCAAAGATCGGTCATATCGGTCTGTACCGTGATCCCAAGACACTGGAGCCGGTGGAATATTACTGCAAACTGCCGGCAGATTCTGAAGAGCGTGAAGTTTTTGTCGTAGACCCGATGCTGGCTACCGGCGGATCTGCAACTGCGGCGATCCAGATGCTCAAAGACAAAGGCGTAAAGCACATCCATTTCATGTGCATCATCGCAGCACCGGAAGGCGTAAAGAAGATGCAGGAATGTCATCCGGATGTGGATATGTACATCGGTGCATTGGATGAACAGCTCAATTCCCACGGCTATATCGTCCCGGGACTTGGCGATGCAGGAGACCGTATCTTCGGCACAAAATAGACGTTGCCTGAGTCTGACGGAGAACGTCATTTGGAGGAAAGTATGGACAAAAGAACCGACTATATTTCCTGGGACGAGTATTTTATGGGGGTTGCACATCTTGCGGCACTCAGATCCAAAGATCCAAATACACAGGTTGGCTGCTGTATTGTGAGCGAGGATAATAAAATCCTGTCCATTGGATATAATGGATTTCCAAAGGGATGTTCCGATGATGAATTCCCGTGGAGAAGAGAAGGAGATCCGTACGATACCAAGTATTTTTATACAACGCACAGCGAACTCAATGCAATCCTCAATTACCGGGGAGGCAGCCTGGAGGGAGCAAAGCTTTATGTTTCGCTCTTTCCGTGCAACGAGTGTGCCAAAGCGATCATTCAGTGCGGGATCCGAACCGTAGTATACGACTGCGATAAATACGATGGTACGCCGAGCGTGCGTGCATCTAAACGTATGATGAATGCGGCAGGCGTGCGGTATTATAAATATCAGAAAACCGGAAGAAATATTGAAATTTCAGTATAATGTGACAAAAATGCCGCAGGACAATCTCATAGAGAAGAGAGGGTTCTGTGGCATTTTTCAGGAGGAAACTATGTATCTGGTAAATGCATTAAATGTAATTGACGAAGTCAAAAAAGCAGTCATTGGAAAAGATTCCTGCGTGGAAATGGTGATGATGGCCATTCTTGCGAGGGGACACATTCTGATCGAGGATATCCCGGGTGTGGGAAAGACCACGATGGCACTGGCATTTTCAAGAGCATGTGCCATGAGCCAGAACCGTGTGCAGTTCACACCGGATGTGCTGCCGGCAGATATCACAGGATTTTCCATTTACCGCAAGGACACCGGCAAATTCGAATACCAGCCGGGGGCGGTGATGTGCAACCTGCTTCTGGCAGACGAGATCAACCGTACATCCCCGAAAACACAGTCCGCACTGCTAGAAGTGATGGAAGAAGGAAATGTGACGGTGGATGGCATCACAAGAGAAGTGCCGAAGCCGTTCATCGTCATGGCGACACAGAACCCGATCGGCTCATCAGGAACACAGATGCTGCCGGAATCCCAGCTGGATCGCTTTATGATTTGTATTTCCATGGGCTACCCGGATATCCGAAACGAAATTGCCATTTTAAAAGACCACAGAAGCGGCAGTCCGGTAGATCGCATTTCACCGGTGATCCAGATGAACGATCTGCTGACAATGCAGGAAGAAGTCGACAAAATCTTTATCCATGATGTGATCTACAATTATATTGCAGAGCTGATCGCAAGGACCAGACAGCATCCGATGCTGGAGCTTGGTGTAAGCCCACGAGGAACGATCGCCCTGGCGGGGATGATCAAGGCGGCTGCTTATCTGGCGGGAAGAAATTATGTCGTGCCAAACGATGTGGAGAAGGTATTTCTGGCAGTCAACCATCACCGAATCCGTTTAAACTCCAAGGCAAGAGCCAACCATGTGACAGCAGAAGGAGTTCTGGAAGAGATTTTCGCCGGCGTGGCAAAACCATCACCGAAAAAGAATTAGCGGAGGTATGGTATGATAAGAAAAGTATGGTATATGATATTGGTTCTTATCACAATATATCTGGAGATCATGTATGACAGCACCTGGATGCTTGCGATGCTGGCATTTGAACTGCTTCTGGCAGCAGTTATGTTTCTGATGTCCTGGTATCTTAAGCTGCATATCCGTGTATGGCTGGATATGAAAGTGCCGGTATCTGCAAAGAAACAGACGTTTGAGATGGAGCTTCATATAAAAAACAGCGGACTGCTGCCGGTATCTGCTGTATATACCATTCTGGAATGTGAGAACCGCAGCGGCGGATGCAGTGAAAAAAGGATCGTGAATGAGAGTGTGGCGGCAAAAGCGGAAAAAACGATAAAAATCAGTGCAAAAGCAGATTACTGCGGCAAAATGGTCTTTTCACTCAAAAAAGTGCAGGTGAGTGATTATCTGCATCTTTTTGCAAGAAAGGTCAGAGTACGGTCTCAGATAAATGTTAATGTATTGCCTGATATCCACACGTTTCCGGTGGAGGTTTCCATGAAAACCAGAAATTTTCCGGTGGAAGGCGATGAATATGAGAAGGAGCGAAGCGGGGACGATCCGTCCGAGATTTTTCAGATCCGCGAATTCCGACCGGGAGACCGGATGCAGCAGATTCACTGGAAAAGCAGTGCAAGAAGCGGCGAGCTGATGACAAAAGAATACAGTATGCCGTGCGGCTGCAAGGTATTGCTTCTTTTGGAGATTAGTCAGAAAGAAGGCGGTGCAAAAAGAGCAGATCACTTTTTTGAGCTGGCGGCTTCTCTTTGTTTTTCTATGCTTGAGGCAGAATGTCCGCATTTTGTGGCGTGGTACGATGAAAAAGAAGGACAGATCCGGCGTCATGCAGTGAAAAAAGAACAGGATCTCTACGAAATGCTGGATCTTCTGATGCGAACATCCTTTTATAAGCAGGAATATGATGTGAAAGCAGCTTATTTTTCCTCCTATCCGGAAGGAACTTACAGCACCGTTCTGATTCTGGACAAAGAAGGAAATCTGCAAAGAGACGAAGAAGATACCGTAACATTTGGAGAAGAGGAGTTGAAAGAGAGCCTTTCAGGCTTTGTATTGGAAGTGTAAGATATGAAAAAAAGAAAAAAAGATACAGGCCTCTCTTTGCAGGCAAGTATCTCCGAAAAAGAAAAGAGAACGGTAACATCCGGATTTCTTGCGATCGTTCCGGTCTGCTATATGATCCTTGGTGTTTTCGGCTGGATGAAGACGGCTCTTGGAATCATAAACGTTGTGTATGATGCGGATCTGCTGTATGGTGTGCTGCTGGCAGCCGGGATCTGGATGGGCATACTCTATCTGATGAAAAAAAGGCAGTTTCTGCTGCTTTTGCTCACACTGGCGGTCACGCCCATTCTTGTGTGGATGCGTTTTTCCGTGATCCTGGAAGGATTCTCGGAGATCAGCAGGGTTTTCCAGTCAGGAATGACAGTGCCTGGGGGTGTTTATCAGGGGATCGGTAGTGAATATGAGATCACCTGTGCCCTGATCGTGGTCGTTTTTTTGCTGTATGATCTGTTTTTTATCTGTCTGAGCACAGAAATCGGCAAATATCTGGCGGTCTTACTTCTGGTGGTTCCATTCTGTGCGGCGTTTGTTTTCGGACAGGTTCCGGATGGTATGGGGACATTCTGCATGCTGCTGTGTGCACTGGGACTGATCGCATCCTCCGCAGAAGAACACGACAGGCAGCGAAATGGCAGTGCTTTCTTTCTGGGGATTCTATCGCTGCTGTTGCTCCTGATCGGATTTTCAGCCGGAAAATCCCTTCTGGAGCCGTTTTTTGAGGGAAAAGAACAGACGAGAGCCAGGATCCAGCAGACGTCCTTTATAAAAGAGATCGAGAAATGGACGGCTCCGCTTCAGAGCCAGATGCCACAAATAGCATCCGGCGGCGTGAGCGAAGGTACAATCAACGATGCTGATTTTTTCCTGAATACAGGAGAAGTGCTTTTTTCAGTCAGCCAGGATCAGCAGCCGCAGGGCAGCCTCTATCTGAAAGTGTACACCGGTACGAAATACTCGAATACCAGGTGGAAAGCAAACGACGATCCGGAAGAGAAAGCAGAAATTTTCTGCCAGAGAGCGGCAGCCTGGTCGAATACACAGGGATATGATGGGGCAGTCCGTCTGACAGTTGGCTTTCCACAGGGGAAAAGCGATGCCAGTCATCCCTACGCTCCTTATTTTTCCCAGGGTATGTCTGATGACGGCACAGAAAAGGAATATCGTTATTATCCAATCGAGAGAATTGCATATCTTTTCAATGAACCGGCTGACAGCCTGACGGACGATTACCGCGACTATGTGTATCAGCATTATCTGGATTATCCGACAAAGGGAACAGAGCGGATGCAGCAGTTTGTGGCGGACAATCCAGGGGCGGATATCGAGGAAATCTGCAATATCGTGCGGACGTTTCTCGATGAGAGTGCTGTTTATAATCCACAGGTCGGACGTTTTCCGAAAAATCAGAATTTTGCAGAATATTTCCTGTTTGAAAAACACGAAGGGTACTGCGTGCATTTTGCGACGGCAGCTGTGCTTCTGATGCGGATGTACGGCATCCCGGCACGTTATGCGACCGGATTTGCCATTCCGGCAGCTGATTTTGACTGGCAGGATGGAGCCGGATGGCTCGCAAACGTAGAAGACAGCAGGTCACATGCCTGGGCAGAAATTTATACGGACTACTATGGCTGGATTCCATTTGAGACAACGCCGTCCTATGATTCCGGAGCAGATTTATCCTACTATGGCGAAAGTCCGCAGGAAAAACAGCAGACAGAGAGCATGGATACAGAAGATGGAACGCAGAACAACGATAAAAATGAGGATCAGACTCCGGATACGAGGAAACAAAATGCAGACCAGAGCAGCGATTCTGACAGCAAAAACGGATATGGTGCAAATGACATGAATGGAAGTCTTTCGGGCACACAGACAGGGATCGTATCGATCGCAGCCGTTCTTCTGTCTCTGATCTTTGCGGGGCTGATCCTGTTTGCAAGACGGACGATCCGACTTCGCGGACGCAGCGGCGAAAATGCACAGGAGATTTTCAGGGATTTATATGAAGTGCTCGTTTTTGCCGGAATGCCGCAGGGACTGGACTGCATGAAAGACGGATTTACGGCGAAGGTCTGTGAACAGTTCCAGTGGCTGAACAAAGAAGAACTTGATCAGGCGATGGACATTGTGATGCGGGCAAACTTTGCGGGTGATCCGGTGACAAAAGAGGAAACCATGCAGCTGAGGGGACTTTATCGTTACACCTGCCGTATGGTTTTGAAGGGCATGAGCCGCAAAAAGAAGTTTCTTTTCCGCTTTATCAAAGCATATGCTTAAAACTGACCCTGTAAAAATGCTGAATATTGTCTGTTTTTTAAATGACAAAAAAAGCTTATACTGAACAGCAAGAAAAAACAGGAAGGTGAAAGTTTGGAAGTTGACTTCCAAATCTGCCATTATTGACGCAGCAAGTGCGTCATGAAGGAGAAAAGTATGAACGAAAAGAAAAGTACAAACTGGACAGCAAAGAAACTGGCAATCAATGCTCTGGCGATCGCACTTGTCTGTGTATCGACCATGGTGATCCAGATCCCGATCCCGCTTGGTTACATGCATCTTGGGAACTGCTGCATTCTGCTGGTCAGTGTTTATTTTGGAAATATGACCGGAATGCTGGCAGGCGGCATTGGCTCCTGTCTGGCAGATCTGCTCAGCGGCTATACACAGTGGATCATTCCGACACTGATCATCAAAGGGATCATGGGACTTGTGATCGCTATGATCGCTTATCGCGAAGGCGAAGAGATCCGTATGATGCGTCTCCGTACATTTCTCGGAGCAGCGGCAGGTATCGTGATCATGATTGCAGGCTATACGTTTGCAGGATGCTTCCTTTACGGCGGCATGGCAGCAGGTTTTGCCCAGATCCCGGGACTGACCACAGAAGGTGTGATCGGACTGTTGCTGTTCTATGTGATCGGATTTGCATTTGAAAAAGCCAAAATTCCGGTATTTATCAAACGACTTGCGTAGGAAAGGTGAAATATGTCTCACAACAATCAGAAAAAAATTGCAGTGATCAATGATTTCTCAGGATTTGGCAGATGCTCGATAGCAGTAGCACTGCCAATTCTCTCTGTTATGAAGGTGCAGTGCTGTCCGCTGCCGACCTCCATTTTTTCCAACCACACGGGTTTTCCAAGCTACTTTTTCGAAGACTATACTTCCCGCATGGTTCCTTATATGCAGGAATGGAAAAAACTGGATCTTCATTTTAACGGGATCTGTTCCGGATTTTTAGGTTCCAAAGAACAGATCGAGATTGTAAAAAAGTTTTTTAAAGAGTTTAAAACAGAAGAAACACAGATCATCGTTGATCCGGTAATGGGCGATTATGGAAAACCATATCCGACCTACACAGAAGAAATGTGCGGTGAAATGAAAAAACTGGTCGAGTTTGCCGACATTCTCACACCGAATGTCACAGAAGCCTGCGTGCTTACCGATACACCGTACAAAGAAAAATGGAAGATCGAAGAAATCCAGGAAATGGCAGAAAAGATCCACAAGATGGGACCGAAAAAAATCGCCATCACCGGTATCGTCCAGGGCGGATTTATTGCAAACTTCTGTTACGAAGAAGGGCAGCAGCCGAAAGTGCTGCGTACCCACAAAGAAGGAACACAGCGTTCCGGAACCGGCGATATCTTTGCATCCATCATCGCAGCCGATGCCGTCAACGGAGTGCCGTTCTATAAATCCGTGAAGAAAGCTTCCGATTTTATCAAAAAATGTATTATCCGCTCACAGGAACTGGATATTCCGCTGACAGACGGCGTATGTTTTGAAGAAGTTTTAGGAAAATTAAAAACAGACTGAAAGGAATGCTGCATTATGAAAAAAGAAATGACGATTTTCTATGAAGTACACGATAATATCTATGTAAATCTCACCAATAAATGTCCATGTGCCTGTACATTCTGCCTGCGTCAGACCAGAGATCACATGGAAAATTCCCATGTTTTGTGGCTGGAGCATGCACCATCTTTTGAAGAAGTGCAGGAAGCCATGAAAGCCGTAGATTTTTCAAAATATAAAGAAGTGGTATTCTGCGGATTCGGCGAACCGACCGAGGCACTCGATGTGCTGAAACAGAGTGCAAAGCTGATCAAAGAAAAGTACAATATGCCGATCCGTATCAACACAAACGGACTTGGCAGTCTGGTCAATGAAAGAGACATCGTTCCGGAACTGAAAGGTCTTGTGGATACGATTTCTGTCAGCCTGAATACCCCGAATGCAGATGAGTACCACAGGCTGGTACGCAGCAAATTCGGAGAAAAGTCATTTGATGCCATGATCGATTTCACAAAAGAATGTACAAAATACATTCCAAATGTTGTGATGACGACCGTAGAGACGACCATCACACACGAAGAAGAAAAGCAGTGTCAGGAAATCTGTGACCGCATAGGGGCAAAATACCGCATTCGCCCGTGGGAGGACTGAAAAGTCCTCCTTTTTTTTGACAAATCTGCAATTCTGGGTATAATGGAAGGAAAAAAGGTAACTGTGAGAATACCGAAAAGTTAGTAAAGGAGAACACCATGTACACAGTGATTGTTGCAGATGACGAGCAAGAGATCCGTCGTTCCCTGATCCGGAAAGTAGACTGGGGAAGCGTCGGTTTTCAGGTAATCGGAGAGGCGGAAAACGGTGCGGAAGCTTTGGAACTGACGGAAAAGCTGGAGCCGGATTTGCTTCTGACGGATATACGCATGCCATTTATCAGCGGCATCGAGCTTGCACGCCAGGTGCGGGAGATAAGGCCGGCTACCCAGATCGCATTTCTGAGTGGATTTGATGATTTTTCTTATGCACAGCAGGCCATACAATATAATATTATCAGCTATCTGTTAAAACCGATCTCATCTTCCGAACTTGAAAAAGAGCTCCTGAAGATGAAAGAGAAGATCGATCAGAAGTTTCAGGTATTTTCCCAGCCGGGGATGCGTCAGGAGCATATGGAGAAAAGAGAGTTTCTGACACCGTTGCTTCTGGATGGCTTTGGCGGGGAACTTCCGGAAGAAGAGCACAGGATGCTGATGAAGGAGGCAATTTCCTGCGGACTGCTCGACGGGGAAGAGCCGGAAGCCTTGAATTATGCGGTGATGGTCACCAGAATCCTGGATAAAGACGGAAAGAACTGCACGACAAGAGGCAGCGTCAAGGCGATCGATTCCATCCTCAAAAAGTACACCAAGTACTGCAGCGTTTATTTACAGGGACGCGTAGTATCTTTGCTTCTGGCAACGCCGCGTGGCTTTGATAAATATCTGCATATTCTGGTAGATGACATCTGTCAGAGTGTGGAGCGTATCATGGGGATGGACAGCGTGATCGGAGTCAGCAGAGTAGTCGAAAAGCTGGAAAGATGTCATGAGTGCTATCTGGAGGCGATGAGTGCGGCTGCAAATTACGGAAAAGAAGAAGGAAACATTCATTTTATATCAGACGATGAACGGACAGAGAGCTTTGACAAGGTGATGGTGCATCAGACCGTGGAAGATATCGAAAATCTGCTTCGAAAAGGCAGACCGGAGGAGATCAGCGGCTATCTGCAGAACTTTTTTGATCAGGTCGTACAGCACAAGATCTCTCAGTCTGAGACGGATTTTATCCTGATGCTGATCGTTTCGACGGTTTATCAGGTACTTTATTCGGTTGCCGGAGAAGAAGTGGTTCAGCAGATGCAGCAGAAGTTCCCGATGTACAGCATGAAAATGTTCGGCAATATCGGAGATTCCAGGCAGTTCTATGTAGATATCTGCACTACGGCACGCCTGATGATCGCAGACCAGCGAAAGAAAAGCAGTGTGATGCTCTGCAACCGTGCGATCCGCATCATCAACGAGAAATTTGCCGATCCGGATCTGTCCCTTGTCTCGGTCAGCACCGAGATTTCCGTCAGCCCGAACTACTTAAGTGCACTTTTGAAAAAGGATACCGGTGAGACGTTCAAAGAGCTGCTTACGAAAAAGCGTATCGAGACAGCCAAAGAGCTTCTGATGGACACCAACATGAAAGTCCGTGAGATATCGGAAAAATGCGGCTACAACGATCAGCATTATTTCAGCTATTGCTTCAAAAAATATACCGGTGTTTCACCGAACAGCTGCAGGAGAACGTATGAAGATGGCAGACAGGATTAAACAGGCGGTGAAGCGGTTTCAGCAGATTTCACTGTCGAGTCTGTTTGTCATCCTGGTGAGCGTGATCGTTATGATCACTTCAGTCGTATCACTGCTTATATTTGTCAATCTTTACCGTAATGATATGGAGCAGAATGCGATCACAACGAGCGAGCAGGCCGTTGTACAGGTGAAAAATACCGTTTTCAACTATACCGAAGACATGAGCGATATCATGCAGATGATCTGTGCTAACATTCAGAAAGAGGAGGAAGAAGCAAATAATTTTTTCTCCAATCTTCTGAAGATAAGATCCGATGTTGTTGCAGTTACTTCCTATGATATGAACGGCAAGATCTTAAAATGCTGGACAAATGGTCAGAAATTAAAAGAAAATTATATCAAAAATCTTTCTTATGTGCGTGATCTGCCGCAGGAAGAAGGAATTTTAAATATCACAAAACCGCATGTAGAATCCCTGTTTGTGGACTACTATCCGTGGGTGGTAACGATTTCCCAGAACATGCAGGATGCAAACGGGAATACGATCCAGGTAGCGGTGGATATCAGTTTTTACAATATCGCCGATTATGTTGATGATGTCGGGATCGGGCAGCATATTGCCGATGATGCCGGAAACATTGTCTATCATCCGCAGCAGCAGCTCATTTACGCTTCTTTAAAAGAAGAAAACCAGAAAAATATGGAGAACGGGACGTACATCAAGTCTAATGTGATTTACACCGTCAACTCCCTTCAGAACTGCGACTGGCATATCGTGGGAGTATGCTATGTGGATGAAATGATCACAAACAAAGTGGAACGCGTAGTCAGCAGCCTGGTCGTGATCCTGGCGATCGTACTTGCCGGAACGGTGTTCCTTGGCAGCGTTTTCTCGGATCTGTTCTCAAAACCGGTTACAAGCCTGGTGCGTGCGATGGGAGAATTCGAGGGAAACAGTGCCGAGTTTGTCTATCATCCGGTAACGGGAACCAAAGAGATTTCCGCCCTGTCGGATTCGTTTGAACATATGGCAGTACGGATCCAGAAGCTGATGGAAGAAGTCCGCCAGGAAGAAATCAGCCTTCGGAAAACAGAACTGAAGGCACTTCAGGCACAGATCAATCCACATTTCCTCTATAATACACTGGATGCGATCGCCTGGATGTGCGAAGCCGGACGCAATGAAGATGCCGTGGAGATGGTCAATGCCCTGGCAAGGCTGTTCCGCATCAGCATCAGCCGCGGACATGAGCTGATCCCGATTGAGAAAGAGCTGCAGCATGCACAGAGCTATCTGCATATTCAGAATTTCCGCTATAAAAATCAGTTCCGGTATCAATTTGACGTTGATGAGGCATGCCTTTCTTATTACTGTAATAAAATCACACTGCAGCCGATCATCGAGAATGCAATTTATCACGGCATGGATCGTATGGTAGATGAGGGCATGATCAGGATCGGCATCCATCAGAGCGAAGACAAGATCATCTTTATGGTGGAGGACAACGGAGTTGGCATGACAGAAGAACAGTGCGAGGAAGTACTGAAAAAGGAGCGAAGCGACCGTGCCGGAATCGGAATCAAGAATGTAAATGACCGTATCAAGATCTATTTCGGGGAAGAATACGGCCTGACCATAAAGAGTGAGCTGGATGAAGGCACCTGTGTCACGATTATGATGCCGAAAGTAACGGAGGGAAGCTATGAAGACAAATAGGTGGAGAAACCGCATCCTGTGGATGGCATTTCTGGTCTGTCTGGTGCTGATCTTCTGTCTGACGGCTTTTCACCGTCCGATTCTCAGTGGAAAAGAAAGTGAAAGCAGCAGCGATCAGAAGCACAAAGTTGTTTTTATTGCAAAGTCAACCGTTTCCGGATTCTGGAAATCGGTATATGCAGGGGCGAGCAATGCTGCCACGGCATGCAATCTGGATCTGACTTTCAAGGGACCGAAAAGCGAAGAAGATTATGAGACACAGAATCAGATGATTGCAAAGGCAGTGGAAGACGGAGCGGAAGTCATTATTTTTTCTGCGGTGGATTATGAGGCAAATGCCGATGCGATCAATGATGCGGCAGGCAAAGGGGTCAAGGTTGTGGTCATCGACAGCGACGTGGACAGCGATGCGGTCAGCTGCCGGATCGGAACCGATAATTACGATGCTGGATGTAAGGCAGCGGAAGCAGCCATGAAAGATGAAAACGAAGAAATCCATATCGGCATTGTGAATTACGATAAAAACTCGGACAATGGACAGAAAAGAGAAGAAGGATTCCGGGATAGCATTCTGCGTGATGAAAGAGCCGGAATTGATGCCGTGATCAATGTGCTTTCCGATACAGAAAATGCAAAAAAACGAACAAAGAAAATGCTGAAAAAGCATCCGAAGATTAATGTGATCGTCACCTTTAACGAATGGACAACACTCGGGGTCGGCTATGCAATCCAGGAACTTGGGCTGAAAGACAATGTCCGTGTGGTCGCATTTGACAGCAATGTGGTTTCGGTCGGCATGCTGGAGACGGGGGAAGTGGACACCCTGATCGTACAGAATTCCTATGCCATGGGGTATCTCGGCGTGGAGACCGCCTACAAGCTGATCAACGGATATTCCATCAAAGATACCATTTATACGGATACGATCGCAGTGGACAAAGAGAACATGTATGATGAAGAATGTCAGAGAAGACTCTTTGCTTTCGAAAAAAGTAACAAAAATTAAATCTCGTTTTCGTGCAAAAGTATGAAACGGTGGTTTAAATCTTAAGAAAAAAATAGAAAATTATATCAAAATCGTAAATTATCATATTGGAAAATTGAGAACTTTGTGCTATATTGTTAGAGTAATGAAAAACAAATCATTTTTTTTGGGAGGAACTTATCATGAAGAAAAAAGTAATCGCTGGTTTACTTGGAACAGCAATGGTAGCATCTCTGCTTGCAGGATGCGAATCATCTAACAACACAACAGATACAACAGCTGATACAACAGCAGCAACAGAAGCAGCAGCTGATACAACAGCTGATACAACAGCTGATACAGCAGCAGCTGATGCTGAGTCAGAAGCACAGTCCGTAGCAGATGCAGCAGGCGATGTTGACCTGTCTAACGCAGACGTAGCAGTTATGTACTATACATACGGCGATACATACATCGCTTCCGTACGTACAGCACTGGATGCTAAACTGGACGAACTGGGTGTTAAATATCAGGACTATGATGCAAACAACAACCAGACAACACAGAACGAGCAGATCGATACAGCTATCCAGACAGGTGCAA
>ENA-ORNZ01002295-ORNZ01002295.1-human-gut-metagenome-genome-assembly--contig:-NODE-2295-length-12610-cov-4.374432_pt1 | contig 12610 bp, 10 predicted proteins | sample MGYA00242124_ERZ509040 | MGnify/ENA primary metagenome ERZ509040 (study PRJEB26280, sample SAMEA2338733) | human gut metagenome | biome: human gut; feature: human-associated habitat; material: faeces... | reverse complement strand
CTTTACCACCGATTTCTACTTTTTCACCTTCTACTGTTGGCTCATATTTATCAGCGTCAGAGCGATTGTCTGTTACTTCTACTGGAACTTTTACTGTATCTTTTGTACCATCTGGATACGTTACTTCAATGACACCTTCGTAATTACCTGGTGTATTAGTATCGATTGTACCACCAGGAGTAACATCTGTTACTGTTGTTCCTTGTGGTAACGTTGGTAAGTTAGTAACGTTATCTGTTAAATCTACTTTACCACCGATTTCTACTTTTTCACCTTCTACTGTTGGCTCATATTTATCAGCATCAGAACGATTGTCTGTTACTGTGACATCTACTTCAACTTCATCAGATGATCCATCTGAATATGTCACTACAACCGTACCTTTTTTATTTCCAGCTGTACTAATATCTACTTTTTCTTTCCAAGTATACTTAGCATCTTTTGGTAAATCTTTCTTATTTTTAATTCCCTCAGATGCGTCAGGTTCTTTATTCAATTCTGTAGTCACTTTTTGACCTTCAGGAGTATATTTGTCAGCATCAGATTTATCATCCAATTTTGTTGCACTTGATACAAATTCTGTATCATCTGCTTTAATTGGTTGCGTTGCTTCTTCTGGCCATTTCGCATCTGTATAACCATCTTTTGCTTTCAACACCGGAAGTTTATCTTCTGGTAAGCTTACGCCGTCTTTCACTGCAAAGACTGTTGTTCCACTTTCAATACTTGTTCCTTCTCCTGCGGTGAAGGTTACTTTGTGGTAGCCTGCAGGAATGTTTTCTCCTGGATTTTCATAAATATTTTTACTTACAGTTACTGCTAAATCGGTCGTGCCTACAGAACCATCTTGGTAAACAATTTTAATAGGAATTGTTCCAGTAATCGGCTCCGATTCTCCTACACCTTTAGCTGGAGTGAATGTAACAATACCAGTATTTGCGTCAACACTTGCATTGCCGAAGTCCTTATTATAAACATCTAAAATTGAAAAGGCATCGTTAGCTAGAGGAACATCTGGTTTATCAAATGTAGGTTTACCACTTTGAATTGTCGTTTCTGGGGTTGTTGTTATAGGTACGTATGTTGCATCATTTTCCATAGCTTGAGAAGCTTTTACAGCAAACTCTACATCCACGTCGAAAGTTCGATTTCCTATCTTAACAGTTACAATACCTTTCGTACTATCAGTAACGTTAGAAGTATCAGGCTCTGTTTTCCATGAATACTCTGCATCTTCAGGTAAGTTTTTATTATTCCGAATTGATTCTTTAGCATCTGGTTTAAATCCAACTACCACGGTTTGTTTATCAACCGCTTTTGGTGATTCCTTAATAACGGTTGAACCTTCTTCTGGTTTATCAAAACCTGGAGAAACGATTTGGATTTTTAATTCATCTTTCGCGATTAGTTTACTTGAATCTACACCCGTAAATTCAAATTCTACAGTATCTGAAATTGGAGCCCCATCTTTTTCATTTGGAGCGATAGTTTTTTCTGCTAATACAGTACCTTCTTTATCAACAAGTTGCGCTTTGTGACCTGTTCCCGCTAACTCGTGGATGAATACTTTCCCCTTAACTGTTGTGTCAACATCATATACTTCTTCTAATTCAGGTTTCCCGATATATGGATTCGTGTCTCCGCTCTCTTCTTTATCGTCAGGGTTTCCATCACCATCAATATCTTGCAAATAATAATAACCTGTTCCATAAGTGTTCTGGATTAATTTTTTATTCGTATCCGACAACCAAGAATCAAAGATGAAATCTTCACCAAATGGCGCATTTTCTTCGATTTTATCCGCTGCTTTCATTTCTTCTAAGATTTCATCTAAAGGTTTAGTCAGTTGTAAAACATATCTAACAACGATAGGTCATGGACTAGCATTAGCAAAATCAATAAGTTTAGTTAAATCATTGTCAGTGATTGAACCCATACCATAATTCTCATGACCTTCACGTCGCTCAATTGCTAAATCAGCCACTTTTTTTCCTGATTCAAACGAAACATTATATGCCACTTTATCAGCCTGAACCATATGCATTTGTATTCCAGATACATATGGTACTAAACGTTCATCGATTTTGTAGTTAGCATACCAAGGCGTTCCCTTTGCAGAAGTTGAATAAGAAAAATTCTTTTCTTTCGTTAACTTATGATCTAAAATTATAGCTCCATTAGCACCAGTAGACCCAGAACCGTCTTTTGTTTGGATATTAGCTTCTTCATATTTAGTATTTACCGATCCATGCTTAAATTGATCAGAATTATTTTCGGATACATCTAACTTATTATAGAAATCATCTTGATCTGTCAAAAAGTAACCAGTGCTTTCTATTCCAGGTACAATTTTATCGTCATCTTGATGACTTACCAAATAGATACGATACATTAAACGGTCGCTTTTAAGATTATCTGCACCAATTTCTTTAAAAATTTCATCTAAATTTTTTTCAAATGTAATCACACCGTTAGGAGCAGTTTGTGTATCAGTTGTTTCTGCCCCAGCAAATAGTCCATCATTTGCTCGAATGTAATTAACCTTCCAAATGTTTGTAGGTCTGCCAAGCGAATCATTAATTCTTACAAAAGTTCGTCTACTATTTCCTACGCCCTTCTTCGGATCAACTTGAATTTTTTCAACATACTGGGCCAATCGTTCATCTAATTGAAGACGAATTTCCCAGTTTGCAGTTGAAGCTGCAATATTATGTTTCCCATAAACCTCAAAATCAATTGTATTTCCTTGTAACACATCACCAGTTATTGCTTTAGGGTTGAATTGTAAATCCGAGAAATTATAATTCTTCGTATATCCCGGATTTTCTTGAAACGTATTTCCTGAAGCAGAATAATTTACTAATCTTCCTTCACCCATTTGTGCATTAACTATTCCAGTTGCCCCAAAAACAAGGCCTACACCAACTAATACTGATGCAACACCCACACTTAATTTTTTTATGCTATACTTTAATACTCTTTTTCTCCCTTTTTTTAAAATCATATGCTTATTGTTTTTTCCAAACAAACTAAATTTGCTCCCTTCCTTATTTAAATTTAAAATTACATTTTTATTATAAATAATACAAAATAGGAATTCTTGTAAATATCACAAATATTTGTAAAAAAAATCAAAAAATAAAATATTATAAAAAAAAACCGACCTTTACGGGGTCACTGGAACATCCCTAGAAATCAAGTAAAAAAAATCCAGAGGATTTTCTCCTCTGGATTCACTATTACTCTACATTTTTTAGTTATTTTATTATTCAATTATTCTCATTAAAAATTTTTCTTTCTATATTACTTAACACGAGATTCCGTTAATTCTTTTGCTTTAGAACTTCCTTTAGAAGCTAGCTCTTTTGCTTTCTCTGTTTGCTCACTGGCAAAATTACTTACTGATTCTGTTGCCTCACCAACCTTATCTTGTAAACTAACGGAATCTTCTTCATGCTGTTCTTCTGTCTTAATATCAACAACATTTACATTTACTTCAATAACTTCTAACCCAGTCATATTTTTTACTTCTTTTGTAATAATTTCTTTCATTTCATTGTAAATTTTATAAATATCTTTTCCATATTCTGCAACAATATCTAAATCTACTGCTACCTGTTTTTCTCCTACTTCAACCACTACACCTGATGTAACATCATCGGTATTCACTAACTTACCAGCTAAATTTGAGAAAAATCCACCATCAACCGTAAGCAATCCTTCTACTTTTTCTAAAGAAATGCCAATAATTTTTTGAATCACTTTATCTTCATACGTTAATTTTCCTTGTACATTTTCCTTCTTTGTTTCTTCCTTTACACTTACTTTTGTTTTCTCCATTTGTATCCACTCCTAAATATTCTTTATTTTATTTATTTTGGAAAAATTTTCCAAATAAATCCTCATTTTTAATATAACTCCCTATAAATACACCAATCCCAACCATAACTAATAAGAGAATTGTTTTAAAAAAACCAATAGTGAAAAAGAAAAGTGCTAATACCAATCCTATTAGTCCTCCAATAATTGGATACTTATATTCTAGGAACAATTCTTTCATATTCTCCCCTCTTTCTTTAAATCACTCGTTTTTGTTTTTGCTTACTCTTTCCTGAACGAGATATATTTTTGAAAACTACTTCTGCTTTTATTGAAGTATCTAATCCTATAAAAGTTTTAAGATATAACTCAATATTTTTTACTAATTGATTCGTTTGATTTATAATATCTAGATTGTCACTTGTATTTCCTGTAATACGTACTTTTATCTTTTTCTTATACATTTTTACATTTACTTTTGAATCCCTTAATAAATTGGACTGATCTAATTGCGACTGAACAATTCCTACAATAGCACTTTTTTTGATTTCTAATATTCCTTTGTCATCGTTTAATTTCACGGATGTTACTTCTGCTGGACTTAAAACAATCCCTAAAATAAATAAAAGGATAAAGACCATACCTATAACACTACCCCAGTACAAATATAGTTGAATGTAATTCCCTATAAAAGGATACTCTTCAAACTTAATAAAATAAATAGGTAATGAATACATGAACTGATAATGAACAAATACTGCAAATAAAAAAGTTCCAAAAACTAAAGAAATAAAACTAAACAAAATTTTTTTCCCTTTCGTCATCGATTCTCCCCCCACTTTCATGTGACTTTTACCACAATATAATTTTAGCAAAAGCCTTTCTCCTATAAAAATTTTATGCTTACAAGTTATACTATACATTAAGAATTCATTTACTTTAATGTACCTTCAACTCAATCAGAGTTAATCCAATTTTTTATTTCTTTGAATAGTTTCTTGGTATTAGAAAATTGTGTAATATCTTGAGTATTTCTATCTAACATCGATAAATCTACATAATAATCTGGCGGGACAGGTTGATTGTTAAACAATCATTTTCCCTTTATGGGCTTTATTGTCTCATAATAGCCAACAGTATATACAAACCACCAATAATTATCGGAATTTTGATTAGTAAAAAAACGTCCTAAATTAACCGAAGTATATCCTGTAGAAGGCATACCAAAAACTTTTACATTTGGATTATTCTTTAACGCTAAAAGTAAACTCTCAGCGGCACTTGCTGTGTTATTATTTATTACAACTGCAACTTTTTTCCCTAGTTTCTTTTTGTGTAATGATAATTTATAAAGATTCAGTTCGTTAATCGTTCCTGGAATGCCACCAAATAATTTACCATTTTTTTAAGTAAACAGGATACTTTTCCTTTTTATTATTAATATTGCTAAAGAGCATTCCATTAGGAATTAAAGAACTCGCACCAATAATCATAGGTTCTTTCAGCCCGCCATAATTATTTGATAAATTTAAAACAATGTTACCAGAAGTATATTCGATTAAATCTGTCAACTTTGATGCATATTTAATTGAGAAGTTATCATCATTGCTATAGACACTTGGAATGTTAATAATTGTAAGATCCTCATACTTTGAAATACTTGGTAACTTAAGAGTTTCCATATTATCCATATCTTTGTCACTACTTATTTGTTTTACAGAACTATGTTTGTTAACACCATATACTAATGTATTTAAATTATCCACATTAGTTACTTTTCTACCGTATCTTGTTAATTCTAAAATATTCCTCCACTCATCTTTATTAGAAATTACTCCATATTGAGATATCGTATGAAGTACTTCATAACTCCTAGAATCAATCGATTTTAGAGGTAAAAAGAAAAAAGTAAGAGAAACAAAAATAATGGCACATGTGCTAATAATATAAAAAAGTAAATATTTTTTGATACTCATCCTGTTCATCGTCCTTAACAAGTAATATACTACAATATTTCACCATACATGGCTGTTCTAACTAATTCTATTTTTCATCAATGTACTTCTTTCTTTATATCTATAAATTGATTCATTAGCTTCTGGTATTCTTTTAGTTGTTCCTTTAAGCAAATCGTAAATATTCCACCCATGAAACTACCAAAAAACAACGAGCCTATTAATGAACCAAAAATAATAAATTCTTTTCCTACAAAAACTTGATGAAAGTTTGTTAGCATAACAAACATGAATAAAGCATTAAATATAAAAAGGTTAAGGAATAGCTGAACACTAGAGAAATCTTGTTTTTCATCAAGAGCAATTGGTTTAAAGAAACGATACATAACATAATATTCACTGATCAATATTCCCATTAATAATATGCCTTTTACTATTATCAACCAAAAAAAATCGATAAAAATAAGATCAAAAAAAACAAGTACTGGTATAAACACAAATAGCCATCGAAATTGATAAACATATTGGTAAAAATTATGTCTCTTCAAAAAATCCATCTGTTTTTGAAAATTTTCTTTATCCGTTATATCCATATTAGCATCTCCCTTTTTTAACGATTACTATTGCTTATTCTATCGACTTTTTCCCTATTATTTACTTTGAATAAATCCTCTTTTTATTAGTGTTGTTAATATAGACGAAGCACACCGCAAAACAGCGCTTTCATAAAGGACAACTATAATAAGAAATAATAGTTAGTTTTATTAAATCATAAATACAGCTAAAATAAATCATACAAAAGTCCTAAATCAAGTTTTATTTTAAGTTTCTAACTTTGATTGCTTTAGTTAAAAATGACACAACCATCTTATATCTTATTCCATACATTTTCTTATTATTAAAATATATAGTTCAAAACTTAAAAAGTTTCTGACCTGCTTGTTTTTAGTTAGAAATATAACGCAACTAGCTTGTGTCATATTCAACATACCATGACTGTACTCGAAGAACTGTTTAAAAAGATTTGGTCTACTCTTTAACCCAAGCTTCCGTTTCAACTTCTCCATAATTGCTCGCCACAATGTATTCATAAGGTAGGCTGTCTATAATGTTAGGAATATCGCGTACTTTTATTACTTCCGTTCCATTAAATTTTGTAGAAACAATAAAGAATTCTATTTCTTCATTGTAATCATTAAGAAGTTGTAACATATCTTTATCTTTACTAAAAACATAGTGATCAAAAATTTTGGGTTCTCCATGATTGACATCTGATACAGAGATTACTTCAGCCATTGATAATGCAATTTCTTCATTGTATTCTATTAAAAATATTCCATGAGCTTTATTACCCTTGTAAATTTTTAAATTTTGAATATGAGTATCTATGTTTTTCTTACACGACTTTAATAGGTTTTCCTTTAAATGATTATTAGAATACGTTAATCTATGTCTAGCAAAAGTATCTTCATCGATCAGTCCTTCTTTTATCTCATTACTTCGACTCTCGAACATTCTTTGTCTTTTTATATGCTCGGCTCCTTTTTTCAAAGTTCTACATTCTTGTTTTGTTTGTTGTTCTTCATTATTCATTTTCTTAAACTATTCTCCTGTCTTTTTTTAATATTATGCTTTTACTTTATTTTGCACGATAATCTTACTCCACAACAAATTGTTAAATTAGCATTATTAAATGTAAAAATTGAGTATACTCATATTTTACACAAATGACGTATGCCCAACTTGAATGTCCTACTGTTTACCTAGTAACAATTGGAATATGAAAAAGAACCAACACGGCATACCCTGTTGGTTCTTTTAGTTAATATATTTTAATAGAAAATTTATTTATTACATCATGAAATACTGTATAAAAATCGTAGCAAGCACACATCACTTTTTTTAGCCTATCATTTTACGTCGACAGTCTAGCTGGTTTCTTATCTCAATTTTGAACCCATTGTTTTTCTGCTATAATCATAGTTGACGTTTGATCTGAATAATTTTTTATGATATTGCTAAATTCTGTCATTGATTGGCTTATTTCATCATCAGCACTTTTTGAGCATTTAAAGTTTAGATATTTAATTCTAGATCTACTAATTGAGTCTAGAATTTTTAAATTAATTTTTTTAAAAGTTTGTTTATTATCTACAGATAAGATATATTCTATCATATACAAATTAGCTAAATAAAAATTCTGTAAACAACTTTTATTATTCAGTATCTTGTCTTCTTTACTAAGTATTGGGTATATTAGTTTTAATTTCCTATTATTTTTGTCTATTAAATACTCATATATAACATACAGTAAGAATGTATTTAGCACATATAATGGTAATTCTTTATTTTTTTTTATTATTTTGCATACCTCATTGCTATTTAAGAAAGTTGACTGATTATATTTATTAAGTAAGCTATTTGATACAATATAATACATTTCGAAAATATAATCCTTAGTAACTAATTTATATATATTGTATCCATCATTCATAAACCCGTTAAAATTAAAAGGAACTACAGTAATCAAGAATATTGAAAAATTAAATAAAGAAAAATATTGAAAAAATTCAATTTTTACAAAAAAAGTTAATGTAAAAAAAAGACTAAATATTGGTCCTCCGGTTAACAACCTCAGAATTTTCTTATTATTAAACGTAGTTGGCTTATATCTAAATAATCCACCAAAAAATCCCCACTGTGTATTTAATCTAACCTTAAACTGTTTTTCCCACGAAAGTTTTATAAACCCAAATATTAATGACTCTGGTCTAACTTTATTAAATAATCCAAAAGCTAAATGACCTAACTCATGTACAAAGATAGACAATAACAAGGAAAAGTATGCAGTAGACACTAAATTTAATTCAAAAACAAGAGTAAAGATTACGAGAAGTAACGTAAAGATCATCGGAGATATAAATTTCATCTATTTTATTCTCACCTCTTTGTATTTAAGCATGCTATTTTTATCTATAAAAGAATCAGCATTTTCAAATAAAGTATTTAATACTTCATTTGAATCTTTAGAATTATCTACATTCTTTGACATAATAGCTGCTAAAGCTGCGCTTACTTCTGGAGTTGCTAAACTTGTTCCAAAAGAAAGTGTATAACCATCTGGAAAGTCAGCAGCTTTGCCTAGTGGAGAAACTAGCGATGTAGGGTAATAAGTCATCATCATTTCACGAGCATCAATTTGTCCTGTTATTTTGTAATTGTCACCATATCCTCCTGCAGGACCATATATAGATACATTAGACCCATAATTAGAATAGTCAGCAATATCACCACTCTTTTTTGTAGCTCCGACGGTAATTACAGACTCTAGTCCTCCTGGTATATGTTTTTCATTACCAGTGCTTATATCACGCGACTCATTTCCTGCTGATGCAACAATTAGAATGTTATTTTTTCTTGCATAGTTAACAGCTTTTCTGAATGCTTCTACAGTAAATCTTTCGTCGTCTATTTCCATATTTTTATATGATCCAAGACTCACATTTATTATATCTACTTGATCATTTGTAGCATCAACTATAGCTTTAAGCATATTTATAGAGTTTCCATCTGTCCCATCCATCACCTTATAAGAATTTAAATTTACTCTTGGAGCAATCGTGTCTATTACTCCAGCAACTTGTGTACCATGACCATATTCATCTAACTCAATATCATTAACATAGTTTTTTAATCTTAGGTTATTGTCTTGAAGATTAGGATGAAGCCTATCAATCCCCGAGTCAATTAGAGCTATGGTTATATCTTTCCCTAGTTGTTCTTTCACTGGATCAATATGAGATAAAATTTTTTTATATGGCCAATTAAAAGACTTAAAATCTTTGTTTAAAATATTAATGTTTAAAATAGAACTATTAACTTCTTCAGGTTTAAAATCTGGTAATTTTTTCCCTTCCGAAACATTAAAATATTTACCTATAAACTTCCTATCACTATCATCCAGGTTTTTAAAACTAACTAATCCTATTTCCTGTATATAATCTACTTTTTCAGAAGATAATTCAGACTCAATTTCTTCTATAGCAGTTGTTTGCGAATTATCAATAAAAAATGAAATATTATTTGAGAGATCTGATGCATAACCTGTTGTTCCTAATGTTAAAAAAATATATGAGATTAAAATATAAGTCAATCCTCTTTTTTTCATTTTGTACCTCCAAATTGTTGTTTTTTGTAATACAGTGAACGATATAACTCGCTATTTTCAATAAGATCTTCATGCTTTCCAATACATACTATTTCACCATTATCCATTAATATAATTTTATCAAAGTTTCTCACCGTACTAATTCTGTGAGCAACAGTAATAACTGTTCTTTTCTCATCTAATAAATTAGAAAAAACTTCAAATTCTGAAATATTATCCATTGCAGATGTAGGTTCATCTAAAAGTAATGTATTCACATTAGAATAGAACGCTCTAGCTAAAGCAATCTTTTGCCTTTGACCACCAGAGAAATTACTACCATTTTCTGATACTATAGTTTTCTCATACTGAGGAATTCCTAAAAGTACCTCATCCATTTTTGATTTACTCATACTTTCTTTTAGTCTTTTTTTCTCATTTATAGAAGAATTCGGTTTAAACTCTAAAGAAATATTTTTTTCGATAGTTTCATTAAAAATATGCGCATTTTGATTAACATAAAAAATGTTTCTTCTATTATTGGAGTTGTTTGATAAAGGATAGCCTTCATACAATATTTCTCCATTAGAAGGTTGTAACAATCCAGCCAATAGTTTTAGTAAAGTAGATTTCCCTGACCCACTTCTACCAACAATAGCAACTTTATCCCCTTTTCTTATGTCAAAAGAAATACCATTTAAAATATTTTTTTCAAAAACAGATATAGTATAGTAAACATTATTAACCCTATAAATAAACTCTTCTTTTCCAACATTTCCTTTTTTATTATTAAAATCATTTTTTTCTTCATAAGTTAAAACTTCAGATAATTTTTGAAAATATACATTTAATAGTAGAAAGTCATTATAAGAGGAAACCAAACTTAGAATTGGCTTCATAACCATTGTTACTATAGAAACAAAACCAATTAGTGATCCTAATGACAAAGAATTGTTGATTATTAATTTAATACCTATTATTAAAAATAGAGCTGGCATTACACTTTGTATGATTTCTGGTAATATTCCAAAAATAGCTATATATCTATTTTTATTTTTTGTAATTAATAGTTGAGACGTAAACATGTTTTTCCAATTTAACAAAAAACTCTTTTCTGCATTAGCAGATTTAATGGTTTCAATTCCTTCAATTGCTTCTGTAATAATTCTCTGGACGTTTCCTTGTTCCATTATTTCTTTATCTACAAATCTTTTTATTGTATGCGAATTTATAATACTTAAAAAAGCTATTAAAGAGATTAGAACAAGAGCTATTATTGTCAGTAAAATAGAATAGTTAACCATTAAAAACAAATATATCCCTAAAAAAAGACTATCTATTAAAGTTGTTATTACCTTTTGAGACAATATTTGCCTAATATAAATATTTAAGTTCGCTCTAAACACTAATTCTCCAGTTGATCTATTACTAAAATACATTAGTGGCATACTAAAAAGTTTATCAATATAAGAAAACATTAATTTAAAATCAAATTCATACTGAAATTCTGCTACTACAGAGCTTTTTAAGTATTGAACTACATATAAAACAGAAAAAAAACTAGTTAATATTAATAACAGAACATAGGTAGGAATTTCTTGAAAAGATCTAATATTATCTATCGAATACTTTGTTGCAATAGGAATTAAGAGTAATAAAAGTTGTGAAACAAATGATAATATTATTAAACTAAAGAAATATCTTTTGAATTTTGTAAAAATAAATGACTTTAAAAAAAACTGTTTCCTTTTGCCTTCTTTTTTAGTCTTTTTCTTATGTGCGTATATTAATATATTTGAAAAATTTTTTTTGAATTCTGAAATATCAATCCAGCGTTTATTACTTGCAGGATCTAAGATTAATACTTTCTTCTTTTTTATTTTCTCTATGACCACAAAATGTTGATTATTCCAATAACTTATTACAGGAGTCGGAAGATCTAAATAATTTGAAAAACTTGATTTAAATGTCGATACATCAAATCCATATTCGTCAAAGACAGTACGAATATTCTTGATAGTTAGTCCTCCTTTGGGCACCCCATATTTTTCCCTTAGTTCTACTAGTGTACTTTGATTACCATAATAATTAAGTAGCATAGTGATACATGCCAAAGCACATTCACTATGCTCTCCTTGCGCAACGTACTTCAATCTTTTCATAATTACACCTCTTATAACTCAAAAAGTAATGCATTCGGAATTTCAGAATCTAGGTTTCTCAATAATTCATAACCCACACCACTGATTCCTACAAAGAATCCTAGTGATTCTAAATACTCACTTCCGGCAACCTTTAGTGTATTATTTTTTTCAAAATCATTTAGCATATAGCTAATAAGTTTATTTTTTTTATACTGATAAGTTTCAGGATCTTTTTTAGCTAATTGAATTAGCCCTTCTAAAGTACCTGCATTTCCATGGCACAGACAATCTTTATTTTTATATGCTATGGTTTTATTAATATCTATATTTGAAATGTTATCATCATATAATTCAATTGTCGCTAAAAGTTCACCTACAGTTCCCTTACACCAACTATTGTTTTTAGGTTCTTCTTCAAAGTATGATTCTTTAATTTTATGAAGTAAAGAATTTGCCTTATCTATCCTATTGAATTTTGATAGAAGATGGACATAGCTATATATACCGTGTCCGAATCCTCTGAAATTAAAATAGGGTTCTTCGGA
>ENA-ORNZ01002278-ORNZ01002278.1-human-gut-metagenome-genome-assembly--contig:-NODE-2278-length-12763-cov-4.164935_pt1 | contig 12763 bp, 11 predicted proteins | sample MGYA00242124_ERZ509040 | MGnify/ENA primary metagenome ERZ509040 (study PRJEB26280, sample SAMEA2338733) | human gut metagenome | biome: human gut; feature: human-associated habitat; material: faeces... | reverse complement strand
TGAAGAAAGGTATGTTCTCCATGATGAACTACTACCTTCCGTTAAAGGGCATCGCTGCTATGCACTGCTCCGCTAACACCGACTTAAATGGCGAGAACACCGCTATCTTCTTCGGACTTTCCGGAACCGGCAAGACTACCCTTTCTACCGACCCGAAACGTCTTCTCATCGGTGATGACGAGCACGGCTGGGATGACAACGGTGTATTCAACTTCGAGGGCGGCTGCTATGCGAAGGTTATCAACCTGGATAAAGAGTCTGAGCCGGATATCTACAACGCTATCAGACGTGATGCACTGCTTGAGAACGTTACCCTGGATGAGAACGGCAAGATCGATTTCGCTGATAAGAGCGTAACCGAGAACACCCGTGTATCCTACCCGATCGATCATATTCAGAATATTGTACGTCCGGTATCCTCTGCACCGGCAGCTAAGAACGTTATCTTCCTGTCTGCAGACGCATTCGGAGTACTTCCGCCGGTATCTATCCTGACACCGGAGCAGACACAGTACTACTTCTTATCCGGATTTACAGCAAAACTGGCTGGTACCGAGCGCGGCATTACCGAGCCGACCCCGACCTTCTCCGCTTGCTTCGGACAGGCTTTCCTGGAGCTGCATCCGACCAAATACGCAGAAGAGCTGGTTAAGAGAATGGAGAAGAGCGGAGCAAAAGCTTACCTCGTAAATACAGGCTGGAACGGAACTGGCAAACGTATCTCCATCAAAGATACCCGTGGTATCATCGATGCTATCTTAAACGGCGATATCCAGAAAGCTCCGACCAAGAAGATCCCGTATTTCAACTTCGAAGTACCGACCGAGCTTCCGGGCGTAGATCCGGCTATCCTGGATACCCGCGATACCTATGCAAACGAGGCTGAGTGGGAAGAGAAAGCAAAAGATCTGGCAAGCCGTTTCATCAAGAACTTCGCTAAATACGAAGGAAACGAAGCTGGCAAGGCTCTGGTAAAGGCTGGTCCGCAGTTATAATGCCAGAAATAAATGGTAAATAAATCCAAGAGGTAAACCTGGTGAGATAGAAAACCTCCAGTTTGTTTGGATGAGAAATGTGATTCTCATTCGAATGGACTGGAGGTTTTTGGTTACAGTAAAACACATGTTTGGATTTGAGTATTTCGTGAAGCTGATGGTTATGCTATAATAGAAGCACTTAGTGAGTTTTTAACTGGATTTTCATGTGTACGCTCGGAATCTTTCTGTGCTTGATTTTGTGAGATGATTTTTTACCAGTGGTGCTCAAATTTTAAATTCATAGAGAAGGGAGGATCCTGCCATGCAGAAAACAGTTTCCAGGCGCGCGTACATTGCCATTGATTTAAAATCGTTCTACGCATCGGTCGAGTGCGTCGAGCGAGGTCTGGATCCGTTGACGACGAATCTGGTCGTGGCGAATCCATCGCGAACGGAGAAAACGATCTGTCTGGCGGTATCGCCGCCGCTGAAATCCTATGGTGTGCCGGGGCGTCCCAGGTTATTTGAGGTGATTCAGCGGATTAGGGAAGTCAATGAGGAACGCCGCAGACGGGCGCCGGGACGCCAGTTCCGGGATAAATCGTGGAGAAATGAAGAATTAAAGGTGGATCCGTCGCTGGCGGTCAGCTATCTGGTTGCGCCGCCGAGAATGGCGCACTATATGAAATGGAGCACGCAGATCTACCAGATTTATCTCCGGTATGTGGCACCGGAGGACATCCATGTGTATTCGATCGACGAGGTATTCATGGATGTTACGGAATATCTGGGAATTTACAAGGTTTCGCCGCGCGAGCTGGCAAAGCGCATCATCCGCACGGTGTTAGAGGAAACGGGCATCACGGCGACGGCGGGGATCGGGACGAATCTGTATCTGTGCAAGGTGGCGATGGATATTGTGGCGAAGCACGTGGAAGCGGACAAGGACGGCGTGCGGATTGCCGAGCTGGATGAGCAAAGCTATCGGGAACTTTTGTGGACGCATGAGCCGCTGACCGATTTCTGGCGGGTTGGACCAGGATACCAGAAGAAACTCTGGCAGGCGGGGCTTCGGACGATGGGCGATATTGCACGCTGTTCACTGGGAAAACCGGGCGAGTTTTACAGCGAGGAACTGCTGTACCAGATGTTCGGCGTCAATGCTGAGCTTCTGATTGACCATGCGTGGGGCTACGAGCCGTGCACGATCGCACAGATACGGGCATACAAGCCGCAGAGCAGCAGCCTGGGCTGCGGGCAGGTGCTTCACTGTCCGTACACGGCGGATAAGGCGCGGATCGTGGTACAGGAGATGATTGACGGGATCTCGCTGGAGCTGGTGGAAAAACGGCTGGTGACCGATCAGCTCGTTCTAACGGTCGGATATGACATCGAAAACCTGACCCGCCCGGAGATACGGAAAGTATACAAGGGACCGGTGACAACCGATCGCTACGGGCGGCGTGTGCCGAAGCATGCACATGGAACGTGGAATCTGCCGCGTGCGACTTCGTCCTCGAGCGAGCTTCTGGAGGCGATGGCGGCTCTGTATGATAAGATTGTCAACCCGGCGCTTCTCATCCGCCGGATGTCGCTCTCGGCATGTCATGTGGTAAATGAGAAAATGGCGAAAGAGCGTGAACAGAAGGAAACATTTGAACAGCTTGATTTGTTTACCGATTACGCAAAAAAGGAAGCAAAAGAGAAGGAAGAACAGAAAAAACGTGAGCGGGAGCGCCGGATGCAGGAAGCGCTTCTGACGATCAAGAAAAAATACGGAAAAAACGCGGTGCTGCGCGGGATGAACTTTGAGGAAGGCGCGACCGCCAAGGAGCGCAACGGGCAGATCGGGGGACATCAGGCGTAGATGGAAGATGTGCCTGCTGAGCTGTATGCCTGAGAAAAGAACCATTGGGTGATATTGGACAAAAAAGAAATTGCGGTGGAAAAGGAAAAATGGGAGATTCATATAGAGTGAATGAATTTGAAAACTTAAAAGGTGGACGAAGCCAAACCTCAAAAGGGCAGGAAAGTGACGCCCAGCGCCGCTACGGCGATATCCTCGGTCATTCTTACCCATTTCCCTTGCGCCATGCACGGATGCCGGTGGAGGACCGGGCGGCGCAGTTTGCCTCATTTGCTGCACTGAATGGCTATGAGGAGGCGGTAGAGGAGGAAGCGCGTCTGACCGAGCGGGAGATCGATCTGGATGACAGCGTGCGTGAGATGATCAATCAGACGCTTGTGGAAGCGGAGGAGCAACTGATGCGTGGCGAGACGGTTCGGCTTTCTGTGACCTGGTTCCAACCGGACGTGCACAAGGATGGCGGCGCTTACCGAACGGCAGCAGGACGATTGAAGAAAATCGACTATTACCGGCAGGTTTTGTGGTTGGCGGAAATAAAGAGTGGAAATCAGCCTGGACTTGAAAATATAGGCGGGGAGATCGCGGTAAATTTTCCACAGATCTGCCGTGTGGAGCTGATAGAAGAGGAAGTGGAGTGAAATGTTACATGGCAGCACAGTTGCTGAAGCTTTGTATGGACGTCCTGATCGGCAAAGAAAAATATCGTTACTGTTTACGGGTAGGCACTTTTGGAACCGAAAGTGCCGTAAGAAAACGTGGTGGCAGCAGGAATTTGCCGTATTTAAATGCGAAGCCACGGCAAATTCCGTTACTGGGCACGTATGCGTGAACAGTAATAAAATATCAGAAATCCGTAAGAAAAAAGCACTTTTACTTTTGAATGAAATAGGGTAGACTGTTAGAACAGAGAAAACCAGATAGAAGAGCTGAATACAGAGTATAAAGAAAAATATTTCACTGGTTTTAGAAACTAAAAAGTGCCTGGGAAGTTTTGAAAAATTTCAGAGAAGTCCCTGGGAGCAGACAGGAAGCAGGCATAAGAACAGTCGGAAGGAGATTCAAATTATGAAAAAAAATTCGTTATATATTGCAGGAATTTGTGTAGCACTGTCGGTAGGTGCGCTTGGGTGCGCTTCCAGTGCAAAAGCGGGCGATGAGGAGACAAAGCCGGTTGTCGAAGATACGGAGGCAGCTGGGGAGGCCACTGCAGCGGAAACTATTTGTGTTTATGGTCCGGTTTCGGAGGTTACCAGCGATTCCGTCACGATCGACAATCAGTCGGGAATCAGCAGTGCCGGCGAGATGGTGATCACATTTTCACCGGAAACGCCGATTTTTGACGCAGAGACAGGCAATCCGGTCGATATGACCGAGGCGGAGACGGGAACAGTTGTATATGCCTACATCGGGGATGCGATGGCGATGAGCGAGCCGCCAATCACGAACGGACAGCTCTTCTTCGTCCATGTAACCGATGTGAGCGCCGTGCCGGTTTACACGGAGATCGAGTCGGTGAAAAAGAGTGCCGAGAATGATGATACCGTCTGTGTGAAAGCAAAGGATGGCGTGACCTATACGGTCAGCGCTGAGACACGTATTCTGCCGTATTTAACCCGGAACATCGTGACCGCAGACGATCTGGAAGCGGGAAAGAAATGCGCGATCTGGGCGGACGCGGAAGGAAAGGTATCGAGACTGGTGCTGTTTCAGCAATAAGGGCGGATGTGCATAAAGCGATAAAATTATAAATATGTCATGTAGATCGGACGGTTTGAACAGTGAAAAACACAGCGAAAAACCGTCCGATTTTTGGTTTGACTTTTTGTTGCACAGTAAAATACATTTGTGAAACAAAAAAATTGCATAAATGCATATTGGCTGCTCTGGTTGAAGCGCCGGAAAAGCAGACTTTCAGTCAGTATGTAGATGAATTGCTATGTGACAAGACAGATGTAATAAAAAGTGTCAAAATTTCATTGACACAGCTTTTCTCTTAGAGGTATAATCACAGAAGTTTACCGTGTGGAAGCTATATGGACAGAGAAATATGGCGTGGCAAAGATGTCGGATACATTGTAAAGAAGAAAACGAACCGCAGCTGTCGGAAAAATGGTATGGTTTCTGTCAATCGATGGGGATTCGGAAGCGTGAACAGAGCGGTGAAAAAAGGAGAGGGAAAAGAGATGGATCAGGAGATAAAGCAGCGGATCGAGACATTAAAAAAAGAGAGGGATGCCGTGATTCTGGCACATTATTACGTAGATGGAGAAGTGCAGGAGATTGCCGATTATGTGGGCGATTCGTATTATCTGGCGGAGCTGGCGACGACGGTGCCGCAGAAGACGATCATTTTCTGTGGCGTGTCATTTATGGGCGAGAGTGCGAAGATTTTAAGCCCGGAGAAGACGGTTATCATGGCAGACCGGAGCGCGGACTGTCCGATGGCTCACATGGTTGAGGTGGAGAAGATCCGCGAAGTACGCAAAGAGTATCCGGATGTAGCCGTTGTCTGTTATGTGAACTCGATGGCGGAGATCAAGGCAGAATCGGATGTCTGTGTTACGTCATCGAATGCACTCAAAATCGTGAAAAAACTGCCGAACAAGGATATTTTCTTTATTCCGGATGAGAATCTGGGACGTTTTATCGCAAAAAAGGTGCCGGAGAAACATTTTATTTTCAATGACGGTTTCTGCCATGTACATAAGAGTATTCATGCGGAAGGTGTAAAGAAAGCAAAAGAGCTGCATCCGGAGGCAGTTGTGCTGGCGCATCCGGAGTGTACCGGCGATGTGCTGGAGCTGGCAGATTTTGTCGGAAGTACCTCCCAGATTATTGATTATGCGACGAATTCGGATGAGAAAGTCTTCCTGATCTGCACCGAGATGGGCGTGTTCTATGAACTGCTGCAGAAGAACCCGGAGAAGAAGTTTTTCTCCGTAGGTCACCGTCAGTTTTGCCCGAATATGAAGAAGATTCATCTGGACAGCGTACTGCGGGCGCTGGAAAATCCGGAGGAGGAAGTGGAGATGGATGAGGCGATGCGGCAGAGGGCGGTTGGTCCGCTGGCGCGGATGCTGGAATTGGCAAAATAAAGGAATAAATAAAGATACAATATAAACAAATAGACCCAAAAGGATCATTCAAAGGATTCCCACAGAAAATGCTGCAAATCAGCGTTTCCTGTGGGATTTAAATTTTAAATGGAGCGGCTCTGCTTATTCAGCCACAACCGCTTTCACAATCTCCGCAATATACATATCATGATAGTCCTTTTCCGGATAGAACTTGCTGTCAGCGTCCTTATCGATAAAATCTGCCGGATTCATGGATGTGCGGTACATTTTGCGGCAGATGAGGATGGTGTCAGCTTCTTCAAATGCCGGTACGCCGTCGATGAAGACCGGGGTCAGGCCGGCTTCCTTGATTTTGTCGTGGTCACGGCCAGATACGGAGCCGCAGAGTTTGAGGGCATCGCGGTGTCCGTCTTTTAAAAAGCTGACGGAGAAGAGTTCTTCTTTGTCTACAAATTCTTTGGTGTAGCGCTGGGGACGGATATAGCAGGTAACAGCCGGTTTGCCCCAGAATACGCCTGCGCCGCCCCAGCTGGCAGTCATGGTGTTGAATTTATCCTCGGTGCCGGCGGTTAAAAGCATCCAGTCGGAACCGATGCGGGTAAACGGGTTAAAATTTAATTCTTCTGGCTTTATTTCTTTGAAGCTCATCGAAAAATCCTTCCTTTCCTGTCTGAATTGATCATTCTGTGAGTACCTTACCATTATCAGAGAAGAAAATCAAATATATTTTCGAAAATTCATTGACAGATGAGAAAAAAAGAGGTAGTCTTTAAATCAAGGTTAGAGATATCTAACTTGAGTTGTGGCATTCTAACCTGAGTTTGTTCATGCTAATTATGTTCTGTTTTTGATGAAACACGATATGATATGAGCACTTAGTGCGAGTCGTATCTAAGGACTTAATGAGGCTGAGCCAGAGGCAAAAGCGGAATTTAGTACTTGCAAAAAGAGTGGCAAGCAGAGTATGCTATATATTTTAAACGAACAGTTAGTCTGCGCTAATAAAAAGCCGGGTTGTGGACGGAAACGGCAGATGTGCGGCAAAATAATTTAGAAGATATGGAAAGAGAGATGATACGATGCAGCAGAGAGAGCAGATTATCGGCGAACTGAAGAGACGGGGGAAACGGATGACCGATCAGAGAAAGATCATGTTGGATGTGATCCTGGAGGGAAGATGGAGCAGTTGTAAGGAGATCTACTACGAGGCATCCAAGCGCGACCCGGGGATCGGCAAGGCAACGGTGTACCGGATGATTGCAGTGCTGGAAGAAATCGGCGTTTTAAACCGTTGCCGCCAGTATTCTCTGCGGAATGAGGATGAGCTGTCAAGTATAACTTCGGATGCTAGCTGATAAAAAATCTCAATAAGCAAAGTTAGGTTTGACTATCATGGGGGTAAGCTGTTACCATCTACTTGTACCTCAGAAATGAGTCATTAAACGCAGCAATATTCGCATTTGAAATGGAATAAATAGTTTTCAAAAATCATATGTGAATATAATTAGATAATATCAGAGGAGGAGTAATCATGATGGACATTTTCAAATTAAAAAAATTAGGTTTATTTGCAGGCGGCGTTTTGTTCGGAACAGCAGGTGTTAAGATTCTTGGCAGCGAGGATGCAAAGAAATTTTACGTAAACTGCGTAGCAGCCGGACTTCGTGCACGTGATTGTGTGATGACCACCGCTACCAATATTCAGGAGAACGCTGAGGACATCCTGGCTGAGGCAAAGCAGATCAACGAGGCTCGCGGCTATGAGAGCTTTGGTGAGGATGAGGATTTCAACGAGGCTGCTGAGGCAACCGAGGCCGCACCGGAGGCTGAGAAGGCAGAGCAGTAATAGCAACTCCAAGAATACATGAATCTAAATAACAGGGGGGCTGCCGCAAGATAGCATGGGATGCTGTCTCGCGGCAGCTCTTCTATAACCGGAGGAAGATGAATCATGAAATTCATTATAAAGCATGAAATCAAAGGAAGAATCCGTATCAGCCTTGCCCGGAAATTCCATACCGTGCGCGAAGCGGACGTTTTGGAACAGTATCTGCTTGGTCTGGACGGCGTGACGGCGGCTAAGGTGTATGAGCGGACAGCAGATGCGGTTATCTATTATAAGGAGGATCGGGAGGCGGTACTCGTACAGGTAGCGGCGTTTGATGGTCAGATTACCGAAAAACAGGAGATGGCAGTTAAAAGCAGCGGACGCGCCCTGAATCAGGAGTACAAAGAAAAGCTGATTCAGAAGGTATTGACCCGTTTTGCGACGAAGACATTTCTCCCGGCGCCGGTCCGTGCGGTATACACGTCCGTGCAGGCGATCCGTTATATCGTGAAAGGTATCCACTGCCTCGTATTTAAGCGCAAGCTGCATGTGGAGGTGCTGGATGCGACGGCGATCAGTGTTTCCCTTCTGCGCCGCGATTTCAATACGGCTGGCTCCGTTATGTTCCTGCTCGGCGTCGGTGAGCTTCTGGAGGAGTGGACCCATAAGAAATCCGTTGGTGATCTGGCGCGGAGCATGTCCTTGAATGTGGAAAAGGTCTGGAAGAAAGTGGACGGGACCGAAGTTCTTGTACCGCTTTCGGATGTTACCGCGGGCGACGAGCTGACCGTCCATATGGGTACAGTGATTCCGCTGGATGGTGTCGTAGTAAGCGGCGAGGCGATGGTAAACCAGGCTTCGATGACCGGCGAATCCCAGCCGGTCAGAAAAGAGCCGGGCAGCTATGTTTACGCAGGAACCGCGCTGGAAGAGGGAGAGATTACCTTCAAGGTAGAAAAATCCGCCGGTTCCACCCGTTATGAGCGTATCGTACAGATGATCGAGGATTCGGAGAAGCTCAAATCATCCGTTGAAGGCAAGGCGTCGAACCTGGCAGATGCACTCGTTCCGTGGAGTCTGGGCGGTACCGCGCTTACCTATCTGTTGACCCGCAATGCGACGAAAGCACTGTCGATCCTGATGGTTGATTTCTCCTGTGCACTGAAACTGGCAATGCCGCTTGCAGTCCTGTCTGCGATGCGTGAGGCAAGCCAGCATCACATTACGGTCAAGGGCGGCAAGTTCCTGGAGGCAGTTGCCGAGGCAGAGACGATCGTATTTGACAAGACCGGAACCCTGACCAAGGCAAAACCGGTTGTATCCGATGTAGTATCTTTCAACGGCATGGAGAAGGAAGAACTGCTTCGTATCGCAGCCTGCCTGGAAGAGCATTTTCCGCACTCGATGGCAAATGCGGTCGTACAGGAAGCGAAAAAACGTCATCTGGTACATGATGAGATGCACTCGAGAGTGGATTACATCGTAGCGCACGGTATCGCTACCTATGTGGGCGAAGAACGCGTCGTGATTGGAAGCCACCATTTCGTATTTGAGGATGAGAAGTGCACACTGCCGGAGGATGGAAAAGAGAAGTTTGAGAACCTTCCGGAAAATTGTTCCCATCTTTACATGGCAATCGGCGGACAGCTTGCAGCCGTTATCTGTATCGAGGATCCGCTGCGTGAGGAAGCACCGTCTGTCATCCGCCAGTTAAAAGAGGCTGGATTTAAGCGCATTGTCATGATGACCGGCGACAGCGAGCGGACCGCAGCGGCGATCGCGAAGAGGGTCGGCGTGGATGATTATTTCTCCGAGGTACTTCCGGAGGATAAGGCGCGCTTTGTTGAGGAGGAGAAGGCGAAAGGCCACAAAGTTATCATGATCGGTGACGGCATCAACGATTCACCGGCCCTGTCAGCGGCAGACGCGGGCATCGCAGTCAGCGAGGGCGCGGAGATTGCCAGAGAGATCGCGGATATCACGATCAAGAAAGATTCCCTGGATGAAGTCGTGCTTCTGCGTCATCTGAGCATGGATCTGATGAAACGTGTCCATGGAAACTACCGTTTCGTTATCAGCTTCAACCTAGGTCTGATTCTCTTAGGCGTGGCTGGTATCATCACCCCGTCGATGTCGGCGCTGCTGCACAACAGCTCGACACTGGCGATCAGCTTAAAGAGCATGACGAACCTGCTGCCAGAGGAAGAGCGGGAAGAGGCATAAAAATGCGCCCTGCTTAGTTGGCTTTTAATAAAATATAATAAAAATAGACGGGCAGAAAGAATGGAAAGGAAATTTTATTCTTTCTGTCTGTTTTTTTGCGTTAAATTGCGAAAAAGTAAAACTAAATACTGGACTATATTCTGTAAAAATCTAACAATGAATCAAATGACACTAAACGTATAAATGTATGTTTATAACAGTTATAAATTTCAGTATTGACATACAGATGAAATGTGATATGATCATAATGTAAATGGACTTACCAATTTACCATTATACCAAAAGATAATCAAAGAAATAAAAAGATAATTGAAGGAGGAACGGATATGTATAAGTTATCACAGTTGACAGAAGATGGTTCTATTATGTTACACGGACAGAAAATTGCAGATACAATCCTTTATGTAAATGGAGATTTTGTTAAAAAATCAGAAGCCGTTATCTCCGTATATGACAGTGGTTTTCAGCATGGAGATGGCGTATATGAAGGAATCCGTGCATATGGACGAAAAGTATACCGTCTGGATGAGCATATCAAACGTCTGTATGAGTCCTGTTACACGCTGGGAATCGATATAGGAAAGACCAAAGATGAGATGAAGGAAATTGTAAAAGAGCTGATTCGTCGAAATCTGGATGCAGGATTTACTGATTTACATATGCGTTTACAGGTGACGCGCGGATTTAAAGCACAGACAGGTATGCATCCGACTTTAAATGTGACGAATGCGTCGATCGTTATCTGTGTGGATCAGAAACCCCCTATTTTCAATAAAGAGGGAATTACGCTGGTAACAACCTGGCTGAAACGCTATTCCCCGTCTTACATGGATCCGAAGATTCATTGCTGCAACCAGCTGAACCAGATTATGGCGGCGTGTGAGGCAATCCGTCAGGGAGCGGATGAAGCAATTATGCTTGACCAGAATGGTTATGTGGCGGAGACAAACTCTACGAACTTACAGATGATTAAAGATGGAGCATTAATACTTCCGACTTTAGATTCACAGCTTCCGGGAATTACGAGAAAAACAATGATTCAGATAGCAAAAGAGATGGGAATGGAAGTACAGGTAAGAAACGTATCTGTTTCAGAGTATTATAATGCGGATGAGGTATTTATCTGTGGTACAGTCGGAGAAGTGGTTCCGGTTAAAATGATCGATGGAAAGAAGATTGGTACACAGATTCCTGGTCCGATAACAGAAAAGTTTTCACAGGAATATAAGAAGATGACAGAAACGCTGGGAGTGTCGATTGATGATTGAACATCATAAAAGAAAGTGCACTCTGTGAGGGAACGGGTAAAACCGTAAGCGTGAGATTCATATAGGGGTTTATAAAGAGGGATGGTAGAAGAGAAACATATGATTCGAGCGAAAGGACGGAATGAATATGAAAGAGAAAAGAAAACCGGGTTTTGGGGCTGCGATGCTTCCAATATTGGTGATGGCGTTCGTGTTGGGAATTGGTTTTGGAAAGTTCAGACTAAGTGTGGAAGTACTCTTACTTGTTTGTTCCTTCTTTACGGTGCTTTTAGGATTGTTTTATGGAACAACCTGGAATGAGATTGCAGATGCGGTTTCGGAAAAGATAGGAAAGTCATTTATGGCGATTTTTATCTTTGTATTTGTTGGAATGATTATCGGAACCTGGATGTTATCAGGAACAATTCCTATGTTGATTTATTATGGCCTGAAGCTCTTAAATCCACAGCTGTTTCTGATATCGGCTTTTGTGATTACAGTAATTGTTTCTGTGTGTACGGGAACCAGTTTTGGATCGGTCGGAACCGTCGGGCTGGCACTTATCGGAGTAGCGCAGGGATTGGGCGTTAATCTTCCGGCAGCAGCGGGCGCAATTATTTCAGGTGCTTATTTTGGAGATAAAATGTCACCGCTTTCAGATACGACAAATCTGGCTCCGGTAGCAGCCGGAACCACTTTGTTTGAACACATCCGGCATATGTTTTATACGACGGTCCCGGCGGCGCTTGTCTGCTTAGTGGTATATTTTATAGCTGGACGTACTGGAATGGTAGTTTCATCGGTCGATGCATCTGCGGCAAATGAGATGACAGAGGGGCTTGCTTCTATTTATCATTTTAATGTGTTTTTATTGCTTCCTCTGGTGGTTGTGCTGGTTGGTTCAGCGATGGGAAAACCAACGATTCCGGTTATGTTTACAGCATCGGTTCTGGCGGGAGTTTTAGCGATTGTATTTCAGGGGGCGACGGTTGCAAAGATAATTTCGGCAGCATATAGCGGATTTTCTTTATCTATGCTGGGAATTGACCCGGAAACGGTAACAGGAAGCATTAAAACGCTGGTAGAGCGGGGCGGAATGACAAGCATGATGGCAACGGTGCTGAAAGTGCTCTGCGCATTTCTATTTGCAGGTGCTATGAGTGCGGCTGGTTTTATGAATGCAATCTTGGAAAAATTGAAAACATTCGTACACAGTGACGGAACTTTGATTCTGGTAACGGTTATTTCAGTCTTGATTATTGCGCTGATTGTTGGAAATGCATATATTCCGATTTTGATGGGCGGAGAATTGTTCAGTGAGTCCTTTAAGGAAAGAAATCTGGCACCGCAGAATCTTTCCAGAACACTGGAAGATGCAGGAACCTGTTCCATTCCTCTGGTTCCGTGGTCAGCGGGAGGCGCGTATATGTCGGGAACGCTGGGAGTCTCTACGTTCGCATATGCCCCGTGGGCAATCTTTTGTTACGCAGGTTTTTGTTTTGCGGTTCTCTGGGGCTTTACCGGGTTAGGAATCAAAAAATTAA
>ENA-ORNZ01002269-ORNZ01002269.1-human-gut-metagenome-genome-assembly--contig:-NODE-2269-length-12815-cov-3.646395_pt1 | contig 12815 bp, 10 predicted proteins | sample MGYA00242124_ERZ509040 | MGnify/ENA primary metagenome ERZ509040 (study PRJEB26280, sample SAMEA2338733) | human gut metagenome | biome: human gut; feature: human-associated habitat; material: faeces... | reverse complement strand
CAATTTTTAAACCTTCTAAAATATGTGCGCAGTCTTCGGCTTTTCTTAATTCAAAACGAGTTCTGCGCTCAGTAACATCGATCTGATGTTCCACGTAACACTGAAGTGCTTCTTTAACACCCAAAAGCTTTGGCGCACCATCAACTAATGCCAATAAATTAACACCAAATGATGTCTGCAGTGAAGTCATTCGATATAACTGGTTCAGCAGCACATCAGCCTGAACATCTTTTCTTAATTCAATAACGATACGAATACCTTCACGATTTGATTCATCGCGTAAATCGGTAATTCCCTCGATAATTTTCTCTCTGACTAATGATGCAATCTTTTCAACAAGATTAGCCTTATTAACCTGATATGGAATTTCAGTAACGATTAATCGTTTCTTGCCATTATCCATTTCTTCAACATTGACACGTGATCGAGTTACGATGCTGCCGCGGCCTGTTTCAAAAGCCTGTTTAATACCTGAACGGCCTAAAATAATACCACCGGTAGGAAAATCAGGTCCGTAGATATAATTTTCCATTAACTCCATCGTTGTAATATCCGGATTGTCCATAATTGCTAATGTCGCGTTGATAGCTTCACGCAGATTATGCGGCGGGATATTGGTGGCCATACCAACCGCAATACCCACGGCTCCATTTACAATCAGATTAGGAAAACGAGCTGGCAGAACAACTGGTTCTTTTTCCTCACCATCATAGTTATCCATAAAATCAACGGTATCTTTTTGAATATCCTTCAGCAATTCCATTGAAATCTTAGACATACGGGCTTCTGTATAACGCATCGCCGCCGCGCCGTCACCATCAATCGAACCAAAGTTACCATGCCCTTGAACTAATTCATAACGATATGAGAAATCCTGACTCATGCGTACCATTGCGTCATATACTGCGATATCGCCATGCGGATGATACTTACCGATAACGTCACCGACGATTCTCGCTGATTTCTTATAAGGTTTATCCGCCACAATTCCTAATTCATTCATTGAATGCAGGATACGGCGGTGTACAGGCTTCAAACCATCTCGTACATCTGGTAATGCACGGGCAACAATAACAGACATCGCGTAATCTAAGAAAGAAGTACGCATTTCATCCGATATTTCTCTATAAATGAGTTTATCATTATTTATATCCATGTGTATCCCTCCTAGATATCAAGATTCTTAACATAAATTGCGTTGTCAGTAATGAAATTACGACGCGGCTCAACTTCATCACCCATCAGCATTTCAAATACCTGATCGGCTTCCATTGCATCTTCTATTTTAACCTGAATCAATGTGCGGTTTGCCGGATCCATTGTCGTTTCCCACAACTGTTCCGGATTCATTTCACCTAAACCTTTGTAACGCTGGATATTGAATTTATCTCCCATATCCGCTTTAATTTTTTCCATTTGATCATCAGAATAAGCATATTCGATGCGGTTGCCCTTCTGCAGCTTATACAGCGGCGGCTGAGCAATATATACATATCCGCCCTCAATAATAGGTCTTAAATAACGATAGAAGAAAGTCAGCATCAACGCACGGATATGCGCGCCATCGACATCGGCATCGGTCATAATCATAATTTTATGATAACGAAGCTTGCTGACATCCATTTCCTCACCAATACCGCAGCCGAAAGCCGTAATCATTGAACGTATTTCATTATTTTCAAAAATACGCTGCAGACGAGCCTTCTCAACGTTTAATATCTTACCTCGCAGTGGTAAAATAGCCTGATATTTACTATTTCTTCCCTGCTTAGCGCTGCCGCCGGCTGAATCACCCTCGACAATATAGATTTCGCATTCACTTGCGTCTTTGCTTGAACAGTCAGCCAGCTTGCCAGGCAGACTTGAAATTTCCAGCGCACTCTTACGGCGTGTCAATTCACGTGCTTTCTTCGCAGCTAAACGAGCCTTGCTTGCTAAAATACATTTATCAAGGATCATCTTTGCTACGTTTGGATTTTCAAGGAAGAAACGCTCAAGCTGATCACCAAATACACTTGAAACAATTTTTCTAACTTCTGAATTACCAAGCTTTGTCTTTGTCTGTCCCTCGAAGATCGGATCCGGGTGTTTCACCGCCACAACGGCCGTCATGCCGTTTCTTGTGTCAGCGCCGGTAAAGTTGCTGTCCTTCTCTTTTAAAATGCCGAGTTCCCTCGCATAGGAGTTGATCAGCTGGGTGAATTTCGTCTTGAATCCCACCAGGTGGGTTCCGCCCTCCTGGGTGAAGATATTGTTGCAGAATCCGAGAATATTCTCCTCAAAGGCGTCAACGAACTGGAACGCCACCTCCACCTCGATCTGGTCCACACTGCCTTTAAAATACACCGGCTCATGAACCGGCTCTTTTCCGTTATTTAACTCACGGACATAGGCGATGATCCCATCCGGCTCGTGGTAAGTGATCATCTCCTCCTCACCGGCGCGTTTGTTCACATAGTGGAGCGCCAGGTTCGGGTTTAAATAGGCAGACTCATGAAGACGGCTCTTTAACCACTCCGCCTTAAATTTCGTCTTCTCGAAGATCGTCGGATCCGGCAGGAAGTTGATCTCTGTTCCTGTCTCCTTTGATTTTCCGATCACAGGAAGAAGCCCATCCTTCAGTTCGATCACCGGATGTCCCTTCTCATACTCATCATAATATACTTTTCCATCCCTGGAAATTTTTACCTTCATCCGGTCAGACAAGGCGTTTACGACGGAAGAACCGACGCCATGAAGTCCGCCGCTGGTCTTATAGGAATTATTATCGAATTTTCCGCCTGCATGAAGCGTGGAGAGAACCACACGTTCCGCGGACACGCCTTTTTTGTGCATCTCCACCGGGATTCCCCGTCCGTTATCCTTTACGGTACAGGACCCATCCGCCTCCAGCGTTACTGTGATCTCCGTACAGAATCCAGCCAGGTGCTCGTCCACCGCGTTGTCGACGATTTCATATATCAAATGGTTTAAGCCCTTTGTTCCAACGCCACCGATGTACATTCCGGGACGCTTGCGGACTGCCTCCAGTCCTTCCAGTACGGTAATACTGTCAGCATTATACTGTGCTTTCGCCATGTAAAGACCTCCAATACAAGTCATAAACTGCGGCAGGAAAGCTTCCCCGCCGCAGCTTTGTTTTATTTTTCATACTGCTGCGTATATGCCGCAGCCACGTTTCTCAGTCAAGCTTTTCCTATTATACACTTAAATCTTCCAGATTTGCAAGCGTTTTCTATCGAACATATATTCGAATTATAATTTTGTGTCGAAAAACATCCTGAAACATGCGGTCCCAGCAAGCTTTTTCAAACGGTTTTTCGGAAGAAAAAAGCCTGCGGGATCGCTCTCCCACAGGCACATATTTACTTAAATTTTAAACTCCTCCGAACCGAAGCACAACTCCGATCACCGCAGATGCCGCGATAAACGCAACCGGATGGAGTCCTTTCGTCTTTTTGCAGACTGCCGTGAAATAATAAAGCACTGCAAGAAGAACGATACTGCGGATGCTGATCAGGTCTGTGACCTTTCCGCTTGCCGCAAAAGCGTCCTTGTGAAGAAGAACCAAGGACAGAACGGAAAGTCCTGCTGCCGCGATCAGACCTGTTGATGCCGGGCGGAGTCCGTAGAAAGCGTTCTGAACATACTTGTTTGTCTTGAACGCCTTTAAGAATCCGGCAATGATCAGGATCACGATAATGGATGGTGTGATCAGACCGAGTGTAGCAATTACTGCACCAGCAGGACCGGCTGTTGTAAATCCAACGTAAGTTGCCATGTTGACGCCCATCGGACCTGGTGTGGACTCGGAGATCGCCACCATGTCCGCAAGCTGTCCGTAGGTGAACCAGCCTGTCTTATCGGAGATATTGTAGAGGAACGGGAGTGTCGCCATCCCGCCGCCGATTGCAAAGAGACCAGCTTTAAAAAACTCAAAGAAAAGTCTGACAAAGATCATCATTTGGAAGCAGCCTCCTTATTCTTTAAGATAATTCCTGCAGCAGCCGCAAGGATAACGAACACGATCGGGGAAAACTCCGTAAGTGTGGAGCCGAGGATCACAAGCAGGCAGATCACTAATGTCGGCTTATCCACAACTGCCTTTTTCCAGAGTTTGACCACCGCGTTGAAGATCAGGACACAGACGCAGACACGGATACCCGCAAAGGCGTTCTGTACGATCGCGAGATGCGCAAAGTTCTGGATAAATGCCGCGATGACCGTGATAATGATCAGGGACGGGAATACAACGCCCAGAGTCGCGACGATACCGCCAATGGAGCCGGCAAGTCCCTGTCCGACAAAGGTCGCCGTATTTACCGCGATAATGCCCGGGGTACACTGGCCGATCGCGTAATAGTCCATAAGTTCCTCTTCTGTTGCCCAGTGTCTCTTCTCAACAACCTCTCTCTGGAGGATCGGAAGCATCGCGTATCCACCGCCAAAGGTAAGACCACCGATTCTGGCAAACGTAAGGAAGAGATCAAGTAACTGATTCATGTGTTTTCTCTCCTTTATTCCAAAGTCTTGTTCTATCATATCTCAAAGACAAAAAAAAGGCAAGAAAAAGGGGTGTAAGAATTGCCTTTTTCTTGCCTTATCATGCATGTTTATGCATTTTCTTTGCACTTATTCCTCATCCGGTGTCAGACCGTTTAAGAGGTTTAATACGATGTTGTTGTCAACGACCATGATCATGTTGGATCCATCAAGCTGCACATAGCGGTATGTCTGATCCGGATTTGCGTATGTTCCGACATAAATCGTGAGAGACTTCTTCTCACCATTTACAGTGAGCTCCGCCTGGAATGTAATGCGGGTATCTGTTGTCAGGTCAGCATTAGCAAGTTCCTGATTTAAAACATGGTAGCTTGCATAGTCGAACGGTTTGAGATTGCTGATTCCATCTGCGATGGTCGTCATGGCCTCTGTATCAGAGTTCTTGTAGGACGTTGTCTTACCATCCATGGTGATGGACACGTTCTGAAGATCAGCTGCTGTGACCTGAATATCCAGTCCCTCGCGGACAACCAGGGTATCATAGTCGAATACCAGGGAGTCTACTGTGGATGCTTTTACGAGATAGATATTTTTCTCATCGGAGAGATAGTAATTTCCGTCTGCATCCTTGTTTCCGATGCTCAGAGTGATCTCACCTTTTTCGCTGTCGGTGATCGTCACAGTGTATACCGGATTTCCCATACCATAGTCAGATGCGGTATCAGCACTGTCAATTTCAGAGATCGCATGAAGATTTAGGAAATTCTGTGCCATCGCCTCAAATTTTTCCTGGTTTAACGGGATTGCGGAATCCATGGCATCCAGCCATACACCGTCTTTTTTCTTAAAGATCATATCGGTGTCGGAGCTGGAGTAGTCAAAATCGATCGGTGCATTTAATGCATAAACTTCAATGTCCGCACCGGAGAAATCCGGTTCTACAACGTCATCTCTGATCTCGGAGATCTCCACCTTCGGGGATCCTGATTCCTTTGTGCCGGAAGAAGAACAGCCGGTAAGTCCTGCCGAAAGTGCTGCTGTCAGGAGCAGCGCTCCTAATAATACATGTTTTTTCATATCTGGTAATCCTCTCATTGTTAATTGATTTGTTGGCGAAAGCACGCTTACTATACCACAATTCGTACCTATGGTGCTGACCGCTGCTAACGCAGCTATTTTGGTCCAGTTCGCCGTTCGTCAGAATCATGCAAGCCTGCTCCTGACTCACTTATTGCTCACTATATCATACCCCTGTGTACTTTTTGTGAATTTGATTCTTATTTCTTCGGAAATTGCTCCCAGGCTGCCATCAGATCTCATCTGCCGCCGGTGCGTCCCCTAAAAAATGGATCTTATCGGATACTTTTGTTCCAAATGCCGTTGTATAGATATCGAGATATTCCTCATACGGGCATGGCTGACCATTTGAAAGCATCTCCATCTCCGTCCCCCAGAGATCGATGTAGTACGGCAGCATCGTAAACCCATTCCGCAGATAGAACTTTTTCCGGCGTGTGCGGAGAGCCAGTTCCTCTTCATCCTCACATTTCGTGCTCTCGATCTCAATGATGATCCTCATGCCTTGATATCTCTCACGGAGCGCCTGAAGTGCCGCAGAGCCGGCTCCATGCCCCCGCACTTCATCCGCGATGGCAAAATAGTCAAGAAGCACCCGGTCTCCCGCCTTCGCCATGATGGCAAGACCAAGAAACCTATTATTCTCTTCCAGGGAAAGGATCTCCACCAGCCCTGTCCCCTGCCCGGAAACGATCATGGAGAAAGGTTTCTTCTCGCTGGCGGGAAATGCGGTCTCATAGAGGGCATGGACCTCATCAAGGCGTTTCCCTGAAAATACCTGTTTTAATTTAACTGACATACTTTATTCCTTCTCACTTATCTGATATACCTGCAATATCGTCCCTACCGCGTATCTGTGATCACTTATTATCCAGTTTTATCCCAGCAAGTGCCATCGCGGACACGTTGTTCACCAGGTCCGCCAGAGTCACAAGATGTCCCAGTGCCCATGTAACGATATATTTGCCCCTCCCAGAAGTGTTTTCACCTGTTTATTCCTCTCCGCTCTCAAACATCAGACGGAACAGACGTTTTCCACCTTCCGTTCGGAATATTCTCTCAAATACACTCTTCTGGGTGTCCGGTGTGGATCCATCCTCGAAGAGATTGACGAGGAAATCCGCCTCCACAAGGATCTGGTAGTCCATTCCATCGATATTATCGTATGTGTGGTGATGTCCTACCAGATAGCAGACACGGTCGATGACCTCCTGGGGCCAGGAAAGGGCTGTCAGCATGGTCCGCGCCTCACCCGGTCCCTCCATCTCCTGGTATTTTCCAGTGTTTCTTCCATACTTTTCTTCTGCTTTGTGAATTCCGATGTCATGAACGATGGCCGCTGCCTCCAGAACTTCCTGGGTGTACGGATCGAGATTCTCCTCAAGGCCGATCAGTCTCGCGAATTCATGGACCTTCAAAAAGTGCTGGATCCGTTTTACATCCTTGTCGTCGTAGCGTGTCATTTCATATAAGAGTTCATCAAGTCTCGTCATGTGTGTCATTCTCCTCTTTTATAATCAATTTGTGGCTTTTCGTAACTGTTCAGCAGGTCTGCGAGCTTGCTGCACTTCCCGGTATTCTCAATGTTTCAGCTTTGATGGTTGGTCATATACCGGCAGGTTCAATAATTCTTTTTATTACAGATTCAGCTTCTCATACTTTTCTTCCAGAAACCTGTCGAGGCGCTTCTTTAATTCCTGGTTTTCTTCCTGTTCCAGGTTTTCATCCTGCTCCAAAAGCCGGTTCACGTCCTCGGAGACCTTCTTAAGCGTCACCGCATCTGTATAGATATCTGCCAGCTGGAACTCCAGATCTCCGCTCTGACGGATCCCGAAGATATCACCGGGACCCCGGAGCTTCAGATCCTCGGAAGCGATATAAAAGCCGTCGTTGGACTTATTCAAGACGTCCAGACGCCTGTTTTTCTCCTTATTTCCGGAGGCATTCACCATGATGCAGTAGGACTGCTTGTCCCCCCGTCCAACGCGGCCCCGAAGCTGATGGAGCTGCGCAAGACCGAACCGTTCGGCATTCTCGATCATCATCACCGTAGCGTTCGGCACGTTGACCCCGACCTCGATGACCGTGGTGGAGACAAGCACCTGGATCTCCCCGGCGGCAAATTCTTCCATGATCTTATTTTTCTCTTTTCCCTTCATCTTCCCGTGAAGGTACTCCACCCGGATCCCCGGCAGATTCTGCCTTAAGATCTTCGTGTAGTCCAGGACGTTTTCTGCATCGATCATCTCGCTCTCCTCCACCATCGGGCAGATCACATAGGCCTGGCGGCCATTTTTTACCTCGTTTTCGATAAAACGGTAAGCCCGCGGGCGGTAGCTCTTGTCCACCACGCAGTTCTTGATGGGAAGACGGTTTGCCGGGAGCTCGTCGATGACGGAAATATCGAGGTCCCCGTAAAGGATGATCGCCAGAGTCCTCGGGATTGGGGTGGCGCTCATGACCAGCACATGAGGCATCTGTCCCTTGTTTCCAAACATCTCCCTCTGGGCGACACCGAACCGGTGCTGCTCGTCGGTGATGACGAGGGCAAGGTTATCATAGACTATCTTCTCCTGGATCAGGGCGTGGGTTCCGATGATGATATCCGCTTCATGGGAGGCAACTTTCTCGTAGGCGATCCGCTTTTCCTTTGCCGTCATGGAACCAGTGAGCAGGATCACCTTTTTGTCCACACCATGCTTCTCAAAGAGTTCCGTCACAGACTCGAAGTGCTGTCTCGCGAGAACTTCCGTCGGCACCATGAGAGCTCCCTGGTATCCGTTTTCGCAGGCTGCCAGGAGCGCCAGAACGGCGATGATCGTCTTACCGGAGCCAACATCACCCTGGATCAGCCGGTTCATGACGGAACCGCTCTTGAGGTCCCTCAGGACTTCCTCCAGCGTCCTCAGCTGGGCGTTCGTGAGCCTGTAAGGCAGCTCCGCCAGAAGTTTCCGGCATTCATCCTGTTTTTCCATATGGAATGGGCTCTGCACATTCTGACGTTTCTCCTTTAAATGACGCACTGCCAGAAGGAAGAAGAAAAATTCATCGTACACGAGGCGCTTCCTCGCAAACTTCAGTTCTTCCTCATTCGACGGAAAATGGATGTGCTCAATAGCAAAGTTGTACTCCGCAAGCTCGTTTGCGATCCTGAGACCTGCCGGGAGATAATCCCTCTCCAACGTCCGGAACGCAAGTGCCTGCTCGACTGCGGAAGTGATCATCTTATTTCCCAGACCCTTCGTCTGGGCATAGACCGGGCGCATGCTGGATAAAAGTTCCTCGTAGGCCTCCGGCTTAAACATCTGGGGCTGTTCCATCGTGAGTCCGTTCTTTTTACGGATCACACGGCCCCGGAAGATAAAATGACTGTCCGGCCGCAGAGTGTTCTTTAAATACGGCATATGATACCAGACGAGACGAAGTTTTCCGGTCATATCGCTGATAGTCGCCTGGACGATGGAAAGACCGTTTACGTGGACTCCTGTGGCCCCGCTCTTTAAAAAGCCCTCCACGGTCCCGGTCTCATCCTCAGAAAGCTCCCCGATGGCTTTCGGCTCCCCGTAGGTATCATAGCCCTTCGGATAGTAGTGGAGCAGATCGTCGATGGTGCGGATCCCGACTTTTTCAAAAAGCTTTGCCGTTTTTTCTCCGATTCCTTTTAAGGTCTCTATGGATTGGTCGTTTGCCATCGTTTTCACGCTCCTTTTGTCTTATCCTGCGGCGCAGTCTGCAGCCCACTGAGAACATACCGGAAACTTTCCGTTTTTTGTCTCATGGAAAAAGCTGCCTCATCGGGTCTTCTGACCAAAGGGAGCAGCTTTTTCTGTCGTTATGCATTCACCGGGGCGCCAGGCGCCTCTGGCATCTCCCCGCTTACTCTACGGAAAGCAGGTAATAATAGATCGGCTGACCGCCGTCGTTTAATTCAACTTCACAGTTCGGGAATGCCGCCTGCACTTTTTCTACAAGTGCTGCCGCATCTTCCTCCGTCACGTCCTCACCGGAGTAAACGCTGATCAGCTCGGACTCGTCATCCACCAGGTGCTTTAAGGTCTCAAGAACGGTTTCATTTACATTCTGGCCTACGGCGAGCATGCCAGAATCACCGATTCCCATGATATCACCCTCATGGATCTCCATTCCGTCGATATTTGTGTTGCGGACCGCGTAGGTGATCTGGCCTGTGTGGATCCGTCCCATCTCGGATGTCATGTTCTCAAGGTTCTCCTCCGGTGAAAGATCCGGAAGAAAGTTGATGAGAGCCGCGATACCCTGCGGTACAGTCTTGGACGGAACAACGAAGATCTTCTTATCTTCCACAAGACTCTTAGCCTGTTCAGCGGCAAGAATGATATTCTTGTTGTTTGGAAGGATGTAGATCACGTCCGCATTTACCTTCTCGATGGCATTTAGCATATCCTCGGTACTCGGGTTCATCGTCTGTCCGCCCTCGATCAGGTAGTCAGCGCCAATTCCCTTGAAGATCTCACCGAGACCTTTACCGATGGAGACAGCGATGAAGCCGTACGGTTTTCTCGGCTCGTTGGATGCCGGAGCTTCCTCTTTTTTTGCCTCAGCCGGAGTTTCCGGAGTCTGGGCAACATTGGAAGCGTTCTGGATCAGACGCTCGTGGTGCTCCTCGCGCATATTGTCGATCTTCATTCTGGAAAGGGAACCGTAAGTCAGACCTTTCTCAAATGCAAGACCCGGATGGTTCGTGTGGACATGGACTTTGATAATATCGTCATCGGAAACTACAACGACGCAGTCACCGATGGACTCTAAATATCCCTTGAATTTCTGCTCCTCGTCCATATCATAAGCTTTCTCCACATTTACGATAAACTCAGTGCAATAGCCGTACTTAATATCGGAAGTGGAAAGATCGTCACTTCCCGCAGCCACCTTCGGCTTTGTGGACTCTGTGTTTCCGGCTGCCGGAGCAACGGCATCAAACGGAATCCCTCTTCCTAAAAGACCGTCAAGACCGCCCTTCATGACCTGCATAAGTCCCTGTCCGCCGGAGTCAACAACACCAGCCTGTTTTAATACCGGGAGCATCTCCGGAGTCTGGCTTAATACATAGTTGCCTTCCTCGATGACCTGGGTCAGAAAATCAATCACGTCATCTGTCTGTGTCGCAAGATCAACGGCCTTCTCAGCCATTCCTTTTGCCACAGTGAGGATCGTACCTTCCTTCGGCTTCATAACAGCCTTGTAGGCAGTCTCAGTTGCGCGGGTAAAGGCATTCGCCAGGCTTGTCACTGTAATTTCATTGGATTCCTTGATCTCTTTTGTGAAACCGCGGAATAACTGGGATAAGATAACGCCGGAGTTACCGCGGGCACCTCTTAAGGAACCGGATGAGAGAGCCTTCGCGATGGACTCCATTGTCGGATTCTCGATCGCAGCCACCTCTCTTGCTGCGGCCATGATCGTCATGGTCATATTCGTACCCGTATCACCGTCCGGAACCGGGAATACGTTTAATTCGTTAATCCATTCTTTTTTTGCCTCAAGGCCTTTCGCTGCGGCCAGAACCGCTTTCTGTAAGAGAGCGGCATCTACGGACTTTAATTCCATGGATTTTACTTCCTCCTTAATCTATCACTCGAACGCCTTCAACAAAGATATTGATCTTTTCAACCGGCATTCCCGTGAACTCTTCTACTTTGTATTTCACACTCTCGATCAGGTTATCCGCTACGGTCGAGATGCTGACGCCATAGGATACGATTACGTGGAAGTCGATTTCAATTGCATTATCATTGATCGTTACATTGATTCCGTGAGTCAGGCTTTCTCTCTTTAAAAGCTTTACCAGACCGTCTTTCATACTTACTGCAGCCATTCCCACGATTCCAAAGCATTCTACCGCTGTCGTGCCGGCATAAAGAGCGATAACATCGGTGTCGATCTGGATCTGTCCCATTTTATTGTTAATACATCCCTTCATACGCTAAGCCTCCATTCCTACTGATTATAAGCGCCGTATCCTGATAAAAGGCGCAAACGCCAACGATCCAGCCGGATCATAACACAGACCACCCGGATCATTCGCGCAAAAGTTCCTTTATAATTGAACTTTAATAACCCTAATATACCATATCAAGTTTTCTCTGTCCATGGGATTCCACTTATTTTTCAAAAAAATGTGAAATTTCTAAAAATTTTGCTTGCAAAATATTTAATCTTCTGCTATGATATCCATGTTATGGATTTTTGCATCCAACCGTATGAATGATTAAGGAGGTGGAATCATGGCTAAATGTGCTATTTGCGAAAAGGCGGCTCACTTTGGTAATGGAGTAAGCCATTCCCATAGAAGATCCAATAAAATTTGGAAAGCTAACGTTAAGTCTGTAAAGGTGAAAGTTAATGGCGGAGCTCAGAAGATGTATGTATGTACTTCTTGCTTAAGATCCGGTTTAGTTGAAAGAGCCTAAATCGAGTTTAACTGGCCTCAGGTGTCTGCCTGAGGCTTTTTTCTTGTCCTTAGCATAATGAACGACAAAAAATGTTGGAAATATGCTTTTTGAGCACATTCCAACATTTTATATAAAACCTTTCCTTCAAAACACCTTAAAACAAGTTCAGCAGCGTTCCATACAGCTTCTCATTTCCCATCACCACCAGCGCCAGTTCTTCTTTTGCCTCGCTGAGCTGATAAAAAAGATGTCTCACATCGCGCTCCGTCGAGCGCAGATATCCCATTTCATCATAATAATAGCGCCCATCCAGCCGATGCACCATGCGATCGACTTCGCGCGTATGGCGAGATTGTATTTCTACGGCAGAATCAGATTGCTTTTCCAGTTTTTTCTGCCAATCGGATTCCTGGCACTCATATCCCTGACGGATGTAATCATTCAGCAAATTAGCTGCTTCTGACTCATCGTTGGCATAAACCACCGCGACATGGGGATAGTGCCGCATTCCGCGTCCGTGCGGCAGGTGCATCATATTTTGTATAAAATAGGAAAGTTCTGCATTCGCACGGATCCGATTCGTCAGGTGGAATGTCTGGATTCCCGGCTGCTCCCCCAAGAGCTTTATTGCACCCAGATCCAATTCTTCCGGCGAAATCATATCCTCACAGTTACTGGAAAAAATAACCGGACGCGTTTTGCCGATCTCCAGCAAAATTTCCAATGTATTGGGCGACAGAAGGTGTGCCTCATCTACTAAGATCGCGCTGTATGCTTCAAACCTGATTTCCGCTCCCGTTTGAA
>ENA-ORNZ01002256-ORNZ01002256.1-human-gut-metagenome-genome-assembly--contig:-NODE-2256-length-12890-cov-3.229684_pt1 | contig 12890 bp, 8 predicted proteins | sample MGYA00242124_ERZ509040 | MGnify/ENA primary metagenome ERZ509040 (study PRJEB26280, sample SAMEA2338733) | human gut metagenome | biome: human gut; feature: human-associated habitat; material: faeces... | reverse complement strand
CTTTACTATTACTCGCCACCTAAAGAGGTGGGAGTCTTCTCGACTGAGATAAAAAATCAAAAAAGCCATCTATCAGGAGGTATTCATATGTCAAAAACCGAAAAAGCAAAGGTATATTTTACAGATTTCCACACCATTGCATTTGGCGACGGTCTCCCTACCAAATTAAAAAAACTGATCCGTAAAGCCGGGATCGGTTCCATCGATATGGATGGTAAATTTGTCGCTATCAAGATGCACTTTGGTGAACTTGGAAATATCAGTTATCTGCGTCCGAATTATGCCAAAGCCGTTGTTGATGTCATCAAAGAGCTGGGCGGCAAACCATTTTTAACAGACTGCAATACGATGTATCCAGGCAGCCGCAAGAATGCGCTTGAGCACCTGGAATGCGCCTGGGAAAACGGATTTACCCCGTTGACTGTTGGATGTCCAATCATCATCGGTGATGGATTAAAAGGCACCGATGACATCGCTGTTCCGGTGGCCGGAGGCGAATACATCAAAGAAGCTAAGATCGGCCGCGCCGTCATGGACGCCGATGTCTTTATCAGCCTGACCCATTTCAAGGGACATGAGACGACCGGCTTCGGCGGCACGATCAAAAATATCGGCATGGGCTGCGGTTCTCGCGCCGGTAAGACCGATCAGCACAGCAGTGGAAAACCGCACGTCAAGGAAAAGCTCTGCCGGGGCTGCCGCCGCTGTCAGAAGGAATGTGCCAACGGCGGTCTCGTTTTCGATGAAGCCTCCAGAAAAATGCACGTGGATGCTGAGCACTGCGTCGGCTGCGGACGGTGTCTCGGCGCCTGCAATTTTGACGCAATCGAATTTGACAACAACGCAGCCAACGAGCTGTTAAACTGCCGTATGGCGGAATACACAAAAGCCGTTGTGGATGGACGTCCAAACTTCCATATTTCCCTGGTCGTTGACGTCTCCCCGAACTGCGACTGCCACGGTGAAAATGACGTACCGATCCTTCCAAATCTTGGTATGTTTGCTTCTTTCGATCCGCTGGCACTCGATCAGGCCTGTGTGGACGCCTGTCTGGCCGCTGCTCCGATGCCGGGCAGCCAGCTTGCAAAACATCTTGCTGATCCGGATTTCCACGATCACCATGACCATTTCACAAATTCCACACCAGAATCTGAGTGGAAAAGCTGCCTGGCACATGCGGAGAAGATCGGTCTGGGAAGCCGGGAGTATGAATTGATCACACTATAATAACATCAACCCCATCTGCCAGCTGTGCCGCCGGTCTTTTTGCGGCCGCAGAGCTGTGAAAAACGGAGCCGCCCCGGTCTTTTCTGCCGGTCGGCTCCGTTTTATGCTCTTCTTTATTTCTGAATCCAGACACCATTCGCATCGACTCTATATCCGTCCGGTGTCGTTCCATTGACAAACAATGCTCCGTCAGCACCCACATAATACCAGTATCCATTCGTCTGAATCCAGCGGCTCTTCGCCATAGCCCCGCTTTCGGTATAATAATGCCAGGAGCCGTTTACCATCTGCCAGTCACGCGCCATCCACGCATCTGCATGGAAATAGTATGTCTCCCCCTTGATCAGGAGACTCTCATTTGCCGCGTAGGTTCCGTTTGCTTTCAGGTATTTCCATTCATTTCCAAACTGCTGCCACGCACCGTCGCCCTGAGCAGCTGTATTGCCAGCTCCAGAGCTACCCGGTCCACCCTGGCTGCCGGAAGATGAGGTATTTGTACTGGTCGTATTGCCGGACGGCTTGCTGGAATTTGACGTACTGTTGTTCGCCGCATCCGATACCGAGGTGTTCGTGCCAGCCGGTGTGCCGGATGCGCTTCCCGCCACCGCAAAACCATAGTCCAGCAGCTTCTTCGTATCGTCATAATGAGTCTGCGAACTCTTTAAAATAACTGCAATCAGGCGCACGCCATTCCGCTCTGCACACGTTACCAGCGTGTTGCCTGCCAGGGAGGTATAACCGGTCTTTCCGCCTATGATTCCCTCATAATACTGGGAATTTGCCGGATTGAGCATCTTATGTCCCATCGTAAGCGTCCGCACCGTCGGCACGCTGGCAGTCGCCGGGAAATCGTAATGCAGGGTCGATGCAACCTGACGCACCGTCGCATTATTGAATGCAGCATTTGCAATCAGCGCCATATCATGTGCGGTTGTAAAATGGTTCGCATTATTCAGACCGTTCGGGTTTGCAAAATGCGTATGCGTGCATCCTAAGGACGCTGCCTTCTCATTCATCTTATCCGCAAACGCGCTGACACTGCCGGACACATGCTCCGCCAGTCCGTTTGCCACCTCATTTGCCGATTTTAAAAGCAGACCATAGAGACAGTCCTTAACCGTAAAGGTATCACCCGCCTTGACCTGCAGCGTCACCGCGCCCGATTCCAGATTCGAAACTGCCGTCTGGGAAAAGGTTACCGTATCACTCAGATTACAGTTTTCCGCTACCAGAAGCGCCGTCATCAGCTTCGTGATGCTGGCTGGATAATACTGCGTATCCGCATTCTTGGAAAACAGGAACTGGTTGTGCGTCGCATCATAGAGCACTGCACCCTGCGCTGCCACCGTCGGCTGAGCTGCATTCTGTGAAGTAACCGTTGCTCCCGAAGGAACTGCGCCGGAGACCGTGCCTCCTGCCGCCTGTCCCGGACCGGTCGCCCCGTCTGTCGCAGCAAATGCCGTCCATGACACAGACATCATAAGTGCCATTCCCAGGCAGAGGGAACGCACGGATTTTTTCCATTTATTCATCGTATATTGTCCTTCCTGTATGTATTTTCGCTTTTCTCCTACCCGCCAGCTCCCGCAAACGTAAAGTTACGTTCACTCATTGCGCGGACTTTAACGGATTTTGCCAGTGCTGCGCAGGTACAAATCATGCAAATCTGTCTTACATTTTACTTCATTTTAAGCGACAATACAAGTTGAAAGGAAAATTTGAAATTATTACAGATACTTCTTCCGCAGATCTGCCCCACTCTCTGCCGACAGATACGCCGGTGCCACATCAAAGACGGTCTTGCAGCCCTTCTGGCCTTCCTGGTTCATCTTGTATGCCGCGCGTGCGTATGCCACGATGATGGAGGAAGTAAATTCCGGGTTGGAATCCAGCTTTAAGCTGTACTCGATGATATGGTGGTTCTCTTTGTTCCAGCCGGTCTTGCCGCTGCGGAGTACGAAACCACCGTGCGGGAGACGGTTGTGATCGCGTTTCAGTTCTTCTTCAGTGATGAAATGAACCGTTGTGTCATAATCAGAAAAGTAGTTCGGCATGGTCTTGATCTCGTTCTCGATCTTTGCCTGATCCGCGCCCTCTTCTGCCACAACAAAGCACTCTCTGGTGTGTTTTTCGCGGGTGGTCAGCTCTGGGCTGCTGCCGCTTCTGACTGCCTCCAGTGCACTCTCAACTGGGATTGTGTACTGTCTGGCATCCTTGACGCCCTCGATCCGGCGGATCGCATCGGAATGTCCCTGGCTGACGCCCTTGCCCCAGAATGTATAATTTTCGCCCTCCGGCAGGCATGCAGCTGCATAGAGACGGTTCAGGGAGAACATACCCGGATCCCAGCCAACGGAGATGATGCCAACCTTTCCGGATTTCTGTGCGGACTCATCGACTGCTGCGAAATGCTCTGGAATCTTTGCATGGGTATCGAAGCTGTCCACTACGTTAAACCACTGTGCATATTTCGGGGTCTGGACCGGCAGATCCGTAGCCGAACCGCCGCAGAGAATCAAAACGTCGATCTCGTCTTTCTTCGCCTCTGCCTCATCTACATGATAAACCGGTACGCCCTCGGTCAGGATCTTGACCGTTTCCGGCGCACGCCGTGTAAATACTGCTTTCAGTTCCATATCCGGATTCTGGCGGATCGCACACTCCACGCCGCGTCCCAGATTTCCATATCCTAAAATTCCAACTCGGATACTCATAGATATTCCTCCTAAGGGTACAAAATTTGCCACGGATCCGGCTCTATTTTCCAGCTTACGTGATCCGATTTTACTTAAAAATTTCAAGTGTTCCCATTATACACTAGATCCGCCCGTTTTTCAATATAGGTGAGTTCACGCGTACAGAATACAAATTCTCATTTAATTCTCAACGAAAGCCTTATTCCAGCTCCTTCATTCCGGTATACAGCTCAAAATACCGCCCTTTCTGCGCCAGCAGATCTTCATGGTCGCCGCGCTCAATGATCTGCCCGTGCTCCAGCACCATGATCGCATTGGCGTTGCGGACTGTCGAAAGCCGGTGGGCGATGACAAAGGTCGTCCGGTCCGCCATCAGCCGGTCCATGCCGTGCTCGATGTGCTTCTCCGTCCGCGTATCGACCGAACTCGTCGCCTCATCCAGAATCAGGATCGGTGCTTTAGAAACTGCTGCCCGCGCAATGTTTAATAGCTGGCGCTGTCCCTGGCTTAAGTTTGCACCGTCGCCCTCCAGCATCGTGTCATACCCATCCGGCAGACGCATGATAAAGGAATGCGCCGATGCCGTTTTTGCCGCCTCAACAACTTCTTCATCCGTGGCATCCAGCCGCCCGTATCGAATATTTTCCCGTACCGTGCCGGTAAAAAGATGCGTATCCTGCAGAACCATCGCGATATTTTCCCGCAGCTCCTTCCGGTGCATCCGGCGGACATCGACGCCGTCCACCGTGATCGAGCCGCCCTGTATATCATAAAAACGGTTGATCAGATTCGTGATCGTCGTTTTTCCGGCTCCCGTCGAGCCGACAAAGGCGATCTTCTGTCCCGGCTTCGCATAGAGCGAAATATCCTTCAAAATCACCTGCCCCGGCTCATAGCCGAACGTCACATGGTCAAGCACCACCTCACCGCGGATCGGCGCGATCGAAACCGCATCCGGCGCATCTGCCGCCTCCGGTTCCGCATCCAGCACTGCAAACACGCGCTCCGCGCCTGCCAGCGCCGAAAATACGTTTCCAACCTGCATGGAAAGCTCGTTGATCGGTCTGGAAAATTGCCGCGAAAAGCCTAAAAATACGGTCAGTCCACCGACATCAAAGTTCCGGAACACACAGAGCAGACCGCCAATGCAGGCTGTCAGTCCATAATTTAACTGGCTTAAATTGTTCATGACCGGTCCCATCACACCGCCGAAAAACTGCGCCCGGATCTGTTTTTCTTTCAGATCCGCATTGAGCCATCCAAATTCTTCCTCTGCGATCTCCTCATGGCAGAATACCTTGACGACCTTCTGCCCCTGCACGGTCTCCTCAATATAGCCGTTCATCGCGCCAAGCGCCGCCTGCTGGGCAGAGAAATATTTCTGGCTCCGTCCGGCAACAAATTTACCGGCACGCAGCATCACCGGCATCATGGCAAGCGTAATCACCGTCAGCCACACATTCGTGTAAATCATCAGGACCAGCGTTCCCACAATACTGAGTGCGCCGGATAAAAGCTGCACCAGCGTACTGCTGAGCATCATGCCGATCGTATCCACATCGTTTGTAAAACGGCTCATCAGATCGCCGTTGCTGCCGGTATCATAAAACCGGAGCGGAAGCGTCTGCATATGGTTAAACAGCTCTTCCCGCAGCCGCTGCAGCGCGTTCTGCGCCACCTGCAGCATGATGCGCGACTGCATATAGGCAGCGGCAACGCTGACTAAATAAACCGCTCCCATCACGCACAGGGAACGGAACAGCCCCGCCACATCGCCCCGGCTGCCATCTAAAGGCACAATATACCGGTTGATGATCGGGCGCAGCATATAGGCGCCCGCCAGATTTGTCACCGTCCCCAGGATCACACAGAAAAAGGCGACTGTCATCGCCATCCGGTCGCGTTTTAAGTATGAAAGCAGGCGCAGCATCGTCTGACCGCCCGCCTTGGGCTTTCCGCCCTTCATGACCGCCATCCGTTCCGGTCCCCGGCGGCGTTTCGGCGCGTCGGCTATGCGGCTGCCATATCGGCGTTTCAGGCTTTCAATCTGTTTTTCATCCATCATGCCATCCCCTCCCCGTCTGCCCGTTTTCCATATTGCGTCTCATAGATCTCCCGGTACGCCTCACAGGATGCCAGCAGCTTCTCCTGCGTTCCCTCTCCGATAATCCTGCCGTCCTCAAGGACGAGAATCCGATCCGCGTATTCCAGCGAACTCAGCCGCTGTGCGATAATAAATTTCGTCGTATCTTTCAAATCTTCCCGGAATGCCGTCCGGATCGCCGCCTCCGTTGCCGTATCGACCGCACTGGTGCTGTCGTCGAGAATCAGGATCTTCGGCTTCTTTAAGAGTGCCCTTGCGATGCACAGCCGTTGTTTCTGACCGCCGGATACATTGACGCCGCCCTGTCCCATCTCCGTTTTGTAGCCTTCGGCAAACGAATTCACAAAGGAATCTGCCTGCGCATACACTGCTGCCCGCCGCACTTCTTCCTCCGTCGCCGTCTCATCACCCCAGCGCAGGTTTTCCTCGATCGTGCCGGAAAACAGGACGTTTTTCTGTAAAACCATGCCAACGCCGTCCCGGAGATTTTTCAGGGAATACTCCCGCACATCGATACCATCCACCCGCACACTCCCCTCTGTCACATCATAGAGGCGGGGAATCAGCTGTACCAGCGATGTTTTTCCGCTTCCGGTCGCACCGAGGATGCCGATCGTCTCCCCCGGCTCTGCCGTCAGGCTGATGTGGGATAGAACCGGCTCACCGCCTTCGCGGTAGGAAAAGGAAACATCCTTAAATTCCACGCGTCCTTTCTCAACCTTCCGGTCCTTCTGTGATGCATTTTCATCGCTCAGATCAATCGGCTCATCCAGCACCTCATCGATTCGCCGGATGGACGCCATCGCGCGGGAACTCTGCAAAAATACCATTGAGAGCATCATAAGTGACATCAGAATCTGTACAATGTAGGTCGTAAATGCCGTCAGATCCCCGACCGCCATCCGTCCGCCGATAATCAGGTTTCCGCCGAACCAGACAACTGCCAGTGTCGTCACATTCATCGCGAACATCATGACCGGCATCGTCGCAATTACGATCTTCAGCGCCCGCAGCCCTGCCTCCTTAAGCTCCCGGTTCGTGTCGGCAAACCGCTTTTCCTCGTAGTCTTCCCGCACAAAGGATTTCACCACCCGCACGTTCGTCAGCACCTCCTGGATGCCGCTATTGAGCGTATCCAGCGCTTTCTGCATGGCTGTAAACCGCGGGTAGGCAGTCCGTAGGATCCAGACGATCGCCGCCGTCAGAAGCGGAATCACCACCAGGATGACAGCTGCCAGTTCCGCATTCATCCAGAACGCCATCACAAGCGCCCCCAGGAACATGCCCGGCGCGCGCAGCATCATCCGAAGTCCCATCATAATCAGGTTCTGTACCTGCTGGATATCGTTCGTCAGACGGGTTACCAGCGATCCCGTGCTGAACGTATCGATATTTTTAAATGAAAACTGCTGCACTCTGGCAAATAAGTCGCGGCGCAGATCGCTGGTAAAGGAAATCGACGCCTTCGCTGCAAAATATGCCCCCAGAATGCCGCCTGCCGCCATCAAAAAGGAGGTAATCGCCATCACAAGTCCCATTTTGAGAATGTATCCGCCGTCTTTCTGCGCCACGCCATGGTTAATAATCATCGACATAAATTTGGGCAGCAGAATCTCACCCAGCACCTCCGTTACCATCATGAGCGGTCCCAGAATAAAGGCGCTCTTATATGGCAGTATATATGATTTGTATCGTTTCCATTGCTTCACGCTTTTTCCTCCTGCCCGTTATTTCTGCAAATTTTTTATGGATTCTGTTCAAACAGCTCCATCAGTTCATTCTGGCTCAAATCGCCCAGTGAAACCATTCCCTCTGAAACCACCTGCGCCGCCAGCGCAAGTTTCGCATTCTGCAGCTTCAAAAGATTTTCTTCTATCGTATCCTTTAAGATCAGTTTGTATACCGTGACCGGCTTTTCCTGCCCGATCCGGTACGCGCGGTCGGTCGCCTGGTTCTGCGCTGCCACATTCCACCACGGATCGTAATGAATCACGATATCCGCCGCCGTCAGGTTGAGTCCCGTTCCCCCGGCTTTCAGGGAAATAAGGAACACCGGAACCTCATCCGAGGCAAACGCCTGCACCATCCGGCTGCGTTCTTCCTTCGGGGTCGCGCCGACCAGAAGATGGGACGAAATGCCCTCCTGTAAAAGGCGTTCCCGAATCCGCTCCAGCATCGAGGCAAACTGGGAAAAGAGCAGGATCTTATGTCCCGCCGCAGACGCCGATGCGATCAGCGAAACACAGGTCTCCAGCTTCGCCGATTCCCCCGTATAATCTTCAAAACAGAGTGCCGGATCACAGCAGATCTGGCGCAGCCGCATGAGCTGGGAAAGCACTTCCAATTTTCCATTACCCGACCACGCGCCACCAGCCAGCGCCTCTTTCAGTTTCAACGCCGACGCCGTATAAAGCTTCTGCTGCCGCCCCGACGCCGCCGAATAAACGATCCTCTCTTCCTTGCCCGGAAGCTCCCGCAGCACATCCTTTTTCAAGCGGCGCAGGACAAACGGTCCCGTCATCCGCCGCAATGCCGTCAATGCTTCCGGATCCTGATTTTTCACGATTGGCAGCTCATACCGCTCACGAAACTTCCGGTAACTGTATAAAAATCCCGGCATCAGGAAATCAAAAATGCTCCAAAGCTCGCTGAGCCGGTTTTCCACCGGCGTTCCCGTCAGGGCGAAACGGACATTCGCCGAAATCTCCTTTACCGCCTTCGCTCCCTGTGTCTTTGCATTTTTAATGACCTGCGCCTCGTCAATAATCTCATATTCAAACGTGCGTCCCAGATACGCTGCCCGATCCCGTTTCAACAGATCATAGGACGTGATGATCACCTGCGCCCTCTCAGACGCCTCCATCCGCATCTGCTCCTCCAGCTGTTCCTGCCGTTCTTTCGCCGTCCCGGCAATCAGAAGCACGCGGATCTCCGGCGAAAACCGGGCAAATTCCTGTCCCCAGTTGTAGACGAGCGACGCCGGGCAGACGATCAAAGACGGAAGAGGTAATTCTGACCCACCGCCTTCATTTCCAGCCGCTTTCTGCTCGGTTTTTTCCTGATAAAATGCCGTCAAAAGCGCAATCACCTGCAGCGTTTTTCCCAGTCCCATATCATCTGCCAGGATCCCGCCGAAATGATACCGCGCCAGCGTCCGCATCCACGTATATCCGATCTTCTGGTATTCCCTCAGCGTCTTTTCCAGCACCGCCGGAACCGCATAGCTGACACTCTGCGCCGTTTTTAGATCGCGCACCATCATCCCGTAGGCTTCATCCCGCTGAAACAGTTTCATCCTGCCGTCGCCCGAGAGACTGTCCAGATAAAAAGCACGGTAAGCAGGTATCTTCGCCTCCCCCGCCTGAAATTCACTCTTTGTCAGTCCCAGATCCGCAGTCAGACTGTCAAGCGCCTGCAGGTCGCCGCCCGAAAGCTGCAAAAATTCGCCATTTTTCATGCGGTAATATTTCTTTTTTTGGCGGTATTCACTGAGTACCTGCAAAAGCTCCGCCGGGTCGATTCCCGCCGTCTCAATCTTCAGATCCAGCCAGCCGCCTCCAAGAGAAACTCCCATCGACCGGCGGGGGCAGGACGCGCAGATGGCGGACAGACTCTGACAGCCATACCTCGCCCACCTCCTGAAACTGCGGCATTCCCTCGCTCAAAACCTGGTACAGTGCGTCTTCATCCCCGCGGATCACCAGCTCGCCGCTCTCATCCTCCCAGTAAGAGAAGTACCGCGTGATCAGGCGGCTGATATAAAATTCCGCCGGTACATCCCGGCAGATCTCCCGCGGAACATGCTCGTCCGCCAGCGGCGAAAACGTAAAATCTCCGTAGGAAAGCGTCGGACGCAGACGTAGCTCGTCCGGCGAATCACTGTCAAACTCAAACCGGGCTTTCAACGCCTCTGAGCGGTATTTCTCCCAATCGATCTCCAGGCTCTGCAAGATCCCAAGTGCCTCCATGCCTTCCAGCACCCGCGCATAAAAGAGCGGAATATCCCGGCTTCCAACCAGCAGCTCCCGCTTCTCTTTCCGGCTTCCGCACTCTCTTCCGCCCTGTTCCATCTGCTCCAGAAAAACGCCCATCGTTTCTGTATACAGTTCACTGCATCCAAACAGATGCAATCCATCTGCCACATACAGACGCTGTTCTCCCCGGAACGAAGTTAGAGCCGATGGAACCGTAACCGCAATTCCATCGCCCCTTGCTTCCACCTCCACCGGGAAACGCGGATCCTTGCGCTCAACCCGGCACACACGTTCAGCACCTTTCTCATCCTCCGTCTGGACTTCTTTTCCCTCTAAAAGATCAAACAGCCGATCCCTCGCTGCAGATCCCAGCGTTAACGCCCGCATCACCGGAAGCGGCAGCCCCGCATGACCGCGCATCTCCTCATAATGGCGTATGTAGGCGTCCGCCTCCTCCAGCAGAAGATCTAAAAATGGGCGGCTTTCCGGCGCAAAGGCAGACGGGACGTGTTCAAACGCCATGCCTTTTCCGTATTCCACCCGTTTTCCGCTGTGAACCGCCTGTGCAAATTCCAGCAGGTTTTTCACAATATACCGTTTTTCCCGTCCGATCCGTGCCTCCAAAAGCACTTCGCCGCGCCGGATCTGTAAATAGGGATGCAGATAGACCGGCTCCCGCTCTTCCTCGCCCAGAATCCGCGCTACTTCCCGGTTCGTGTACTCCCGGATCATCATCCGGATCTCCGGCGAAGTCGAAACCGGCAGTGTATGCTCAGCTTTCTGCTGGCGGGCAAACGCCTCCTGAAGCGCTTTTGCATGCACGCAGGGACCCCGGAATGAATTTCCCTCCGCACAAGAACAAGAGTAGTCATAGATCTGACTACCCTTGATAAAAATTCTTGTCTGATATACCTTTGTCTCATCCTCAATCTGTCCCTGTACCCGTACTTCGCCCTTCCAGAAGGTATCTACGGACATTTTTATTATTTTCATGAGGATTCCTCCATATTACAGATTACATGTGTTCCGGCGATTCCATTCCGAGCAGATCCATACAGGTATCCAGCACCCGCTTGGTCAGCGTGATCAGGCTGATAAAGGCTGCCTGCTTCGCTGCGTCCTCCTCGGAGAGGATCTTGTTTTCCAGATAGAATGCATTGAACGCATCCGCCACTGCCGCCATGTATTGGCAGAGCTTATGCGGCGCCGTCTCGTAGAATGCAGATTCTGTCACCTCGCCGAAACGGCAGAGCGCCATCTGAAGTGCTTTCTCTGTCTCGCTCTCAGCCGGACGGATCGGAACCACTTTAGCATCCGCACCGCGCAGTTCCTTGTATTTCTCCAGAATGGACTTGATGCGGACGATCATATACTGGATATGTGGACCTGTATTTCCCTCAAAGGAAATAAAGCGGTCTACATCGAAAATGTAATCTTTGGTCGCCTGATTCGAAAGATCGGCATATTTAAGTGCCGCCAGACCGACAATCTCCGCCGTGCGTGTCATCTCGTCCTCCGGAACCTTCTGCTTCTCCTGAATCTTCTCATATACCTTCTCATCGATATTCTTGATCAGGTGCTCCAGACGCATAACACCGCCCTCACGTGTCTTGAACGGACCACCGTCCTTGCCGTTCATCGTACCGAAGCCCAAGAAGATCATCGGCGTATCTTCTTTGACGATGCCCGCTTTCTTCGCCACACGGAATACCTGGATAAAATGAAGCTCCTGGCGCTTGTCTACGACGTAAATGTAGCGGTCCGGATGGAAATCCTGCTCACGTTCGATGATCGTCGCCAGATCGGAAGTCGCATACAGCGCCGCACCATCGGATTTGCGGACAATACAAGGCGGATATTCCTTCGCATCCCCTTCCTGTGCGATATCGACAACCAGCGCGCCATCGCTCTCATAGGCGAGACCTTTTTTCTGTAAATCCTCGATCAGTCCCGGAATATATGGCTGCGCATCGCTCTCGCCCTTCCAGAGGTCGAACGATACATTTAAATTGCCATAGTTCTTTTTCAGATCCTTCAAGGACACGTTCATGATGTGCTTCCAGATCGCATGGAACGGTGCATAGCCACTCTGCAGTTTGAAGGTTGCCTGCTGTGCCCGCTCACGGAATGCCGCATCTACCTTGGATTTCGCGCTCGCTGCCGGATAGATATCCTCCAGCTCGGAAATCGTAAACGGCGGCTCCGACGGATACTCGCCGGTATAATCCGGGTCAAAATATACCAGATCCGGCTGACGGTCATGCAGCTCCTCGATGATCAGTCCCATCTGCAATCCCCAGTCACCCAGATGCACATCGCTGATGACATGGTGTCCCATATAGCGGCTGATGCGCTTGATGCTCTCTCCGATGACCGCAGAACGTAAGTGTCCGACATGCAGTGGTTTTGCCACATTGGCTCCGCCGTAATCGATGATGATCGTCTCCGGCTTCTTAGCTGCGTTGAGTCCCAGCTTTTCATTCTCTGCCACCTGCTGTACATAGGATGCCAGGTAGCACGGATTCAGGCGGATATTGATAAATCCAGGCATCACGGCGTTGATCTCAGAAAACATCTTGCTTCCGGCTGTCTTTTCCACCACCTCATTGGCAATATCGATCGGTTTCTTTTTATACGCTTTGGCAGCTGCCATCGCGCCGTTACACTGATACTCGCAGAGATCCGGGCGGTTTGATACCGTCACGCGGATATACTTCTCATCGTACCCGCAGCCGGTAAACGCCGGTTTCAGTTCTTCCACGATCAAATCTAAAATCGTTTTCATACTAGATTCCCTTTCATAATTTATATCGCATATTTTCAAGAATGCCTCTGCATTCTTGCTGCGAGATGCGCGTCATGCAAAGCATGACATATTTCTTTTGCGCA
>ENA-ORNZ01002251-ORNZ01002251.1-human-gut-metagenome-genome-assembly--contig:-NODE-2251-length-12929-cov-4.107270_pt1 | contig 12929 bp, 9 predicted proteins | sample MGYA00242124_ERZ509040 | MGnify/ENA primary metagenome ERZ509040 (study PRJEB26280, sample SAMEA2338733) | human gut metagenome | biome: human gut; feature: human-associated habitat; material: faeces... | reverse complement strand
AGGCTCCTTTTGTTAAAAACTGATCCCGTCTGGCTCCGACGGAAATAAACTGGATCTCATGGTTCAAAAGCTGCTCCAGGATACGGATGTAGGCTTTGGCATTCTCCGGAAGCTCTTCATACGTCCGGCAGCCGGAAATATCGCATTCCCAGCCCGGGAGCATTTCTACTACAGGGACAAAGCTGTCCAGTTCATCCATAGGGTCAAAATCCATGGTCACAACACCGTCACGTTTGTAGCCTGTGATCACGGGAATCTCTTTCATGGAACTTAAGACATCCATTTTGGTAAGTGCGATCTGATCTGCATTCTGGCATTTTAATCCATAACGGCTGGCTACGGCATCAAACGGTCCCACCCTGCGGGGACGGCCTGTGGCAGCACCATATTCACCGCCCGCTTTTCGAAGCTCTTCTTCCCAGGCATCGGACATTGCCTTTTCTGCTACAAAAGGACCGGCACCAACACAGGTAGAATATGCTTTTAAAACGCCCACCACATGATCCAGGGATTTTCCCGGAATTCCGGCACCGATCGGGCCATAGGCAGAAATGGTAGAGGAACTTGAGGTATAGGGGAAAATACCATAATCAATATCCCTCATGGCGCCAAGCTGGGCTTCCAGCACTACCTTTTTGCCCTCTGACAGTGCCTGTTCCAGAAACTCACCCGTGTCTGCAATATAGGAGCCAAAGAGTTCTGCCTGTTCCTCACACCAGGTGAGAAGAGCAGGGTAAGACATTGGCTCCTGATGATAGCAGCCTGCAAGCTCCAGGTTTTTTGCCTCCAGCATGGTTTTTAATCTGGCTTTTACGGAATCCTCTTTTAAATGAAGCAGATCCCCAAGACGAAGGGTTTTCTTACGGTACTTGTCACTGTAGGCGTAGGCGATTCCACGGCGGGTAGAGCCAAAGGCGCTGCCGGTTTTTGCCAGCCGGTTTTCTTCTAACTCATCCTGTACCTTGTGCCATGGCATGGAGATCGTGGCACGCTTTGAAAGCTTCAGATGATCCGGTGTAACCCGGATTCCTTTTTTCTCTATTTCATGGATTTCCCGGGAAAGATGTTCCAGATCGACTACCATTCCGTCCCCGAGGACACATACCACACCTGGATGTAAGATACCAGATGGGAGAAGATTTAAGACAAATTTACCCTGGTCGGTGACCACTGTGTGACCTGCGTTGTTGCCGCCCTGGTAGCGGACTACCACATCTGCCTGCTCCGCTAAAAGATCGATCACACGGCCTTTTCCTTCATCGCCCCAGTTTATACCGGTTACTGCTGTAAGCATTTGTTCCTCCTTTGAAAACACGTTCCTGTTTCCCTTTTTTATTCGGGTACATAATACGCTTGACGTAGGAATAAGTAAAAACTATAATTGATATAATTGGAATAAATATATGATATGCCAAAAGAAAAGGAAAAATATTATGGACGTAAATTTCGAGTATTACAAGATCTTTTATTATGTGGCAAAATACCACAACTTTACCAAGGCCGCCCAGGCGTTAAACAACAGCCAGCCTAACATCACCCGGGCCATGAACTGTCTGGAACAGCAGCTGAATACCACTTTATTTATCCGTACTAACCGCGGTGTACAGCTTACCCCGGAAGGAGAGCGGCTTTATACCCATGTGCTTGGTGCAATGGAGCAGTTTCAGGCTGCAGAAGAGGAGCTGGCGGACAGCTCCGGGCTTTCCCACGGAAGTATAGCAATTGGCGCCAGCGAAACTGCCTTGAATATTTTCCTGCTTGATAAATTAAAAAATTTCCATATGACTTATCCGGGAATCCGGCTGAAGCTTTATAACCATTCCACCCCGGAAGCCATTGAATCCGTAAAAAGCGGAAAGATCGATTTTGCAGTAGTTTCCACTCCGGCAGAGGTGGATTCCCCATTGAAACAGATCATGCTCATGCCCTTCCAGGAGATTCTGGTTGGTGGTACCACTTTTACAGCGCTTGGAAGCCAGGAGCTTTCCCTTCGGGAGGTAAAGAACTATCCGCTGATTTCTCTTGGACGGGAAACTATGACCTATAAATTTTACAACAGTGTATTTTTATCCCATGGCCTGGATCTTTCCCCGGATACGGAAGCTGCCACTGCGGACCAGATCCTGCCGCTTGTAAAGTGCGAGCTTGGCCTTGCCTTTTTGCCCCAGCCAATGGCAGCGCCCTCCCTTCTGAAAAAAGAAATCGTACAGATCCCACTAAAAGACGAAATCCCGGAGCGTCAGATCTGTCTGGTGTATGACAGCCAGCATCCTATGGGCGCTGCGGCAAGGGAATTAAAAAACACAATTGTAGCTGGGCGGGTTTAAAACCAGCGTATGGAGAAAATTTTAGTGAGTTGTAAAAAACTTGGAGGAGGTATTCTATGGATTACATCAAAGAAGCAAAAAAACTTGGGTTTTCAAATGCGGCAATCATGGATACACAAAAACTTGTGTTCAAACCGGAATACCGAAAGTTTTGTGAAGAAAATCAGTGTGGATGTTACAACGTGAATCCAGCATGTCCACCTGAATGCGGAACGGTAGAATCTATGAAACAAAGGGTATTTTCCTATGAAAAAGCGCTTATTCTACAGACGATACAAAGCAAGGATATGGACTATAAAATGGCGAAGCTTGCGCACAATAAACTCACCGAACAGCTGGCCTCTAAAATAATGGAATCTGGAAATACCGACCTGCTGATCATGTCCGCTGGTCCTTACAGGCACTATTCCTGCCTGTCCGCCTACTGTGTTGATGCCCAGGAAATGGCAGATGCGGTGGGAATGATCTGCTGGGGGACCGATGATAAGATACGGTATTTTTCACAAATTTTATTTCATGGAAACTTGTAATGGAAAACACATACAACGGTCAATGATATGGCAGACATAAAAATATGATATGAAAAAGAAATCTCTCATCCTATTGCGGTATGACTATAACAATGCTATAATCCCTCCCGAAAAGAGACAAGTACAGCTCTCATCATGATCCAAACAGAAAAAGAGGCGTTTTAGTATGAAAACAGTTTTACCAAGAGAACAGGCTGTAGAAGATATTTTTTCCAAAATCCTGGCTTCCCCGGAGGCATCAAGAAGACTTCGTGAAGTGTTTTACCAGTATCTGGATGATGAACATATGCTGGTGGATGAGGATCCGGACCACTTTTTGCAGGTACTCTTTCACGCTTACCAGAACGGGGATGTAAGTGCTCTTCTTCTGGAATTGTGTGGAAAAAGTATGTTTGATCTGCTCCGCGAAGCCTACCTGATTCCAAGAAAATTCCATGGAAAAGCAGGAGAGAACCCGGTTCTTCTTACTAATGTGGAAGGAGAGCTTCTTCCAGAAGCAGGGAAGATGGTTTCCGCTCATGAATACGAAAAATTTAAAGAGACATTTGACAGGCATGAGTGTGTACCCAGGTCCGGGCTTTACCTTGCAGATGGATATGACATTGTACATTCTTACACGGACGGACTGGAAATTAAAGAAGAAAAAGAAGAACGCCAGCGTGGAATCTTGATCCTTTATGCACTCCCGGATACCTGTAAGCTGGGTCTTACAGAAGCCCAGACTTATGCCGTTGTATGGAAGACTTTCCAGGAAATCCAGCAGGCAGCACCGCATGCCGTCGTATTCTATGGACAGGAGACCGGTATAAAAAAAGAAAGTCCCGATAAACCCTTTGATGAGCTTGGCGTTCTCCTTCCTATCCATGAGTTTGAGAAGAAAATGCTTCAGCGCATGGAGGAAATTGATGGAATCGTCCTTGCCTGCAGGGAACGGATGATGGAACAGGCTGGAAATGACAGCCTGAAATTATAATGAGACTTTTTTGAAGGAAGTGGCTTTATGCAGTTGGAGAGGGTCAGAAAAAATCACATGGACGTGGAGTGGCATGAATACACCGATGAAAATAGTGAAAATACTCCCGTTATAAATGCGAGCATCACGGAAAAGGCTTCCATTATAGGACGTGTAGGGATTATGTTTTTATCCTGTGGAACTGGAGCATGGAGAGTCCGAAGCTCTATGAATGCCCTGGCGGAAGCGATGGGGATTACTTGCACCACAGATATCGGACTGATGTCCATTGAGTACACCTGTTTTGATGGGGAAAACGGATTTACCCAGTCGTTATGTCTTACCAATACAGGGGTGAATACGTCAAAGCTGAACCGACTGGAGCATTTTATCCGCGATTTTGAAACAGAGGGGAAAAATATGTCCGGGGAAGAGCTTCATAGCTATCTGGATGAGATTGAAAGAATTCATGGCCTTTATTCCCCGGTAGCCCTGGGGCTGGCTGCCGCCATTGCATGCTGTGGATTTACCTTTCTTCTGGGCGGAGGACTGGTAGAAATGTTCTGTGCTTTTGTTGGCGCAGGACTTGGAAATTTCTTTCGCTGTAAATTAACAAAGCATCATTTTACCCTGTTTCTTGGAATTGTTTCCTCGGTTTCTCTGGCATGCTTTGTATATGCAGGACTTTTGAAATTAGGGGAAATCCTGTTTGGGATTTCCATTCAGCATGAAGCAGGATATATCTGTGCCATGCTTTTTATCATCCCTGGTTTTCCCTTTATTACCAGCGGAATTGACCTGGCAAAGCTGGATATGCGTTCTGGCATGGAAAGGCTCACTTATGCACTGATCATTGTTCTGGTAGCCGCCATGTCTGCCTGGATCATGGCTATGCTCCTTCACCTGCAGCCAGTGGATTTCATAAAGATCCGTATGTCTGCTGCAATGTGGATCCTCACACGGCTTGCTGCAAGCTTTTTCGGCGTGTTCGGTTTTTCCATCATGTTTAACAGCCCAGTCAGGATTGCCTGTTCTACGGCAGTACTTGGTGCAATTGCAAATACCCTCCGTCTTGAACTGGTGGATCTCGTAGCTTTACCTCCGGCAGTAGCTGCATTTATAGGGGCACTTACAGCCGGACTTCTTGCCTCCCTTTTGAAAAATAAGGTGGGTTATCCAAGGATTTCCGTGACAGTGCCTTCCATTGTGGTCATGGTACCGGGGCTTTATTTATACCGTGGATTTTATAACCTTGGAATCATGTCCTTATCCGTTTCTGCATCCTGGTTTGCAGCTGCGCTTCTGATCATTGCATCGCTTCCGCTTGGACTAATCTTTGCAAGGATTTTAACAGATAAGACGTTTCGGTATTGTACCTGACTTGATTCGTGCTTGTAACAAAGACCGTAATAAATGTGATTGGTGAAATTGTGAAAAGGATATCTGATATTTTCTTCTGACCGGTGATTTTGACCTTACAAGCATTGACTTGGAACCGATTGGAAATATGAATGATATGGAGAATCCTCCGCCTTTAGGCGGGGATTCTCTGCGTTTATGGATAAAGTTGTGCAAAATAATAAACCTTATCATACGGAAAGGCAGAAAAGCCCGAAAATACAGTATTTGTGCGGCTTTGGGGAATTTTGTACTTATCGTATTTTATCGTAATTTATCGTATCTTGATGAAAAAATGGTGTACTAATGGTTTAAAATGGACGTAATAAATGGGAATGTGCAAATTGAACAAAGACCAGATATCAAGATTAATACTGCCGAAGCAGACCTTATAGAAATAATCATCGTAAGACTTGGCGGAGAAAATCAAGATCAAAAAGGACTCGTTGATTTTTTATATGGATTGTTTTCAGGTAATCAGGAAAAAGTATTATCATATATTCCGGACTCTGATAAACCGGTTCGACAAAAGGAGGTGGCTGATATGTTAAGTATGATTTTCTATGCCGAGGAAAATGGTGTAAAAAAAGGCGAAAAAAAAGGTGAAAACCGTTTAGGAACACTTATGAATATTCTTCTGAAGAACAAACGTTATTCGGATGCAGAGAAGGCCTCTGAGGATGAAGAGTATCGTGAGGAGCTTTATAAAGAATATAAATTATAAGCATATTAAGAAGTACATCGGTAGAAATTATATGCACTGTAAAAAATAATAAAATATAAAAAGGCAGGTCTTTTTTAGGCTTGCCTTTTATAAATGGAAACTCAAGAGATTATGCAATTTCTGCAACAACTTGGACAAAATGAAACTGCATGTGTTCAAGCATTTCAACGTTGTCATTATGAATATCAGGATATCGGCTTTGCACATTATGCTGGGATAAAGGGAGACAATTAGAATAAAAGAGCCATTGATTTTACTGTTGAAGGAAACATTACAGATATAACGATGTTAAAAAATATAAAATCGAAATTAAAATCTGCAGTTGAAAAAGCAATCAAACCAGCTGAATCAGCTAAGCATATAAGGCCATAATACTATATATTAAAACGATAATGTTATAAAAATCAGAACAAATTTTTGTATGTAATATACAAAATATCAATTCCTTTTAAAATTTAATTGACATTTCTAATAATAAGTGGTATTACTAAAGCATAGTTAATGCAAGCGCTTTCATAAAGGAAGCGCATATATTAAATCACATTATGCAACCGCTTGCATAATGCGTGAATGGAAGGAGGTTTTCACAAGAAAATTATTTTTTTACCATGGAATGCAACCGCTTGCATAATATCTGATATAAGGTTATAATAATGACACCAACAACACGGATAATGTAAAGAATCATATAAAGATCAAAAGAATAATCTTATATCAGGGAGGATGTATATGGGGGCAACGTTAAATGATATCGCAAAAAAAGTGGGAGTTTCTCAATCTACTGTATCAAGAGTGATCAATGGAACTGCACCAATTTCAGATGAGATGAAAAATAAAGTTTATAAAGCAATGAAAGAGCTTAATTATCATCCAAACAGCCTTGCACGAAACCTTGCGAAAGGAAAGTCCCTTACGATCGGGCTGGTGGTAGATGCAGATAATGAAAATGCATTTGCCAATACCTTTTTCACGCGAAGTGTTTATGCAATGGAAAAAGTAGCACAGAGAAATGGATACAGTCTTCTGATCACAAATGATGTGGAAGAAAAAAGTTCTCCTGCATGCGAGCTCATTTTTGGACACAGAGTTGATGGATTAATTTTGACTGCGTCAGACTTGAACCAGAATATTTTATCAGCCCTGAGAAATGAAAACATTCCATGGGTGGTAATGGGAGAAACATCAGAGAAAAATGGAACCATGAACTGGGTAGATATGGATAATCTCCAGGGAGGCGTAAAAGCAGTCGAGCATTTACTTAAATGCGGCTATCGAAAAATTGCTTATGTGGCAGATGATCTGGAAGCCATGTTTACCAAACGAAGGATCCAGGGTTATGAGAAAGCTCTGGAGGGAAAAAATACCTGTATTATTTTTAAGGAAAAGAATGAAGAAGAATTGGAAAGAAAAATTATAGAGTCAACAGAACATAAACATGTAGATGCATTTTTATGCTCCAACAATATAATTGCCTTTCAGATTCTGCAGGCATTGAAAAAACTTGGAAAGCAGGTACCCACAGAAATTGGAGTTGTAACTTTTGATAATTATCCCTTTGCAGAATATATGGATCCGCCGCTCACTGTAGTGGATATCGATACTTACAAGCTTGGGGAAATGGCAGCAGAGGTTTTGATAAATAAGATAAAAGATCAAAACTTTATACAAAGAGAGAACCTAATTTCAACTGAGTTGATTCCTAGGTTGTCTACTCGAAAGGTATAATAGAGTGAGGATATCAAAACCAATGCAGAATTGGAGAAAAAATGAATATACCGGCAGTACAACATCATGCAGGCTATCCGGATGTGTATCTTGCCAGCAGAAAGAAATTGGTGGTGACGATACATGCCGCTGCAGGTGATATTAGAACCTGCGAATTGCTGATTTTTCCAAGAACTTCACCAAAGAAGATCAGCAGTTACCTTATGCAGCGTGTTACTAGAGATGGTGTGAGAGATCATTTTACAGTAGAAGTGATTACAGAAGATACGTTAAGGTATTTGAAATATTACTTTAGATTAACTGACACCGCAGGAAAGATTTATTTCCAGAATGCATGGGAAACCAGTGAAAACGAACCAGAAGATGGATTTTATGAATTCCTCTATGCGAATGAAACTAATGTTTTAAAAGTTCCTGAATGGGCAAAAGGAGTTATTTATTATCAGATTTTCCCGGAACGCTTTGCTAATGGGGATTCTTCTAATGATCCTTCTGGCTGTCAGGAATGGGGAACAGCACCTAACAGAGAGAATTATATGGGAGGCGATCTCTCCGGAATTCTGAAAAATCTGGAATACCTGAATTCTCTTGGAGTGGAATGCCTGTATCTGAATCCCATATTCAAAGGGGATTTTAATCACAAATATGCTACAACGGATTATTTGGAGATTGATCCTTCTTTCGGAACAAAGGAAACATTTCAGGAACTGGTTGAAACCTGTCATAAATATGGGATAAAAATCGTTCTTGATGGGGTATTCAATCACTGTGGCATACATTTCGCTCCCTTTCAGGACATACTTGAAAAACAGGAATTATCCAGGTATTGTGACTGGTTTTATATCAGAAAATTTCCTGTAGAAGTATCGGAAACAGATGCAGTTTATGAGTGTGTCGGGGACTATGGATATATGCCAAAACTGAATACGGCAAATCCGGAAGTACAGGCCTATATTTACAATGTGATGGTCTTCTGGCTGAACGAGTATCATATTGATGGATGGCGCTTAGATGTCGCAGATGAAATCGATCCCTCTTTGTGGACAAGAATCAGATATCGGATTAAGTCAGCGTATCCGGATTGTCTCCTTTTGGGAGAAACATGGGGAGATGGATTTTCCTTGCTGGATGAAAAATCCGTAGACAGTATCATGAATTATGTATTCCGGGATAGTGTGAGGGATTTTCTTGCCAGGGGCAGCATTGATGCAAAAATGTTTAACCACAGAATTTGCCAGATGCGTTCCCATTATCCGGAAGAAATCAGGCAGGCGCTTTTCCAGCCGTTGGACAGCCATGATACGGAACGATTTTTATGGAATTGCAGCGGTGATATTCGCCGTTTGAAACTGGCCGCTTTGTTCCAGATGTGTTTCCCAGGGGCTCCAAGCATCTATTACGGTGATGAAATTGGCTTAAATGGTGACAATGATCCCGATTGCAGAAGATGCATGGAATGGAACCCCGCAAAACAGAATGCAGATGTATTATCTTTTTACAAAAAAATAATCCGTATCCGAAAAAAGAATCCATGTTTAAGAACAGGAAACATTGTACCACTTGTATGTGAAAAGATGACATACGGGTATTTATGCCAGTCAGACAACCAACAAATTTATGTACTCATTAATGTGGCAGAAGAAGCGACTGAAGTGCGGCTTCCCGTTCTTAAGATTGCAGAGTACAAAGATTTATTGACAGGAAAAAGTTATCAGGCAGAAAAGCGGGTAAACGCAGGATATTTTAATGAAGACATGATTTCCTGCCAGGGAGCTTTAAAGTTATCATTGAGAGCATTTGAAGGCATCATTTTAAAACAGGAGGAATGAAAAATGAGAAAAAGCAGTAAGTTATTTACCATTTTATCAGCAGCAATGTGTGTAACAGCATTAGGTGCAGCACCCTGTTATGCAGAAGAGGTTACCATCAATTTCTGGCATCATTACAGCGAACAGTCTGCCGAAAATGAGACATTGAATGATGTTTTGATCCCTGAGTTTGAAAAAGAAAATCCTGACATTAAGGTAAATGCAGTTTCCCATGAATGGTCAGACCTTCATGAAAAAATCCTGATAAGTGCCAAATCCGAAACCCTTCCAGATGTAGCACGACTCGACAGTGCCTGGGTACCTGAATTTGAAAAAATGGGAATTTTAGTACCTCTGAACCAGGAGATGGGTGATTATCAGGAGGTAGCGGACGGTCTTCTGGAAAGTGCAATGAGTACCGCTCAGATTGGACAGGATACTTACGGACTTGCGTTAAATACAAATACGAAAATACTGTTTTACAATGTAAAGGCCTTCAAAGATGCCGGACTTTCTGCGCCGACTACTATGGATGAATTTATAGAGGACTGCAAGAAGCTGGCGGGCGAAAATGAAAATGGCCAGCAGATCTGGGGCTATGATGAACCAGCATTAGCAGGATGGAATTTATGTCCGTTTATCTGGAGCATGGGTGGTTCCATAACCAATGAGGATCAGACCAAGGCTACCGGATACTTAAACAGCGCTGAAACCGTAAATGCAATCCAGACACTTGCGGATCTGTATAAAGAAGGTGCAATCACTGGCTGGAACAGTGGAGATATCCCAATGACGGATGGTTTTGGAACTGGAAGATATGCCATGATCATGGATGGTCCGTGGAAAATCTCTGAAATGGAAGGCTCATATCCGGATTTTGAATACGCAACAGCTCCAATGCCAGAAGGCGAGGGCGGTTCCCATTCTGTTCTTGGTGGCGAGGATATTTCCATGTTTAATACGGCAAACAAAGATGCTGCATGGAAATTCATGAAATTTATGACTGGTGAGTTTGCGCAGGAAGAAATGGCAAAATGCAGCCAGATTCCGGTAAATAAAGCTACTCTCGAAAGCGATACCGTAAAAAATGCTGATTTTGCACCATTTATCGAGGCTATTAAATCCGCAGAATCCAGACCTACCGTATCCTGCTGGTCTGAAATCGACAGCGAACTGGCAACTGCTGTAAGCGCTGTTATGAATGATGAAAAGAGCGCACAGGACGCCATGGATGAACTGGCAGAAAAAGTAGACGCTTTATTAGCAGAAGAATAATAGAACAGATTCTTAAGTTAACGGGAGGGATTGTATGAAAACAAAGAAAAGCCAAAATATCCAGATTGGATTTCTTCTCCTTCCAGGTATTTTGATTTTTGGATTCTTTACCATTTATCCAATCGTAAAATTATTTATCACAAGCTTTTTCAAATGGGATTTTGGCTCTATGTTTGATCAGGAGTTCATCGGATTTGCTAATTATAAAGAGGTTTTAACGGATCCATATTTTCATCTGGCATTTTCGAATTCCATTGTGTATACATTGGTAACAGTACCAGCACAAATGATACTTGGACTTCTGATCGCAATGCTCATAAACAATATTAATAAATTTTCCATTAGTTATCGAGTAGCATATTACCTTCCCGTTATTACTTCATGGGTAATTGCATCCTTAGTGTTCAAGTATGTTTTTAACACGGAAGGATTGCTGAACTATTTTCTTACCAAAGTAATACATCTGACCAGTGGAAACATCCATTGGCTGGACAGTCGGTGGGGCGGCATGAGCGTTGCAATGCTTTTGGGAACCTGGAAGGGAATCGGCTGGAATATGGTAGTCTTTTTAGCTGCTTTACAGACTGTTCCAAGAGACTTATATGAGTCTGCAGCATTAGATGGTGCCGGAACCATTGCCCAATTTATCTATGTGACAATTCCTTCCATAAAAGGAACGATCCTGTTTGCACTGGTAATGCTCACCATTGGTGGATTTAATGTGTTTACATCGATTAAAATGATCACAGATGGAAATCCAGGACATAAAACAGAAAGTGTGCTGACCTGGATGTATTATAAGGCATTTAGTACAGGTGAATTTGGTTATTCCGCAGCACTTTCCTTTATTATTGCTGTGGTATTAGGAATATTGGCAGTTGTTCAATTCCGGATGATGGATCACAGTAAACTGGATTAGGGGGTGGGGAACTTGAAGATATCCAAAAAAGCTGTTTATAAAGGAATTACATACATAATCCTCACTCTCGGTCTTATCATTGTTGTTCTTCCAATGATCTATATGCTGAGTACTGCATTGAAGCCAAATGGTGCATTATATGAATATCCTCCCAGATTTTTTCCAAAAATAAAAGAAATTACCTTGGAAAATTTCCAGTATATTCTGCACCAAAAGAAGTTCGGAAACAATTTTATTAACAGTATTTTTGTTTCCACTGTGACGGTAACAATAGCAGCAATTGTTGCGGCAGCAATGGCATTCTGTATTGCGAGGTTTAAATTTCCGGGACGTAAGTTCTTATTCACGTTTATCATGCTGACCATGATCATACCTGGGACTACTTTGATTGTTCCCCAGTATGAGTTAGCGGTCAAACTGAAGGTGATCAATAAATTAAGCGGGTTGATTCCGTTTTATGTTGCATGGGTTATTCCCTATTCTACTTTCATGATAAAAGGGTTTGTAGAGAACATTCCCAGGGAGTTGGATGAAGCAACCTATATAGATGGTGGAAGTGTATTTACTGTTTTTTTCCGAATCATTCTTCCATTAACGAAACCAGGAATTGCTTCTGTATCTATTTTTAATTTCCTTACTGCATGGGAAGAATTTCCATGGGCCAATACAGTCATTAATGACGATCTGAAAAGAACATTGCCCATCGCTATTTCCGGATTTTTCGGACAGCATCAGTTTACACAGTGGGGATATGTTTTTGCACTCTCTGTACTGAGCTTAATTCCAATACTTGTAGTTTTTATTTCCTGTCAGAGATTCTTTATTGAAGGATTAACAGCAGGAAGTGTAAAAGGTTAAATATGAAAATAGAAGAATCGGGTAGAAAGTGATTAACAATAGGCTTTCTGCTCGATTTTTCACGTTATAGGAAAGACCGCTTGCGGTGCTCTCCTAAATTGAAAAATGAGGATGTGAAGAAAACAACAATAAAAAGGAATTATTTCGAAAGCAGGAAAAAATAGATTTATTTTTTATAGAATTTGAAATTTTGCATTTATTAATGCGAAGTCCCGGAAGAATGTTTAGCAAAGAACAAATATATGATATCATATGAAATGAACCTTATTCCGGTGATTATAATGTGGTTATGCGACATATCTGCAACATTAGAGAAAAGAAAACAAATGTCAGTGAGGTTTCTGTGACATTTGGATGCTACACTGAAAATGAAGGAGTGTGATACCATGCGAATTTTAGTAGTCGAGGATGAT
>ENA-ORNZ01002248-ORNZ01002248.1-human-gut-metagenome-genome-assembly--contig:-NODE-2248-length-12951-cov-3.473635_pt1 | contig 12951 bp, 9 predicted proteins | sample MGYA00242124_ERZ509040 | MGnify/ENA primary metagenome ERZ509040 (study PRJEB26280, sample SAMEA2338733) | human gut metagenome | biome: human gut; feature: human-associated habitat; material: faeces... | reverse complement strand
TTTATTTTGAATATGTTTTCAAACATAATACTTAAGCTTTTTAGGGTAAAAGTAAACTTAAACTCAAAATCAATTACAGAAGATGAATTAAGAACTATTGTTGGTGTTAGTCAGGAAGAGGGCATTATAGAAGACGATGAATACGATATGATTACTAATGTGTTCGATTTTGGAGATGCCTGCGCAAAGGATATAATGATACCTAAGGTTGACATAACCATGGTGCCAATTGATACAACTTTTGAACAGTTATTAGATGTAATCAAAACAGACAAATATACAAGAATTCCTGTTTATAAGGAAGACACGGACAATATTGTTGGAATTATAAATATAAAAGATATGATTATTAATCAGGTGGATGCATCTAATTTTGATATTAAGAAGCTGATGCGTGAACCATATTATACTCATGAGAAAGAAGAATTAAATGATCTTCTTATTGAAATGAGAAATAATGAACCGGGAATGTGTATCGTTCTTGATGAGTATGGTCAGGCAGAAGGCCTTATAACTTTGGAAGATATTGTCGAAGAAATAATCGGCGATATTCATGACGAGTTTGACCAGGCGGAAGAATTGGCAGTTAGAAAAATCGGAGACAATGAATATATTGTTGAAGGTTCAATTAACTTAGATGATTTCAATGATGAATTGGGAACAGACATAGACTCAGAAGATTATGAATCACTTGGAGGATTGATAATTGAACATCTTGACAGATTGCCTAACAAGGGAGATAGTGTTAAGATATCAAATTGCAAACTTACAGTAATTAAGATGGATGAAAAGAGAATTGACCTTGTAAAAGTTCAGATTGATCCGGAAGTGGAAAAAACAGAAGATGAAGAAAAACTTGAAGATGAGGACAAAGAGCAAAAATAGAAAAATTAAAAAAGTTCTGACAGGAAACTGCATTGGTTATTGCTGATGCAGTTCCTTTTTATTTTGATAGAAAAACTTTTTATATACATAAAAATGTTGAATGAGAATTAAAAAACAATCGTAATTAATTTTGAAATTACTGAATAATATAGAATGAAAGTGTATTTTGCAGGTTTTTATGAAGAAAATAGCAGGCTTGATTTTAAAAGAATTATTGGCTCAAATTATTTTAAGCACAGTGCTTGTGGTGATTCTTGCATTTATTGTTTTTGAACTTTCTTTAGGAGATGGAATAATCAGAATTATGATTTTAGCAATTTATGGGATTTGTTCATTGGTAGGAGGCTTAATCCTTGGAAAAAATATACAAAAGAGAAAGTTTTTGTGGGGGCTTGTTGCGGGAGCAATTTATATAGGGTTAATTATGGGTATTTCCATTATAATAAGGGACGAAACAGGAGGTGGAGCAATTGGACTTGGCACAGGAGTAGCAGTAGCTTTAGGCTTTGGAACTTTTGGTGGAATGCTTGGGTAAATTCAATGAGGAAAACAGACCACAGAATATAGTAAAAAAACGTTTGAATTTGTACCATATTGTGTTATAATAGCGTAAGAATTGTGCAGATAGGCATAAAAGTATATTAATTTTGGAGGATAACTATGAAACATATTAAAACATTAACAGGAAAGACTTTAAAGGAAACTATGAAAAAAGGCGGTTGTGGTGAATGCCAGACATCATGTCAGTCAGCATGTAAGACATCATGTACAGTAGGAAACCAGACTTGCGAAAATAAATAATTAAAAATTAAATAATTTTAACCGGAAAGAGCGCCATTGGCGCACTTTCTGCGTTATGGTAGGAGGATATTACAGTGATTCATCAGTATAAGAGTAATGGATACAATATTGTAATGGATGTTGAAAGTGGAGCGGTTCACGTAGTAGATGATGTTACATATGATGTTATTGCATTATTTGAAGATACAGAAACCTCAAAGATTGTTGAGCAGTTGTCAGATAAGTATGACAAGGCAGACATTGAAGAAGCAATTAGTGAGGTTAATCAATTAAAGGAAGATGGACAGCTGTTTACTCAAGATATTTATCAGCCTTTTATTGAAGAATTCAAAGATAAGAGACAGACAGTTGTAAAAGCGTTATGCTTACATATTGCCCACGACTGTAACCTTGCCTGCAAATATTGTTTTGCAGAAGAAGGTGAATATCATGGCAGAAGAGCCATGATGAGCTTTGAAGTCGGAAAGAAGGCTTTAGATTTCCTTGTGGCAAATTCAGGAAGCAGAGTAAATCTTGAGGTTGACTTCTTTGGTGGCGAACCATTAATGAACTGGGACGTTGTAAAGCAGTTAGTAGAATATGGCCGTTCACTTGAAGAATCTAACCATAAGAAATTTAGATTTACTTTGACAACTAATGGAGTGCTTTTAAATGACGAAATAATGGAATACCTTAATAAGGAAATGTCTAATGTTGTTTTGAGTCTTGATGGTCGTAAAGAAGTTAATGACAGAATGAGACCGTTTAGAACAGGAAAGGGAAGCTATGATTTAATAGTTCCTAAATTTCAAAAACTTGCAGAAAGCAGAAATCAGAGCAATTATTATGTCAGAGGTACATTTACAAGAGACAATTTAGATTTCTCAGAAGATGTAAAGCACTTTGCGGATTTGGGATTTAAGCAGATGTCAATCGAGCCGGTTGTAGGACCGGAAGAAGATCCTTATTCAATTAGAGAAGAGGATTTGCCAAAGATAATGGAAGAATATGACAAGTTAGCTTTGGAATATATTAAACGCGAGAAAGAAGGAAGAGGCTTTAATTTCTTCCACTTTATGATTGATTTAAATCAGGGACCTTGTGTTTACAAGAGATTATCAGGATGTGGTTCAGGTACAGAGTATTTGGCAGTAACACCTTGGGGCGATTTTTATCCATGTCACCAGTTCGTTGGAAATGAAGAGTTTTTAATGGGCAATGTTGATGAAGGCATAAAGAGAACTGACCTTGTAAAAACATTTGGAAACTGTAACGTATACTCAAAAGAGAAATGCAAAAATTGCTTTGCAAAATTTTATTGCAGTGGCGGTTGTGCAGCCAACTCATTTAATTTTCATGGAACAATCAATGATGCATATGAGATTGGATGTGAAATGGAAAGAAAGAGAGTAGAATGTTCAATTATGATTAAGGCAGCGTTAGCTGATAATGAGAAAGAGGTTTATTAAAAAAATGAAAATGAAAATGAACAAAACAAAGAGTATTATATGTTTTATAATCTCTATTGCAGTAGTCTTATTTTTAGGCTACGTTGTTATGTTCGGTGTAGGCGGACGTCATACAGGTAGTGCACAGAACGTAACACAGGGCTTGGACTTAATGGGTGGTACAAGCGTTAGTTATCAGGTTGATGATAGCAAGACTAAAAGTTTTACAGCAACTGATTTAGAAGACACAAGATTGAAACTTGAAAACAGAGTTCATACTTTCAGTAGTGAAGCAACAGCTTACAAAGAAGGTGACGATAGAATCACTGTTGATATTCCGGGTGAATATGATGCAGATGCAGTAGTAGAAGAACTTGGTAAGCCGGGTGCTTTATACTTCTGTACAGCAACAACTGACAAACCAACAGATGAACAGATTGATAATCACGAATATGTTAAGGTTGGAAACAACTATTACAAAGTTTGGTTATCAGGTAATGAAGTGGCAGACGCTAAGGGTGTTGCTTCAAAAAACAAGGATACAGGAAAGACAGAATATGTTGTAAATCTTGAATTTAATTCGAAAGGAACAACAGCTTTCGGTGAAATGACAACTCAGTATGTTGGACAGTCATCATACATTATCTATAATGATGAAATTTTAAGTGCACCAACAATTCAGTCAGCTATTACAGGCGGGCAGGCTGAAATTAACGGACAGAAGAGTCTTAAGGAAGCTGAAGAATTAGCTTCAAACATTAGAATTGGTGCTTTAAAGGTAGAATTAAAGGAAATCAGTCATAAGGTTCAGAGTGCTCAGCTTGGTAGTGATGCATTATCAAAGAGTATTAAAGCCGGAATCATTGGTTTCATTATCATTATTTTGTTCCTGTTAATAGTTTATAGAATCCCGGGACTTGCTGCAGGACTTGCATTACTTACATATGTAGAATTAATGTTACTTGCATTAAATGGATTTGATTTAACACTTACATTACCAGGTATTGCAGGTATTATCCTTAACATTGGTATGGCAGTTGATGCTAACGTTATTATTTACGCACGTATCAGAGAGGAAATTGCTGCCGGCAGAAGAACAGAAACAGCTATTAAGACAGGCTTCAAGAAAGCAGCCTCAGCTATTATCGATGGTAACATTACAACATTAATCGCAGCTTTGGTTCTTCTTTGGAAGGGTTCAGGTACAGTACAGGGATTTGCAACAACATTAGGAATTGGTATTTTAATTCAGTTGTTCACATCACTTGTTATCTCAAGAATATTTGTATGGATTCTTTACTATATGGGATTCCAGGCACCTAAGTTCTACGGAAAAGAAAAGACAAGAAAGAATATCAATTTTGTTGAAAAGAGAAAAGTATTCTTTGGAATCGCTATTGTTTGTATCGCAATTGGTATTGGTGGATTAATCTTTAACTCAGCTAACAACGGTGGTGCATTTAACTATAGTATTGAATTTAAGGGTGGTACATCTACAGAAATTCAGTTTAGTGAAAACTATACAATGGATGAATTTAACAGCAATGTTAAACCTGCAATTGAAAAATTATTAAATTCAACTGATATTCAGGCACAGAAAGATACTAACAAAGACGGACTTTTCACAATTAAGACTAGAAACTTCAAAGACAATGAATTTGAAGAAATGAAAGATATGCTTGTAAAAGATTACAAGGCAGTAGATGACAAACAGAACTTTACTAATACTAAGATTTCAGATACAGTAAGTAAGGAAATGAGAAGTGATGCAGTAGTCGCAACAGTTCTTGCCACGATCTGTATGTTATTCTACATTTGGATTAGATTTAAGAACATCCATTTCGCTCTTGCAGCCGTTATGGCATTAATCCATGACGTACTTATAGTTATCGGATTCTATGCATTATCAAGAGTTACAGTTGGTACAACATTTATTGCATGTATGCTTACAATCGTAGGTTACTCAATTAATGCTACAATCGTAATCTTTGACAGAATTAGAGAAAACAAGGCAGTTATGAAGCGTGATGACAAGATGATTGAAATAGTTGACAGAAGTATTACACAGACACTTACAAGAAGTATCTATACAACTTTAACAACATTCGTAATGGTATTTATGATTTTCATCATGGGTGTTTCATCAATTAGAGAATTTACATTACCACTTATGACAGGTATGATTGCCGGTGCATTCTCATCTGTATTCATTACAGGTTCATTATGGTATGTTTTAAAAGGAAAAAAATCTGATAAATAATAATTGTTAGATTTTAGGAAGCGGTATTGCCATTGGTGATACCGTTTCTTAATCTTATGGAGAAACTATGAAAGAAAGATGGTATCTGCAAACTAAAAAAGCAGATTTCAATGAAATAAGCAGAAAATTTAACATTAGTCCCATTCTGGCAAGATTACTTAGAAACAGGAATGTTATAGGTGATGAAAATATTAAGAAATATCTTTCTCCCGACATTGAAAGACTAAGTTCACCATGGATGTTTAAAGATATGGATAAAGCAGTTGATATTTTAAAAATTAAAATTGCTGCCGGAAACAGAATAAGAGTTATTTGTGATTATGATGTGGATGGTGTCTGCTCAGGGTATATTTTGTATAGATCACTTAAAAAGCTTGGAGCAGTAGTTGATGTTGTTGTACCTCACAGAATAGAAGATGGCTATGGTATTAACGAGAATCTTATAAAAAAAGCTTTCGACCAGGGAATAGATACAATTTTGACCTGTGACAACGGAATTGCCGCATATAATCAGGTTGAATATGCTAAAAGCCTTGGAATGACAATAATTGTAACAGACCATCACGAAGTTCCATATACGGAAACAGAACAGGGGCGAGAATATATTATTCCAAAAGCTGATGCAGTAATTAATCACAAACAGAAAGATTGTGGATACCCTTTTAAGGAATTGTGTGGGGCAATGGTTGCCCTTCAACTAATTTCAGCACTGACAGAGTCCTATGGCATATCAAAGAGAGACGTTTACCGGTTACTTCCATATGCTGCTTTGGCAACTATATGTGACGTAGTTGAACTTCAGGGCGAAAACAGAATGGTTGTTCAATATGGGCTTAAAATGATAAAGAACTGCAAAGATGTTGGCTTAAATGCATTAATAGATGCCTGCGAAATAGACAAGAACAACATTGACTCATACCATATAGGGTTTGTTTTGGGACCGTGCATAAATGCCAGTGGACGACTTGATACAGCTAAGAAAGCCATGGAACTTTTAAGTGAAACGAATAGGGAAAAAGCTGATATTCTTGCCACGTCATTAAAAGAATTAAATGACGAAAGAAAAGCTATGACTGAAGAAGGAACAAAAAAAGCAATTGAAATAGCAAAAGACTATGATGATAATGTTTTGGTGATATATTTAAAAGATTGTCACGAAAGTATAGCCGGAATTATTGCAGGAAGAGTTAGAGAAAGGTGTAATAAGCCGGTAATAGTTCTGACGGATGCCAAAGATTGTGTGAAAGGCTCAGGAAGATCTATTGAGGAATATGATATGTATGAAGAACTTTGCAAGGTTAAGGATTTGTTTCTTAAGTTTGGTGGCCACAAAATGGCTGCAGGTGTGTCTCTTCCAAAAGAAAACATAGAACTTCTCAGAAAAAGATTAAACGAGAACAGTACTTTGACGGAAGATGATTTATGCCTTAAAGTCTGGATAGACATGCAGCTTCCAATTGAGTATATTTCAATGAATCTTGTTGAAGAATTAAAAACACTTGCACCTTTTGGAAAAGGAAACGAGAAGCCTATTTTTGCAGACAAAAACTTAAAAATTAAAAAACTTCAAATATTGGGAAAAGCCGGAAATGTGCTGAAATTGACAATTGAAAACAGTACAAATTACAGAATGACGGCTATAATGTTTGACAGAACTCAAGAATTTATGGGATTTATTAAGGAAAAATTTGGACAGGAAGAGATTAATAAAGCTTTACTTGGTCAAAATAATGCAATTACATTTATGGCAACCTTTTATCCTACAATAAATGAGTTTAGAGGTAACATAGATTTACAAATAGTTATTGATAGATTTTGCTAATAAGGGTAAAATACTTCTATATACCTAAAGTGTGTATAAAACATACTTTTTTTAAAATATATAATAATTAAAGAAGCCATATACATTAGGAGGAAAAAATGAGCACAGTAGAAAAGTACATTAGAAGCATTCCTGATTTTCCAAAACAGGGAATTATTTTCAGAGACATTACAACAGTAACACAGGATCCTGAAGGATTACAGTTAGCCATTAAAAGTATGGAAGATAAGATTAAGGACAAAGATTTTGATGTTATAGTTGGTCTTGAAGCAAGAGGATTTATGTTTGGTACACCTATTGCATTTGACATGAAAAAGGCATTTGTTCCAATTAGAAAGAAAGGAAAGCTTCCATGGAAAACAATTTCAGAATCATATGATTTGGAATATGGAAGTGCTGAAATAGAAATTCATACTGATGCCATTAAAGAAGGACAGAAAGTAGTTATAGTAGATGATTTAATAGCTACAGGTGGAACAGTTAAGGCAGCAATTAACTTAGTTGAGCGTTTAGGCGGAGAAGTTGTTTCATGTTTATTCTTAACTGAATTGGCAGGACTTAACGGAAGAAAGGCTCTTGAAGGATATAATGTAGAGTCAGTTGTAGTTTACGAAGGTAAATAATTTTTTGATGGAGATACTCTATGGGCGAAAAAAACAACATTAACGTAAAAATTGAAAATCATGGTGTTATACCGAAAGAAGAAGAACATGCTACACCGGAGGAATTGTATAGCAGACTTATAGACAAGATTAAAAGATATCATCCTTCAGCAGGTGATTTGAGTGCAATTGACAAAGCTTACAATTTCGCAAAGAAATCTCACGGTGACCAGAAACGTAAATCAGGTGAGCCTTATATAATTCACCCTATTCACACTGCACTGATTCTTGCTGATCTTGAATTGGATAAAGAATCAATTATGGCAGGATTGCTTCACGATGTAATGGAAGATACAAAAGTTACAAGGGAGCAGATGATTAGCGAGTTTGGAGAGGAAGTAACAGACTTAGTTGATGGTGTTACAAAACTTACAAAATTAGACTATGATGCTGACAAAGTAGAAAAGCAGGCAGAAAATCTTAGAAAGATGTTTCTTGCCATGGCAAAGGATATTCGTGTAATTCTTATAAAACTTGCCGACAGACTTCATAATATGAGAACTTTGCAGTATATGACACCTGAAAAGCAGAAAGAAAAGTCAAAGGAAACAATGGAGATTTATGCTCCAATTGCAGACCGTCTTGGTATTTCTAAGATTAAGATAGAGTTAGACGATTTGGCCCTTAGATATTTAGAACCTGAGAAATATAAAGATTTGGTAGATGGTGTTCATTTAAGACTTGAACATAGAGAAGAATTTATGAGCCAGCTTATAGCTGAAGTTGCCGGATATATTGAGAAGGCAGGAATTAAAGCTACAATAGATGGACGTGTAAAACATTATTTCAGTATTTATAAGAAGATGGTTAACCAGCACAAAACATTAGACCAGATTTATGATGTTTTTGCCATTCGTATTATTGTTGACACAGTAATGGAATGTTATGGTGCATTGGGCGTTATCCACGAGAAATATACTCCTGTACCGGGAAGATTTAAGGATTATATTGCGATGCCTAAGCAGAATATGTACCAGTCACTTCATACAACATTAATCGGACCTAACGGTCAGCCGTTTGAAATCCAGATTCGTACAATGGAAATGCACAAAACAGCAGAATATGGTATCGCTGCCCATTGGAAATACAAAGAAAACATAACAGGTGAAGGTGACAATGAGGAACAGAAGATTAGTTGGTTAAGACAGATTCTTGAATGGCAGAGAGACTTGTCTGATAATCACGAGTTTCTTAACCTTCTCAAAGATGACCTTAATATGTTCTCTGAGAATGTATATTGCTTCACACCTAATGGAGACCTTAAGAGTCTACCTAATGGTTCAACACCAATTGATTTTGCTTACAGTATTCATAGTGCAGTAGGTAACAAGATGGTTGGTGCCAGAGTAAACGGAAAGATGGTAAATATTGATTATAAGATTCAGAACGGTGATCAGGTAGAAGTTGTAACATCTAACAATTCTAACGGACCAAGTATGGACTGGCTTAAGATTGTTAAAAGTACACAGGCAAAGAACAAGATTAATCAATGGTTTAAGTTACAGAATAAAGAAGAAAATATTATTAAAGGTAAGGAACTTATAGATAAATATTGTAAGTCTAAAGGCATTGTATTGCAGGATATTTTAAAACCTGAATATATGGAGAAAGTAAGACTTAAATATAGCTATAAGGATTGGAACTCTTTAGTTGCATCCGTAGGTCACGGTGGACTTAAAGAAGGACAGATTGTAAATAAGCTTGTTGAGGAATACAACAAGACCCATAGAAAAGAAATAACAGATCAGGATGTTCTTAATTCAACAATAGGCGAAAAGGCTGAAAATAAGACACATACATCAAAAAGTGGAATTATTGTCGAAGGTATGGATGATGTGGCAGTTAGATTTTCTAAATGCTGTAGCCCTGTTCCCGGTGATGAAATTATTGGTTTTGTTACAAGAGGACGTGGTGTGTCAATTCATAGAACAGATTGTATTAATATAATTAATCTTCCTGATTTTGAAAGAGGAAGACTTATTGAGGCAAGCTGGGCTGCTGATGAAGGAAAGCAGGACGGCAAGTATATGACAGAGATTGTCATATATGCTCACAACAGAGTAGGTATTTTAACAGACCTTTCTAAAATATTTACAGAGAAAAACATTGATGTTAACAGTATTAACAGTAGAACAAGTAAGTCTGAAATAGCCACAATATCTATGTCATTTGCAATTCAGGGAACTGAAGAACTTAACAGTCTTATTTCAAGAATAAGACAGATTGACAGCATTATTGATATTGAAAGAACAACAGGCTGACAATTTTAAATAAAAAGTCAAAACATTAACAGATATGTACAGAAATGAATATGAAATGGAGAATATATGGGAAAGATTGAGATTAGAAATCTTTTAGTTAGCGAGTGCTACACTAATTGTTATTTATGTAAAAATAAAGAAACAGGCGAAGGGTTTATAGTTGATCCGGGTGAAAACGAACTTAAAATTTCCGTAAATATTTCAAAGATGGAAATGAAACCTGTAGCAATTATTTTAACACACGGTCATTATGACCACATTGGTGCCGTAAATGCTTTAAAGGAAAGATACGGAATTAAGGTTTATGTATCAGAAGCTGAAAAAGAGTTAATTGGAAATAAAAAAATGAATCTTTCTTCATATTTTGATTCACCAATGACAATTGAAGCAGATGAGTTCTTAAAAGACGGACAGAAGATTACATTGGCAGGAATTAATATGACATTTATTGCAACACCGGGACATACACCAGGCAGCGGATGTTATTATTTGGAAGACAATGAAATCTTATTTAGCGGTGATACATTATTCCACGGAAGCAGAGGAAGAACAGATTTTCCGGGTGGAAGCGAATCTGAAATAATGAAATCAATTAGAGAAAAATTATTAAAGAAACTTCCTGATGAAACAGCAGTTTTGCCGGGACATAATGACAGCACAACAATAGGAACAGAGAAGGTATATTATTAATGATTGATATTCAGATAGTACCGGAAGAATTTCAATATGATGTACAATCCATGGTTCAGGCTTTTTATATGGGACATCCATTTAAGATTAACAGTCAGGTTCAGGATTACTATAGAATTTTAAAAGTTGTTTATGAAGAAAATAGAATAAATATAATATTGTCAGACAATGAAAAAAAGCTTTTTGAAGAACATTATGAAATAGACTGCAGTGGTATTGTTAACCACTGCGATTTATCTAAAACTCATAGAACAGAGTTAAAGAATGTTTTAAAAAAGCTTTTGTACAGTGTTATGTCAAAGAATACAGGCAAGGAATTGCCTTGGGGCAATCTAACGGGAATACGACCTGCCAAAATTCCAGGAATGTTGTTTGAACAGGGAATGAGAGAAGAGCAGGTCCGAAAGACAATGAAGGAAACTTATTTGATTTCTGATGAAAAGCTTAACCTTGCAATTGACATTTCAAGAAGGGAAAGCAGAATATTATCAGATATTAATTATAAAGAAGGATACAGTCTTTATGTTGGAATTCCTTTTTGTCCAACTACATGCCTTTATTGTTCGTTTACATCTTATCCTATATCAATGTACAAGGATAAGGTTGACAGTTATGTAGACAGCGTCATAAAAGAGATTAAATTCTTAGGTGAGCAATTAAAAGGTCGTGAACTTAACACGGTATATATTGGAGGAGGAACTCCTACAACATTGGAACCTGATCAGATGGATAGGTTGATTACAAGTCTTAAGGAGAATTTTGATTTTAGCACAGTAAGAGAGTTTACTGTTGAAGCGGGACGACCTGACAGTATTACTGAAGAAAAGCTTAAAACATTAAAGAAACATAATGTTTCAAGAATTTCAATTAATCCCCAGACGATGAATCAGAAAACTTTAGATATTATTGGAAGACGACATACTGTAGAACAGGTTAAGGAAGCGTTTAAGCTTGCAAGACAGTGTGGGTTTAATAATATAAATATGGACTTTATTCTTGGACTTCCACAAGAAGATGAAAAAATGGTAAGATATTCTATGGAAGAGGCAAAGAAACTTAGTCCGGAAGGAATAACCGTACATTCTCTTGCATTAAAGAGAGCAGCACGTCTAAATATTATGAAAGATAAATATTCTGACATGCATATGGAAAATAGTTCTGAACTTATGAAAGTTACAGAAAAGTATTCAGAAGAGATGAATATGAAACCTTATTATCTATATAGACAGAAGAATATGGCAGGTAATCAGGAAAATGTAGGATATTCTATTGAAGGTTGTGAAGGTCTTTACAATATTCTTATGATGGGTGACTTTCAGGATGTATGGGCCGTTGGAGCAGGAGCGGTTACTAAGCTTTTGTCACCGGATAGAAAAGAGGGCAAAAGAATAGATACTGTAAAGAATGTAGACCAATATATTGAAAGAATTGACGAAATGATTGAAAGAAAAAGAAAATACTTTCAATCTATGGGTTGTTAAAAATAAAAAACAATAGTAAAATTTATGGTTGTGAGAAAAATAATAAGGAGACATAGAAAATGGCATTAAGCAAGAAACCTGTTACAGGAATGAAAGATATTCTTCCTGAAGAGATGAAAATAAGAAATTATGTGCAGAACGTAATTAAAGATACATATAAGGCTTTCGGTTTTACACAGATTGAAACACCTTGTGTAGAAAATATTTCTAACCTTACTAATAAGCAGGGTGGAGAAAACGAGAAACTGATCTTCAAGATTTTAAAAAGAGGTGAAAAATTGAAGATCGATACAGCAAAAGAAGAGAATGATCTGGTGGATGGAGGTCTGCGTTACGACCTTACCGTACCGCTTGCCAGATATTATGCGAACCATTCGAATGAGCTTCCGGCACCGTTCAAAGCATTGCAGATCGGGAATGTATGGAGAGCAGACCGTCCGCAGAAAGGACGTTTCAGACAGTTCATGCAGTGCGATATTGATATTCTGGGTGAACCGGGAAATCTTGCAGAGATTGAGCTGATTCTTGCAACCACAGCTATGCTTGGAAAGTTAAGCTTCCAGAACTTTACGGTATGTATCAATGACCGTAACATACTGAAGGCAATGGCTGCATATAGTGGCTTCCGTGAGGAAGACTATGATGAAGTCTTCATTATCCTG
>ENA-ORNZ01002234-ORNZ01002234.1-human-gut-metagenome-genome-assembly--contig:-NODE-2234-length-13089-cov-6.515651_pt1 | contig 13089 bp, 10 predicted proteins | sample MGYA00242124_ERZ509040 | MGnify/ENA primary metagenome ERZ509040 (study PRJEB26280, sample SAMEA2338733) | human gut metagenome | biome: human gut; feature: human-associated habitat; material: faeces... | reverse complement strand
CGTAAACTTGGGTAAGATTTGAGAGATATTGTTTGGAGAGGACTTAGAATTCACCTCCATCTCACATTGGAATCTGGACAATAAAACTATAACTCACCAAACCTATGTGGCAATAAAAGTTCCATACAGTGAAAATTTTGTTTCACACCGATGAAAATTTATTTTCACTGGCATGAAAATAAATTTTCACCCAAAGAGAACATCTGAAACAAAAGTTTCAAACCTCAAATACAAGTGAAACTTTTTTTTGTGCCACCTATCAAAATCGCCTAAACCATTCCCGCACCGCCTCAACTAATACCCGGTTCTCGGCTGCCGTCTGTGCCGATATACGGATATAGGTTTCATTCAAGCTACGGAAATTGGAGGCGTCGCGGATCAGCAGGCCGTGATGATCCCACAAATACTGTTTCAATGCGGCAGCCGTTCCTTTTTTCAAGCGGGCCAGGAAGAAGGTCACGGATGTCGGCAACGCTTCCAAGTCTCCCAACTCATTCAGCCGATCGATCAGTTCAATTGTTTCGCGCCTCCATTCACAGATGGGCAGGATATATTGCTCCGGATGCGTCAAGATGTATTTACCTGCTTCCACTGCGATTGCGTTGACAGACCAAGGAATAATGTACCGGTTTATCTGCTCGACCTTTTCTGGTGAAGCGATCAGGTAGCCGATACGGAGTCCCGGTATATTATGCTCTTTCGAGATCGATTGGATCAGAATTAGGTTCGGATGATTGAAGATATCCGAGGGCTTCAGCAATTCTTCCGTCGTGAAAGCAACATATGCCTGGTCAATGACAAAGACAGTTTGCCGGTTCGCCTCAATCAAAGTAAGCAGTTCCTCCCTATGGATCAGTTTGCCGTCTGGATTGTTCGGATTACAAATCCAACAGAAATCCTGTCCTTTCAACGAAAGGGCGGACAGATCACACGAAGTCGGGAAGAAACATACCTCATGCCCATACAGGCGGCACGCATCTTCATATTCGGCAAAAGAAGGAACAGCAATAGCGGATTTCGCCCCTTTCCAGGTTTGCGCCAACAAATAGAAAGCTGTGATAGAGCCGTTCGTAACCACTAAATTATCCACCTCCACCTCATAACAACGAGCAAGTAATCTTTTCAGGGAAGAAGCATCCGGTTCTGGATAACGCGTGAGTTCACAAAACTTCCCATTCAGGTGTTCTCTGAGTGTACGGAGATCAGCCCCATGCCATACATTCGAGCTGAAATTTATCTTTACCTCTTTCTGCGAATTATAGTGATCGTCACCGTGTCCGAATAACATATGGAAAATTAAAAATGAAGAATGAAAATTAACTATTAACTGTCAATTATTAATTGCCTTGTAGATTGCATCTTGGATACGTGTACGAATGTTCAGCGAACTGAGCTTATTGTTAGCCCGCGTCGGATTCACACGATTGGACAAGAAGATATACAACAGCTTGTTATCCGGGTCCACCCAGAAGCAAGTGCCGGTAAAACCAGTATGCCCATAGACGGAGATAGGAGCCAGGCTACCGCAGGGAGACGTTTTGCCTCCGCCAGCTACCGGTTTGTCGAAGCCCAAGCCGCGGCGACAGGTCGGGCTTTTGCTTTGAGTAAAGAGGCGGCAGGTCTCCTTAGACAAATATCCTTCACCTCCGTAGTGACCTTGGTTCAAATAGAGTTGCAGCACTTTCGCCAGGTCGCCCGCGTTGGAGAAAAGTCCGGCATTACCCGAAACACCACCCTGAAAAGCGGCGGCCTCGTCGTGCACATAGCCGCGCAACAGTTGGCGGCGGATGAAACCGTCGTACTCGGTCGGGACGATCTGTATCGTATCGAAAATATGCAACGGATTATAGGTCATATGCCAAGCTCCAAGCCGGCTGAAAAACGTATCGTGTAGCAGACGATCCATCGGCTGCTGCATCTGCTTTTCCACCATCATCTTCAACAGGATGAAATTGATACAGCTATATTTGTACTTGCCGCGCACACCGAGGCGTGAGTCTTTAATCTCCTGAATGATGGTGTCTTTAAAAGAGTCGTGCAGATACATCTTGTGGGCCACTTCGGTCGTAAAGCCAGGTCTCCTGTCAAAGGAAACCAAACCGGGCAGAAAAGAGAAGTCGTTGCGCACATACGTCCGGGCATCGAAACGGACCGGATGCGCCCGGTTCTTTACATTGCTGTACAAGCTGCCTTTATAGCTATCCCTGTCGATCGCATTCAGGTAAAAATTGATCGTTGGCGTCAAGCCGGACTGATGATAGAGAAGGTCCTTAATGACCAAGTTCTTCTTATCTGAATCTTTCAGTTCAGGTATGAAATCGGAGATCTTATTGTTCAGCGTGAACTTCTTGTCATCATAGGCTTTCATTACGGCCAGCAAAGTCCCCGCCGCTTTGGAGGAAGAAGCCAGGTCATAAATGGAATTTTCGTCAACAGCTTGTTTCTTGTCGTAATCGAAATAGCCAAATGATTTGTCATAGATTATCATACCATCTTTAGCTACGAGCACCTGACAACCGGGAAAAGCCTTCTGCTCCAGGCCATCTTCCACGATGGAGGCGATCACGTCCAAACGTTCGGGGCTTGCCCCCACTTCTTCCGGCTCGTGATAGCCGAGACGTGTCTTTTCGGTAAACATGCCCGTCCCAGCCGTGTACAGGGTAGGAATAGAAACCGGCAGCTTTCCTTTAACTGCAATACCACCGAAAATGGCTTGTGCGGCATATTTCTGGGCAAGCGGCGTTCCCTCGTAGGCCATTATAACCGCTTTGGCTTTCAGGATGGAAGATTTATATTCTTTACAAAAATAGGGCAAAGTAAAAAAGGCATAGATCAGTTCTTTCTTGGCAGCCAACTGGTGCAGTGCCAAGCTTTCCGGAATACGGACCGTATGTACACCGCAAATGATCACATCGTATTTCTCCAGTTTCTTATATACGTTCTGCACTTGAGCCGCCGTCGAATTCCGGCTGATGCTGAAACAAGCAATCGAGTCGTAGCGCCCCAGCATCTTTTGAAACTCGTTCCCTACCCCGTCACCGATAGAGAGGGCGGCAATCCTTTTCTTATTCAACTGCTTCAACGGGATGATGTCACCCTCGTTCTTCAACAGAGTGATCGCTTCTTCATTCAACTTGGCTGCCAGCCACGCAGCATGGGGAGAATTCAGCCGTTCGGACAAACCTTTCGTTTCGATTGGGCGATAATCGTCCAGTCCGGCAATATATTTATATTGCAGAATCTTGATGATCTTCGCTTCTATCTCTTCCCTATCCAAAATACCTTCTTCCAAAGCTTCCTTCACAGCAGCGAAGTCGTTGATCGGCGCAGCCGGAGCCAAAAGGATGTCATTACCCGCCAATAGTGCCTTTACGGAAGGATTATCGGACTTACGGGTAGTAGCCCCTTTCATTGCCAAAGCGTCAGTAAAGCACAACCCTCGGAATCCGAGTTCTTTTTGCAGCAAGTCGGTGACGACGGCACGAGACATGGAGACTGGTCTATTGCGTACCTTGTCCAACGCCGGGACATAAAGGTGTCCAGTCATCACACCGGCATAGCCGTCATAGATATAGCGTTTGAAAGGTAATAATTCCACACTATCCAAGCGTGCCCGGTCATGATGAACGGCAGGCAGCGTATAATGGGAATCTTCGGCGGTATCGCCATGTCCGGGGAAATGCTTGGCAACGGACAAGATGCCCTGCCCTTCCAGCCCGCGGGCATACGCCAGCCCCTTGTCGGCTACCGCTTGCGGATTCTCACCGAAAGAGCGGAGACCGATCACCGGGTTATCGGTATTACTGTTCACATCCATATCGGGTGCGAAATTGATATGGATTCCCATCTCCTTGCACTGACGGGCGACTTCCTTGCCGTATTCGGTTATCAGATCGTTATCTTCGATCGCTCCCAACATCATATTCTTCGGGAAACGGGTCGTACCAGAAAGACGCATGGAAAGTCCCCACTCTCCATCCAACGACACGAGCATCGGAACGCGCGATGTCTTTTGCAGGCGGTTCGTTACCTCGGCCTGCATGACCGGATCGCCTTTATGAAAAAGAATGCCGCCTATCTTTATCTCATTGACATAACGCATCAAGCGTTGCATATTGCGTGTGTCAGATTTCGGGTTGGCAATGACCATAAAGAGTTGCCCGACACGTTCGTCGTAGCTCATCGCATCGAAGATCGAGTCCACCCAATGATTCATTTTCGCTTTGTCCACTGCTCGGTAAAGATTCGGCGTCGTCTGTGCGACAGTGGAAAGAACAGCAACACAACTAAATAAAAAGACATATATTTTCTTCATCGAAAGATCTGAAATTTATAATACAGAATATATGATGTATAAATGATAATCACAATGTCTTTCTGATAAATCATCATTCATAAATCATAAATCAAAACAAATGTACGGAAAATACCCTGATATTTCCTACCTTTGAAGTGTTTACTAACTTATTTTTTATCTAAATTCTATAGAACCATGCAAAGAAGGCACTTTATGAAACTGACAGGCCTGCTGGCCACTCTCCCGGCTATCAAAGGGATAGCTGCAACCTCCGAAAAAAACGCTCCATCCGGAAAGCAACTATACGAATGGCGTATCTACACGCTGGAAGAAGGCGCGAACGGCTTGGACAACTTTTTCCGCGATATACTGATACCGGCCTATAACAGGAAGAACATCAAAGCCGGTGCCTTCGTCCCCTATAAAAAAGAGGAAAAAGAACGGCGTCTGCTGCTGTTCATCTATCCCGACATCATGACTTATCATCAGGTGAAACAAGCAATCTGGGACGACGCAGCATTCAGGAAAGCGGCACAACCTTATTTCGACAAGACGGCTCCCAATCCGGCTTACTTCAATTTCGAAAGTTTCCTATGCGAAGCTTTCGACAAAGTGCCATATCTTCTGATGCCGGACAAGAACCGGACGATGTTCGAACTCAGGACGTATCACAGCCCCAACGAAGAAGCCAACCGGCGAAAAGTCGCGATGTTCAATAAAGACGAGATTGATGTTTTCGACAAAGTCGGCATTAACTCCGTCTGCTACGGAGAAGTGTTGGCCGGCCCGATCATGCCGGCAGTAATGTATCTCACCTGGTATAAAGACGAACCGACACGCAATGCCGCCTGGGATAAATTCCGGTCACATCCGGACTGGCTGCGTATCAAGAACCTGCCGGAATATGCCTATACGGCTACCCGGAATACCAGCCTGTTCCTCTCGCCGTTGCCTTATTCACAGATATGAACCAATAAATAAAATACAATGCATCTAAAAAACATTTATTTCGTTAACTTGTGGCTTGTCTTTTGCTTATTGTTCACCACTGCTTGCAACGATGACGACAATATTTATTTTACCCAAGACGAAATCATAGGAGACATTAATTCCGGGAAACAGATAGCTTTAGAAAACAATACCTTGGTAGTGTACACTAACAACATAGGTACCTCCGTAAACGTACAAGGAGCAAAAGGGAAGATCCACGCAACATCGTCAGACGAAAATATCGTGCTTGTCACAAGTAGCAACGAAGGCAAGGCTACAGTTCTGGTCGAAGCTCTGAACATAGGCAATGCGCAGATCACAGTAACGGATGCCGGAGGAAACTCAGCCACCTTTACGGTCGAAGCAAAAGACGGGGAAGAGTTGTGGGAAAAAAGAACTTACACGCTCCGAGGGGAAAAACAATGCCTGATCAAAGGGGTTACACCTTCAGATTCGGCACAGATCGCAGCCGAAGCGATCGGAAAAGTGCCGGAAGCAAAATGGGTGATAAAAAAACGTTCTTATCCCTTTGCCGAGAGCTTACAACGCATGTATGTATATGACGAAGAGAACCAGCTATTGGTACAAGGAATACTGGAGATAGAAAAGTCAGCATCCAATCAGCCTTCATACTCGATCTATTCCGATAAGCACGAATTGTTAATGAACTATACGATGCCGATAAGCGGGTATTTTATGAAAGATTTGACAGACGAATATCGGAATATCTATCCGGAGGTGACGGAGGTGCTGGTTTATCTCCCATTCGCTCCTATTTTATAGTGATAAGCGGAATTATTTAAGAATTAACACTTGCGTATCAAATAATTATTTCGTTACTTTGCATCCGCTTTGCGTAATCTCTGTCGGGACAAGTAGCCCGTTACATTGCGTTTCATTAAAAATTACAATTAAAAAGCTATAAAACAATGGATTTAATTAAAGTTGTAAACGAAGCGTTTGCTACGAAGAAGGAATTTCCTGCATTCAAGAGTGGTGACACTATTACAGTAGCTTACCGTATTAAAGAAGGTAACAAAGAACGTATCCAGCAGTACAGAGGTGTTGTAATCCGCATCTCCGGTCATGGTGACAAAAAACGCTTCACAGTGCGTAAGATGTCTGAAAACGTAGGGGTAGAACGTATTTTCCCGATCGAATCTCCGTTTATCGAAAGCATCACTGTTAACAAGTTTGGTAAAGTACGTCGCGCTAAATTGTATTACCTGCGTGCTCTTACCGGTAAGAAAGCAAGAATCAAAGAAAGAAGAGTGTAATCTCTGTGGTTCTATTGCCATACGAAAAAGCCGTCCGATTTATTTCGGGCGGCTTTTTTGTTTGATGCCTATCCGTTTATAATTGTGTCCACATCGGATTAGGAACCGATGCGGACACAATTCCCGGCCCACAGGCAGCCATCCGTCTATACCTAAAAGTATTTATAAAATGTAAAGAATGGGAACAAACCCCTGACAGGCGTTGTTTGTCTGGAAACTTAAAATAATGATCCTATGAATTACGGCATCAGCGTTCTGTTCAGAGCAATACCTTTACTCATGGCCCTGTTTTGTTTTGGCTACGGCTGGTTCATCACCTCCTACGGGACAGATCCGAACCGATATGTGGCGGGGCCTGTGATATTCTCGCTGGGTATGATATGCATCGCACTATTCTCAACGGCAGCCACCATCATACGTCAGATCATCGGGACATTCGGGCAGGTCAGCAAATATACACTTCCGGGAATTGGCTACCTTTCAGCGGTCCTGACTATCATTGGCGGCATGCATATTCTGCATTCTTCACCGGACTCAGCTTCGTTCGTTGCGGGACATGTGATCTGCGGCGTAGGGTTCATCACTGCTTGTGTCGCAACGACTGCCACTTCTTCCACCCGTTTCACCATGATTACCGAAAATGCCCAAAAGAGCGACCATGACGTACCGCCGAAAGCCTTTACCCGGACACAAGGATTGATGCTGATCTCCGTTGCCGCCATTCTCGCGCTGACAACTTGGATATGGGCGTTCGTGCTATTGTCCAAAAGCAGCTTACATCCGAAATATTTCGTTGCCGGACATGTAATGATCGGACTTGCCAGTATCTGTACCTGCCTGATCACACTGGTTGCCACCATTGCCCGACAGATACGGAACATTTTCTCCCAGACAGAACGCAAGATATGGCCAGTGCTCGTTCTTGTCGTGGGAAGCCTCTGCATCATCTGGGGACTGATCCTGATACTGGGCACGGCAAATATGTCGCTTGGCTCGACCGGTTACATCATGATCGGCTTGGGATTGGTATGCTACAGTATTTCCAGCAAGGTAATATTGCTGTCGAAGATATGGCGGCATGAGTTCAAACTATCCAACCGTATCCCGCTGATTCCCATCTTTACGGCGTTGACTTGCTTATTCCTGTCGGCTTTCCTATTCGAGATAGGTTCCGTTCACGGATACTATTTCGTTCCGGCACGCGTGCTGGCAGGATTGGGAGGTATCTGTTTCACGCTTTTCTCCATCGTAAGTATTTTGGAAAGCGGAACTTCTTCACATTAGGACAGGCGGAATAAAAAAATGACAAAGACCCACCAATGATGGTCGGCCTTTTTTAAACATAGTAACAGGTCTCCTTGTTATTCTTTCATATTTTAAACAACTGAGAATATGAAAACAAGGAAATTAATAGGATTACTTTTCATCCTCCCGTTACTGGCTGCCTGCACAGGTAACAAACAATCCGACGAAACGGCGCAAACAGAAACCTTTACGAAAGATACGATTCCGACCGGTCCGAATATCTTTTATTTCAACGGCGACTTCACCTATTATGCCGATGCCGCCACATTGAAAGACTGCATCAGCGGAGCCATCCTTCCGGTAGCCATGAAAGGCGAATATCTCAAAGTCGAAAAGAAATACCAAGAGATGAAACCGAGAGAGGCGGAGGCCATCAATTGCGGCGTAATGGGCTATTTGATCCCCAAAGAAACAGATGAGGAAGGTCCTGATATGCAACTCCTGATTACCGGACTGGTCGGATTTGACCGGGCAGTTTCCTGCAATCCGGAGAACATTATCACCGATGCCGTCTACGCCACTTATCATCCGGACGAGAAAGAGGCTCAAACAAAGACCTCCATCACCTTTGACAACGATTACACATTCCAGTGCACAACCTATCAATTATCACCCGTTAAGCTCGTTAGTGACTACAAGGGACACTGGTTCCGTACGGCGAAAGACAACATCGTACTGCTGGTTAACGGCGAAGTTCTGTATGAAGGGACAATCGATTACAGCAATATGAACCTCATCCTTCAAAACGACGACGAAAAAGAGGTGGTCTTCAAGAAAAAAGCCTGAATTATAGCTTTGCCGTAATTCAGACTCCTTTTATTTATTGATGTTCCTGCCGCAGCAGATCATTTACCGTCTTAACCGGATTGAAGGTTTCGATAGGCACTTCGACAAAGATTGTATTCCAGTCGCTCATCGCACCATTCCACAAACCAGGTAACTCCAACGCTTTCAATTCGCGACCGTCCTTACTTTTATAAGAGATAAAACCGGTATTCTTGTCCACATAATCTGGCAGGTTGAATCTCTCACCTTTATAATTCTTCAACGCACAAACCAGGTCTACCGGGTTGAAGTGCGTACCCTTTTCGAACATCGCTTTCTTTTCAGGGTTCTTCAAATCGATTTGCGAACTTTCGAGAATCTGCAGAGAGACAGTTCCGTCCGGATTGACAGCGAGGAACGGACCACCGCCCGGTTCACCGACATTCTTCACCATACCACAGACACGCAACGGACGGTTCAGCTTACTCTTAATATAAAGGATCAACTCGGCATCTTCCAACAACTTCGTTTCCGGATTCTTCACACACAGCTCTTCCTGCAGGAAGTGAATCATCTCTTCCACCTGGTCATGCGAATACTTTCCGCTGTCGATCAGCTCCAGATAGTTGAAAATACGTTCCTGCAAAGAAACCAGCACACCGGCGATCACCTTTTTGAAGATGACAGTCGAACATTTGAAGCTATCCGGAACCACATTGTCAATGTTCTTGACAAACACCACATCGGCATCCACATCGTTCAGGTTTTCGATCAAAGCTCCGTGGCCACCCGGACGAAACAACAGATTACCGCTCTTATCGCGGAACGGATTGTTGTTCATATCGGCAGCAATCGTATCGGTACTCGGTTTCTGCACGCTGAAAGAAATATCGTATTTGACTGAGAATTTCTCTTCATAATCTCCCGCCTTTGCAGCAACCAACTGTTCGAACAATACCTTATGTTCAGGTGACACAGTGAAATGTATATTCACTTCGCCGGCATTGTTCTTCGCATACATCGCACCTTCGGCCAAATGCTCTTCCATAGCCGCGCGGGCTGTCTGCGGATAAGAATGAAAAAGCAACAGACCTTTCGGGAGTTGTCCATAGTTCAGTCCTTTCGGCTCCAGCAAGTTGGCGACAACAGCTTTATACTCTCCAAGAGCAACCAACGCAGGAATATCTTTCGCTTCATTCTCAATGCAAGCCTGATTCAAGGCATCATAGAAAGCAAATTTCCTGATGTCGTCGAAAAACTTCTTCTCAAACGCATTCTGAGGCTCGTTATAGTCGGCAGACAGGAACTCATACAGGTTTTTGAACATACGGCTTGCCGCACCCGAAGCCGGCACGAACTTCACGATCTTCTTATTCTTTGCCAAGTAAGCATCCCAAGCATCCATATAAGTAGCCTGTTTTTCCTGCGGGATCACCATAATCCCTTTCTCAACCGAGGCCGAAGCTGTAATTTCCAGAAAAGGAAACCCTTTCACGAAACAAGCTAACTGTTCTTCAATCTGCTTTTCGCCGATCCCTTTAGCCGCCAGTAACTCTAAGTCTTTTGCGTTTAACATAGTATATTTTTTTTAATAAGTTAATAATCAGACACGCTACAAGGCCCTGCCAGCCTATGTATATCGCAAATGTATAAAAATACCATTAGAATTGCACTGATATTCGTAGAAAAACTTATTTTTACGGTATGTTTTACGGACAGCCCTCAAACAGGCAGTAAAAAGACAGACGACCATGGATATACAACCGTTCTTTACCGAAGAGGAGAAAAAACAGTTTTTCTCCAAGTACAAGCAATTATTACGCCATCTATACTCTTTCCTGAAAAAAGAAGATCTGAGTAAGATGAAGGAGTTGATGAAGCGGGTTGTGGCTCTGGATTGTTACGGACGAGACAAAAACGGCATCAACGGCCTGCTCCGCAATATTGATACGGCATTGATCTCCACCGTCGAGATCGGGTTGAAGCGTACCTCGGTCATCGCCCTCCTACTCTACCGTCCGGTCATGAAAAAGATCATCACTTTAGAGGAAGTGAAAGCGACATTCGATGCGGATGTCACCTTGATCATCAGCCGCCTGCTGAAAACGTCTGCCCTTTATGCCCGCAATACGGCTGTCGACTCCGAAAACTTCCATAAGCTGTTGTTCTCGTTTGCTGAAGATGTACGCGTGATCCTGATTATGATCGCCGACCGTCTTTGTTTGATGCGCCTCGGCAAGCTCCTGAAGAGCGACGAAGATCGGAAACGGCTGGCAACGGAGGTTTCTTACCTCTACGCCCCGCTTGCCCACCGCCTCGGACTGTACACGATCAAAAGCGAACTGGAAGACTTGTCGCTGAAATATACCGACCGTAAGCAATATGACTTCATCAAACAGAAGCTGAACGAGACAAAGCGTTCGCGAGACGCCTACATCGCCGAGTTCATCGCCCCCATCAAACGGAAGCTGAAAGAAGCCGGACTCTGTTTCGACATCAAAGGACGTACGAAGTCTATCCATTCCATCAACAATAAGCTGAAAAAGCAAAATATCCCGTTCGAGGGCGTCTACGACTTATTTGCCATCCGCATCATCCTGGACACACCGTATGAGAAGGAACGTTCGGACTGCTGGCAGGTCTACTCGATCATCACCGATATGTACCAACCGAACCCGAAACGCATGAAAGACTGGATCTCCATTCCAAAAACGAACGGTTACGAAAGTTTGCATATCACAGTGATGGGGCCACAGAACAAATGGGTGGAAGTACAAATACGTACCCGTCGCATGGATGAGATCGCCGAACGGGGACTAGCCGCACATTGGAAATATAAAGGAGGAAAAGCGGAAAGCGGACTGGATGAATTCCTAAATACTGTACGGGCCGCATTGGAAACGAAGGAGAACAACCCGCTTGACTTGATGCAGGATTTCAAGATGGACTTATATAAGGACGAAATCTATGTCTTCACGCCGACAGGCGAACTGATCAAGCTGGCCAAAGGGGCGACCGTACTCGACTTTGCTTTCGCAATCCATACCAAGTTAGGCTGTAAATGTGTTTCGGCCAAGGTAAACGAAAAGAATGTTCCGATCAAACATACATTGAACAACGGCGATACGGTTTCCATCATCACTGCTCCCACCCAGACTCCTAAGCGTGACTGGCTGAACATCGTCGTCACCTCTAAAGCGCGTGTAAAGATCAAACAGGCGCTCCGTGAAGAAACGGCCAAAGCGGTGGACTTTGCCAAAGAGATGTTGCAACGCCGCTTCAAAAACCGGAAGATCGAGATGGAGGAAGCTCCCCTGATGCGCTACATCAAGAAAAAGGGGTTCAAGACTGTCACCGACTTTTATGTAGAGATTGCCGAAGAACGCCTCGACCCGAACCAGGTGATCGACGAATATTTAGAGCAGCTCCGCCGAGAAACAGAAACGAACGAGCACACCGAAGTACGCAGTGCTGAAGAATATATCACGACAACCGAAGTAGAAGAGATCTCTACGAACAAGGACGTACTGGTGATCGACCAAAACCTGACAGGTATCGAATATAAGTTGGCGAGATGCTGTAACCCGATCTACGGAGACGAGGTCTTCGGTTTCGTCTCTACACAGGGAATCAAGATTCACCGGATGGACTGCCCAAACGCGCAGGAGATGTTCAGCCGTTTTGGCTACCGCATCATTCAAGCAAAATGGAGCGGCAAAGGAGACAACGGATATATTGTTACGCTCCGGGTCATCGGTCGTGACGATATCGCGATTGTCACCAACATCACTTCCGTCATCAGCAAAGAAGCAGGTGTCACGCTCCGCTCTCTGAACATCGATTCGGTAGACGGGATCTTCCAGGGGAACTTTACAGTGATGGTCCGCGACACAACGGCGCTAAATATGTTGACTAAAAAAATCAACGCGGTGAAAGGGGTCAAGACAGTGGAAAGATTAAACTCTTAACGGGTATCATCGCCAAATCCGCAAGGTAACGAAAGCAAGGTCATGTTCCCATCGGACACAATCCTTGAAAAACTGGTTTATCTTACATATCATAATACACGGAAGAAATAAACCATACCACTGGCCATTGGGCTACAATTTCGCAACAATTGGCTACAAAGTTTGGAAACCGATTTAAATTATTATAATTTTACACTCATCGGAACGGGGATCTCATCCCTTAGTGCTGACCGTTCCCCGGCCGATGAGTTTTCGATCCTTACAAACACGAACCATCAAAGGTAATTCATTGTTTTTCAATATTTTAGACTTGTAACATACGACATTGACTGTTGTACTCATGGTTTAAACGCTGGTTTAAACAAACCACGAAAACCACAGAAAAAGCCATAAAAAAAGCAGTCATCGAAAAAGATAACTGCTTGATATTGTGAGCCGAAAGCCGGACTTGAACCGGCGACCTACGCATTACGAATGCGTTGCTCTA
>ENA-ORNZ01002214-ORNZ01002214.1-human-gut-metagenome-genome-assembly--contig:-NODE-2214-length-13195-cov-2.910198_pt1 | contig 13195 bp, 8 predicted proteins | sample MGYA00242124_ERZ509040 | MGnify/ENA primary metagenome ERZ509040 (study PRJEB26280, sample SAMEA2338733) | human gut metagenome | biome: human gut; feature: human-associated habitat; material: faeces... | reverse complement strand
GGCATCAGAGAGCTTTGCTACCTGAACCATCCGGTCAATGTCTTCCTGCCGGGAAAGGGGCGTAGGTGTGATAATATAATAGGCATTTTCCAGAAGGTGATCGGTAGAATTTTCATAGCCGGTCTTTTCTGAACCGGCCATGGGATGACCTCCGATAAAAACCTCTTCCATGCCAAGCTGCCGGGCAGCCTGGTGAATACTGGTTTTTGTGCTGCCCACATCAGTAATCAGTGCTCCTTCCTTCAGGAAAGGACAGATTGCTTCCAGATAACCGGCATTATACTCTACAGGCGTACACAGAAAAATAATGTCACACTGGCCTAACTGGCTTCCGGGCTCATCAAGAATAAGGTCTACAACACCGTCCTGCTTTGCCTGTTCCAGCTTGGAGCGGCTGCGCATATAGGCCATAATCCGGGCCTCGGGGCAGGAGCGGCGGATGCTTTTTGCAATGGAACCGCCGATTAGGCCGAAGCCGATAAAACCAAAGGTTGTATCTGCCATGGTAAAACCTCCCTATTTAATAAACATGCAGTCAGATGCAGAAAGCAGATTAAAATTTCCGTCCGGAAAGCTCGGCATACGGTCTCAACTCTCCTGTAAGTGAATCAAACTGTTCAAAGGTCAAAGACTGAGGACCGTCAGAAAGGGCTTTTGCCGGATCTGGATGAACCTCGATCATCAGTCCGTCGGCACCTACTGCAACTGCAGCCTTTGCAAGAGGTTCTACATAGGCTCTTACGCCGGTTGCATGGCTTGGATCTACGATCACTGGAAGATGACTCTTCTGGCGGATCACAGGAATCGCACTGATATCCAGGGTGTTTCTGGTAGAAGTTTCGTAGGTGCGGATACCACGCTCACATAAAACGATGTTTGGGTTTCCTTCTGAAATAATGTATTCAGCTGCATTCAGCCACTCATCTATGGTAGCACATAAGCCGCGTTTTAACAATACAGGCATTCCTGATTTTCCGGCTTCTTTTAACAGCTCGAAGTTCTGCATATTTCTTGCGCCGATCTGGAGCATGTCTACATATTTAACAGCAGCTTCAATGGCATGGGCGCTGGTAACTTCACAGATCACGTTCAGTCCGGTTGCTTCTCTGGCTTCTTTCATATATTTTAAGCCTTCTTCTTCCAGTCCCTGGAAAGAGTATGGGGAAGTACGGGGCTTGTAAGCACCGCCGCGAAGGAAGGTAGCCCCAGCTTTCTTTACAGCGAAAGCAGTGGAAAGCAGCTGTTCCTTTGACTCAATAGCGCAGGGACCTGCCATAACAGTCATGGTTCCTGGTCCGATGTGGGTGTTGCCTACAGGAATAATGGAGTCATCCGGGTGGAATTTTTTGTTGACCAGTTTGTAAGACTCTGTGACAGCAACGACCTTGTCAACACCTTCGCTCATTTCAATATTGCTTCCGGCAAGTCTGCTCTTATCACCTACAACACCAACGATCGTGACCTGGGAACCTTCAGAAAGATGGGCCTGAAGTCCTTTTGACTCAATGAGGGAAGTTACTTTTTCAACAGCTTCTTTGGAAGCCTGTGGTTTCATAATAATGATCATAGTCTGTTATACTCCTTATCCGCATAATGGTTTCTTGTATATCGGCTCTGTATGTTAGATGCCCCTTTTTACCAGATATCGGATTGCGGTGAGCATGATGTGCTTTTTCAATCCAGGTATCTCTTAACTTGCAGACAGTTTAATACATAAAAGCGTAAAAGTCAACACTTTAATGCTTTAAACTTTTACGCTTTTATGTAACTCATGCTATAAATAGCGGCCGGTCTGGCTGTTTGGATCTTTTGCAAGCTGTTCCGGTGTCTCGCAGGCAACGATACGGCCGCCGTCTGCTCCGCCTCCAGGTCCCATATCAATAATATAGTCAGCATTGCGGATCACATCCAGGTCATGTTCAATGACCACAACAGTTGCTCCATTTTCGATCAGGGTCTGAAATACCTTAAGGAGAGTCTGCACATCCAGAGGATGCAGCCCAATGGTAGGTTCATCAAAGATAAACAGGGAGTCATTTTGCAGCTTGCCCATTTCGCTTGCCAATTTCAGTCTCTGGGCCTCACCGCCGGAAAGACTGGGTGTTTCTTCTCCTAAAGTCAGGTATCCAAGTCCAAGCTCTTTTAACACAGTGAGCCGCTGTTTTACCAGTTTGAGGTCATCGCAGGCTTCAAGGGCTGTATGGATGTCCATGTCCATAAGTTCCGGGAGAGAAACACTTTGCCCTTTTTTATTCGTGTATTTAATAAGAGATGCCTCTTTGGAATATCTGGAACCTCTGCACTCCGGGCATGGAATGTCCACATCGGGCAGAAACTGTACGTCCAGGCTGACCTGGCCGGTGCCGTCACATACGGGGCAGCGAAGCTTTCCTGTATTATAGGAAAAATCACCAGCTTTATATCCCATGTTTTTGGCATCTGCCGTTTTTGCAAATACTTTTCGCAGTTCATCGTGGACATTGGCATAAGTAGCAGCAGTGGAGCGGACATTGATGCCAATAGGAGTTGCATCGATCAGTTTTACCTGGGAAATACCTGCCGGGTCCACAGAAAGGACATGGGAAGGCAGAGGCGTTTTTGCAATAGCTGCCTCTATGCCGGGAACAAGGCTTTCCAGAATAAGAGTGGTCTTTCCAGAACCGGAAACACCGGTTACAACGGTAAGACGGCCTTTGGGGATATTTACCTTAAGTGGTTTTACTGTATGGATGGCACCGGTAGAAAGGGAGATGGCCCCATGTTCAAACAGGTCATTTTCCTGGATCACCGGACGCAGGCGTTTGGCGTATCCCGGCTTTAGAAAAGCACCGATGCGGGATACTTTATTTTCCACAATATCAGAAATAGTCCCTTCTGCGATCACCTGTCCCCCTTTTGCGCCTGCTTCCGGCCCCATTTCAATGAGCCAGTCTGCATGGGATAAGATCTGTGTGTCATGGTCTACTAAAATAACGGAATTTCCGTCAGCGATCAGATCATCCATAACTCCTGTCAGTCCAACGATATTTACCGGGTGGAGTCCAATGGACGGCTCGTCCAGTACATAGAGGACACCTGTGGTTCGGTTTCTCACGGCTCTGGCTAACTGCATTCTCTGGCGCTCCCCTGTAGAAAGAGTAGAAGCAGCCCGGTCTAAGGAGAGATAGCCAAGTCCCAGCTCCATAAGCCGTTTTGCAGCTGTCTGGAAGGAGTCGCAGATGCTTTCTGCCATTGGCACCATTTCCGCTGGGAGAGAACTGGGAACATTGTCCACCCATGTGATCAGCTGGGATAAGGTCATTTCACAGGCTTTATCAAGAGTGATCCCCTGTAATTTCGGCGCTCTGGCCCGTTCATTTAAACGGGAACCATGGCAGTCCGGGCATGCATCTTCTTTTAAAAACTTCTCCACCCGCTTCATACCTTTTTCATCTTTTACTTTGGAAAGAGCATTTTCTACGGTGTAGACAGCGTTAAAGTAGGTAAAATCCAGTTCTCCTGCCTGATTGGAGTTTTTGGCGTGATAGAAAATATGTTTTTTCTCAGCAGGTCCATGGAAAACGATGTCTTTTTCCTTTTCTGTTAATTCCTTAAAAGGCACATCGGTGCGCACACCCATTTCCCGGCATACATCGGTCATCAAAGACCACATAAGAGTATTCCAGGGAGCCACAGCCCCTTCGTCAATGGTTAAGGAGTCATCTGGCACCAGGGTATTTAAGTCTACGGTGCGAACCGTTCCCGTTCCATTGCAGGTGCGGCAGGCTCCCTGGCTGTTAAATGCCAGTTCCTCTGCAGAAGGAGCAAAAAAGTGGATGCCGCATTCAGGGCAGACCAGTTCTTTTCCGGCAGCCACTGCCAGTGTGGGAGCCAGATAATGTCCATTTGGACAGCAGTGGGAAGCCAGACGGGAATACATCAGGCGCAGGCTGTTTAAAAGTTCTGTACCGGTTCCAAAGGTGCTTCGGATGCCGGGAACGCCGGGACGCTGATGCAGGGCGAGAGCAGCGGGAACATGTAAGATCTCATCCACACTGGCTTTGGATGCCTGGGTCATGCGTCTTCTTGTATAGGTAGAAAGAGACTCCAGATAGCGTCTGGAGCCCTCTGCATATAGTACGCCTAAAGCCAGAGAGGACTTTCCGGAGCCGGAGACACCGGCAATGGCTACGATCTGGTTTAAGGGTACGTCTACATTGATATTTTTAAGATTATGCACCCGGGCGCCGCGGATCTGTATTTTCTGTATATTGCTTTTAAAGGTTTTATTTTCAGACATAAAATGTGCATACCTTTCTCATTATTCTGCAACTATTTTAACAATCTCCGTAAGGAATTGCAAGAAAAGCAGACCGTCACATGACGGAACCGTAATTCAATTATGACAAAACTGTCATTTTAGAGTCATGATCATTTAATTTTGTATGTATAAAATAAAATACAAATGAAGGAGGAAAAAATTATGGCAGCAGCAATTGGATTTTTAATGATCATCGTGATCGTAGCCCTTCTTTTAAAGGGGAAAATGTCACCTATTGTAGTATTGGCTATCGTCCCAACCATCTCAGCCCTGATCCTGGGGTTTGTTCCTACAGACATTCTGGGATTTATTGCAGATGGCATTAAGACAACTACCAGTAATGGTATTTTGTTTATTTTTTCTGTTATTTATTTTGGGGTTTTGTCTGATACAGGATTGTTTGACGTGATCGTAAACTGGCTTGTAAAAAAGGCTGGAAATAATGTGATCGCAGTTACTGTGGTAACTGCAATGATCGCAACCATTGCCCATTTGGATGGAACCACCGCTGTAACAGTTCTGATTACGATCCCGGCAATGTATCCAGTATACAAGAGAATGAATATTGATGCCCGGATCTTACTGTGTATTACCGGAGCCTGTATGGGTGTCATGAATCTGCTTCCATGGGGCGGACCTACAGCAAGGGCGGCAACTGTACTTCAGATGGACGCAACAGAGTTGTGGCATATGCTGATCCCGCTTCAGATTGTTGGTCTGGTCATGAATAGTGTGATCGCCGTTTTGCTTGGAATGTACGCGGTAAAAAAGGGTGCCGGTGCAGGAAAAGGTGTAGAAGTTGAGACAAATGAAAAAGAAAAGGCAGAAACAGAAGCACTGAAAAAATCCAGAGGATATCTGATCTTTAATTTCCTTCTTACGGTTGCTGTGATCGCAGCATTATCAACTGGTGTAGGAAAATCCTATGTGATCTTTATGTTAGGACTTTGTGTTTTACTGGCAGTAAACTACCCGGATCAGAAGATCCAGGATAAACTGGTAAAGAAGCATGCTCCGGCAGCACTGATCATTTCAGCAACCTTGTTTGCGGCAGGCGCTATGGTAGGTATTTTTGATGGAACAGGAATGCTGGAAGCAATGGCAAATGCGATCATGGCGGTCATTCCTGCAGCTATGGGAAAATACATCCACATTATTTTTGGTATCCTTGCCCTTCCTTTTGGCCTTTGTGTGGGAACCGATGCATATTTTTACGGCATCATGCCTCTGGTCATGCAGGTTGGCGAAACATACGGGGTTGCATCCCTGAACACAGCACTTACCATGCTGATCGGAAAGAATCTGGCGCTAATGGTAAGTCCCCTTGTCCCGGCTACTTATCTGGCTATCGGATTGACAGGAACAGAATTAAAGGATCATATGAAATTCAGCATTCCGCCCTATTATGTGGTAAGCCTGATCATGTTAGTACTGGGAGTAATTTTAGGGATCATAAGTTTATAAGAGACAGTAAGACCATAAAAGCATAGTAAGAACACAAAAGACCATAACCGGCTGTGAGAAAAAGCCAGCCGGTTATGGTCTTATTTTTATATATTTGCTATACTCTTTTATAGGTACAAATGCGCTTGAAAGAGCAAAAAATAGAATGGGGAAATGAACATGAATACGGAAGAAATATTGATGGTAGATGATGAAAGAGCAATCCGTCTGGCTGTACGGACGGCTTTGACCAGGGAAGGAATGCATGTAACAGAAGCAGCTGATGGCAGTACAGCGTTAGATTTACTAAAACAGAAACATTTCGATCTGGTGATCCTGGATGTGATGATGGAAAATGTCAGCGGCTATCAGGTATTACAGACTATGCGGGCTTGGGGAGATCATACACCGGTGATGATGCTTTCTGGAAAGTCAGATGAGATGGACCAGGTGCTGGGGCTGGGATTCGGGGCAGACAGTTATCTGACAAAACCATTTCATACTTCTGTGCTGATACAGACAGCAAAAGCATTGATCCGGAGAAACCAGATATACAGTCAGGCATCGGAAGCAAGGATCCATAAAGGTCCCTTTGCTGTGGACACTTTGAAAATGGAGTGTTTAAAAAACGGAGTTTCCCTGAATTTTACAGCAAGGGAACAGGCGCTATTCCGCTTTCTGTTAGAGCATCCGGGACAGGTATTCACAAAGGCACAGCTTTACAGCCAGGTGTGGAATGAGGCAGTGGTAGATGATAATACGATCACGGTTTATATTAAGCGGATCAGAAGCAAGATCGAGGAAAATCCAAAAGAACCTAAATATTTAAAAACAATACGGGGAATCGGATATATGCTGGAGGTCTGATAAAAAATGAAATGGATCAAGGAAACAAAAGGAAAAAGACAGGCAGCAATAGGCGCTGTTTTTCTGGTAGTGTTTCTGTCACTGGTTATGGCATTATCCTGTGCAGAATTTTATAAGCGTTATAAAGAGCAGGTAATCCATACAGAGGAAAGCCAGCTGCTTACCATAGCCGGGATCATAGGAAATAATCTTGACATGTTCCTTAATGAACAGCTGGAGCAGATCGACCTTTTTTACTCATCAGAAAATGGGCTTTTAGGGGAAAAAATGCAGATGAACCGGAAAATATCCTATTTTCTGGATAAAAATGAGAAATTGTATAACTGGATCCGTCTGATATGTCCTGATGGCAGGCAGATCCTTTATAAAGCAGGTACAGAGCCTTTTTACGAAGCTGCTGAGGCAGAACATACTCCGGCGGGACATGCCACGAATGCACAGATCACGGGAAAAAAGATATCAGAAGAAACAGGCTGGTATGAAATGTACATAGAAAAGCAGGTTGAAGCAAATGGAGCTGTTTATGATCTTGTTCTTTCTATGGATCTGGAACAGCTGTACCGTCAGATCGTAGAGCCTGTAAAGATCGGAAAGGGCGGATACTCTATTGTTAAGGACCAGGATACCTATATTATCATGCATCATGTAAAAAGCCAGATTGGTCTGGAGGCATTAGAAGACCGGCAAAAAATGTATACACAGTTGGATCTGGATGATCTGAAACAATGGCTGGAAAGACAAAATAAAGAAGATAAGGGCGCAGGCCTGATCCATACTTATATATGGGATAATCCGGAACTAAAAGCAGTAAAAAGAGTGGCTGCGTTTCAGGCGATCTATATTCAGGGAGAACGTTGGATCGTGAATTCTACGATCCCTTTAACAGAGCTTTCCCAACCTTTAGATACTATGATGGAGATCCTGGTGGGGATCGCTGTTTTATATATGGTGCTGCTGATCACGGCAACGGTATACATTCTTTATAACCGGTTCCGTACCATATCACAGTACAGGGAAATAGCGTACCTTAAGGAAATAAACCAGGGAATGGAGATGGTGGCAAAGAAAAATGATGAGATCCGCCATTACCAGAGAATACAGTCTCTTGGCATGATGGCAAGCCATATAGCACATGAATTTAATAATTATCTGACCCCGGTCCTGATCTATTCGGAACTTCTGGAGAACGATGATACCATATCAGAAGAAAACCGGCAGATGATCCATGAGATCACAGATTCCGTAGATAAGGCATCAGATCTGTCAAAAAAGCTGCTGGCATTTTCAAGACAGGATACAGGGATCCGGTTAGAACGGCTGGATTTTGCACAGGAAGTAAGAAAGGCCATGTCAGTAGTACGACAATTGGTTCCGGCAGCCATTACATTAAAAACAAAAATTCCTGATACACCTCAGTATGCTCTTGTAAGACAAGGAATGGCAGAACATATCCTGATGAATCTGTGCAAAAATGCATTTCAGGCAATGGAACAGTCTGATAAAAAAGAACTGACAGTGGAATTAGCTGAAATGGGAACAGACCAGCTTTGCCTGCGTATTTCTGATACAGGATGCGGGATCCCGGAAGATGTGCAAAAGAAGATCTTCGAGCCATTTTATACAACAAAAGGTTCCAGACAGGGAACGGGACTGGGGCTTTCCGTGGTAAGAAATATTATTGCGTCTGTAGGGGGAAAGATTGAGGTAGAAAGCCGTCAGGGAGAAGGAACGACCTTTTTGCTTATGATCCCCAAAAGTAGTTCAGAAGAGGAAGGCAATCTTAGAAAACGTTTAAAATCTGTATCCAGGATCGCTATTATATCAGAAGATGCCAGGATGTCTGCTTATAAAGGGAAAAAATTTGAAAAGACTGGGCAGATCGAAGTTTATACCCATCCGGCAGCCCTCCTTGACCGGGTACAGAAAACGCCTTCTTTTTATGGCCTGATCATTGCAGATGAAGTTCTTCCCATGATGAATGGAATCGAGTTATGTGAAATGATCCGCCGGATGAATCCGGAGATCCGTCTTTTATTGTTATCAGAACAGGACGGAAGTGATGTTCAGTGGTATCTGAATAATGGCATGATCGACCGTTTTATGTTGAAACAGGACTTTTTTAGCGAATTTGAAGAGGCAATTAAGGCAAAATGACGGTTAAAGATGAGAAAAACAGGAACATGTGGTGACTTAAATCAAAATATCTGGAATGTTTTGGAAAAATGTTGTGTAGAATTTAACAAAAAACTTGAATATTTCAGAAAAATATAGTAGAATGTACACATGGCAAAGACGAAGCACATATTACAGTTGTTTCGCACAAATAAAGTGTACAGGAGGGAAGTTTATGAACGTATATGGTACTGAACAAATCCGCAACGTTGTATTACTTGGGCATGGAGGCGCTGGTAAGACAACAGTTGCGGAGGCAATGGCTTTGATCACAGGTGTTACCAAGCGTATGGGCAAAGTTGCTGACGGAAACACTATTAGTGATTATGACAAAGAAGAGATCAAGAGACAGTTTTCCATTTCCACCACACTGATTCCTCTGGAATACCAGGGAGAGAACGGACCGGTTAAGGTCAACTTACTGGATACTCCCGGATTTTTTGACTTCGTAGGTGAAGTAGAAGAAGCCATCAGCGTTGCTGATGCAGCCATTATCGTTGTAAACTGTAAAGCAGGTATCGAGCCTGGTACAGAAAGAGCATGGGAGATGTGCGAAAAGTACAATCTGCCAAGACTGATCTTCGTTACTAATATGGACGATGATCACGCCAGCTATCGTGAGCTGGTTGTAAAGCTGGAGAAAAAGTTCGGAAGAAAGATCGCTCCTTTCCAGCTTCCAATCCGTGAAAATGAAAAATTCGTAGGTTTCGTAAACGTAGTAAAGATGGCAGGCCGCCGCTTTACAAACCTCAGTGATTATGTTGAGTGCGAGATTCCAGATTATGTTCAGAAGAACTTAACCATCGCAAGAGACGCCCTCATCGAGGCAGTTGCAGAAACCAGTGAAGAATATATGGAACGTTATTTCCTGGGAGAAGAATTTACACAGGAAGAGATCTCAGGTGCATTAAGAGCACATGTTATCGAAGGCGACATCGTACCTGTTATGATGGGCTCCGGAATCAACTGCCAGGGCTTTAAGGTTCTCCTTCAGGTTATTGACAAATACTTCCCGGCACCAAATCACTTTGAGTGTATCGGTGTAGACGTTTCCACAGGCGAGCGTTTCACCGCTAAATATAATGATGACGTATCCCTTTCTGCAAGAGTATTTAAGACCATCGTAGATCCATTTATCGGAAAGTATTCCCTGATGAAGATCTGTACTGGTACCTTAAAGGGCGATACGGTTGTATACAATGTAAATAAAGATGCAGAAGAGAAGATCGGTAAAGTTTATGTAATGCGCGGCAAGGAAGTTATCGAAGTTCCTGAGTTAAAGGCCGGCGATATCGGCGCAGTTGCAAAACTGACTGTAACCGGAACCGGCGATACCATGGCAGTTCGTACAGCTCCGATCGTTTACCACAAACCACAGATCTCCACACCATATACATATATGGCATACAAGGCAGCTAATAAGGGCGAAGATGATAAGGTTTCTACCGCATTAGCACGTATGATGGAAGAAGACCTGACCTTACAGGTTAAGAATGATCCTGAAAACCGTCAGTCCCTGATCTATGGTATCGGCGATCAGCAGTTAGATGTTGTGATCAGCAAGTTGCAGACCCGCTACAAAGTAGACGTAGTTCTGTCCAAACCGAAATTTGCTTTCCGTGAGACCTTAAGAAAGAAAGTAAAAGTACAGGGCAAACATAAGAAACAGTCCGGCGGACATGGCCAGTACGGTGATGTTATCATGGAATTTGAGCCATCCGGCGATTTAGAGACACCATACACCTTTGAAGAGAAGGTATTCGGTGGATCCGTACCGAAGAACTACTTCCCGGCAGTAGAAAAAGGACTGCAGGAATGCGTTCTTAAGGGACCGTTGGCTGGATATCCGGTTGTTGGCTTAAAGGCTACTCTGTTAGATGGTTCTTATCATCCGGTAGACTCTTCAGAAATGGCATTTAAGATGGCTACTATTCTGGCATTTAAACAGGGCTTTATGGATGCAAACCCAGTGCTTTTAGAGCCGATTGCTTCCTTAAAGGTTGTTGCTCCTGACCGCTTCACCGGCGATATCATGGGTGACTTAAACCGCAGAAGAGGCCGTGTATTAGGTATGGAATCTGACCACCACGGCAAACAGGTCATCGAAGCAGACATTCCAATGTCTGAATTGTTCGGCTACAACACCGATCTTCGTTCCATGACCGGTGGTTTAGGAGACTATTCCTATGAATTCAGCCGCTACGAGCAGGCTCCTGGCGATGTACAGAAGCGCGAAGTAGAAGCTAGGGCTGCTGCGAAGGAAGAATAATTGAGAAAACAGAAATAAAAAGCTCTATAAACAATAAGGGCGGGATCTTTGAAAGGTCCCGCTCTGTTATTGATTTTAGGGCTATTTTTGTGTTGTTAAGTAAGAAAATCAGGCATAAGGAACCAGATCTCCGATTTCCGGGTCCATATCGGTCCAGCGATCTGCGTATTCCCGGGACAGTTCAGAAAGACGTTGAAATGCAGTATCTTTTTCTATCTTTTTTCGATAGACCATACAATGGATGCGGTAAAGAGAAGGTGTAAACAAAAAATATACGATATTGGGGTCCAATACCATATTGCTTACAGGGATAAATCCTGCACCTATACCAGAGGAAACAGATTTTACAATAGAAGATGCATTGCTGGTATTCAGGATAACTACAGGGGTCATATGGGCAGAACGGAACAGGCCGTCAGCCAGATAACGGATGCAGGAACCTGGATGCTGAAGGATAAAAGGAGCACCGGAAAGCTCTCTTGCAAAAGTTTCCAGATCCAGACTCTGAATATAGTTATAGTTTGAGTTGCGGCAAATAGACATCCGGCTTGGGACAGCCAGAGCAATCTTTTCTTCTTTCAGTGGCAGGATCTGGCCTTTATAAAGATCCAGGGAAGAAATGGAGCCAAAGACAAGGTCCAGATCATTGTTTAACACTTTTGAAATAATGGTAAAGGAATTGCCTTCGGACATAGCAATGTCAATATTTGGGAATTCTTTGCGGTATATGGGAATAAGATGGGTCACCATGGAGATAGCTTTTGTGGTAGATGTACCTATTTTTAAAATAGTAGTATTTTTATAGGTTTGCATGGCCTGCTCCATGTTTTTTTCCAGTTCAATGATTTGTTCTGCATATTTGCAGAATGTCTCACCGGCAGAAGTAAGGGTATAACGGCCGTTCATTCGTTTAAACAGGTGGATTCCCAGGGTATTTTGATAGTTACGGATAAACTGACTGAGGGTTGGCTGGGAAATGTAAAGATCTTTTGCTGCCTGTGTGATATTTCCTGCTTTGGCAAGAGCAAGAACGTATTCCATATATTTAATATCCATAAATTATGCAGGTCCTCCTGATGCGTGTAATGGTATTTAATGATAAATATAATGAAAAATATAGGCAATACCTATAATGTATATAAAATACACTATCTGAAGAGGAAAATCAAGGGAATAAATTGGAAAAATGATGCATAAAACCAAACTTTTTTATTCTTTTTATACATAAAAGCGGAATTTATTCAAGAATGGTTTTAATAAAGGGGGATGAAGGTGGCTTGGCTTGGCGACATAACCAATGGAGAAGATTACAAAATTATCTCACCTTCTTGATAACAGCTCCTGTTTTTAGGGTTAAATTAGTTTGGAGCATATATGATGTGTCTTTGATTATTGCATTTCTCTTCTCATGATTTTTAGTTAGCGCGACCGTTTATATATCTCTTTCAAAGTAGGAACCTTTTGTGGGATTTTTGTGTATTTCACTGCATTTAGAATGAAGGATGAATCGGATATAGTTGAATCGGGACCGACTATGTTATATTCTATTTTATCAATCAATAGATTTCTTCTCTTCAAACTCTTTTTAGGAAATGCTATGCAAGCAGATCTGCTTAGCGAGATTTCGCGAATTAAATATTCATTCTCTTTTGTGTAGTATTCATACATTGGGTTCAAGTATACTGTGTCATTTGTTATTTCCCAATTTCCCATTATCATTTTCCAGTCATCAGGTAAGTGAATCTCAAACATTCTGGGCTTTTCTCTCATGATAAAGTAGGAAATAGCGGTACTGTCTTCCATAGAAGAGCTACGTATGAATAATATGTGAGAAAATTTCGACGCACTTATATGATTCTTCAAACATATTTTGCTGGGTATGGATAATAAACGAGGAAATCTCGTATATCTGTGTGTTTGACAAGACATGATTATAAAACAGCATAACAAGATGGGGATATATTTTTTCATTTAGGTATTATTTAAATTTGTAGTCAAGTATTTATTTATCGTATGAATTCTCTTTTGAGGGGCAGGAAACTTGTTCCCATGTATCTGCGCGCTTTAGCCGACTATATTTTCGTTTGAATTTGGATGCTTTCATTGGAATTCTTAAATATGTTATATTGCTGGGTGAGCTAAAA
>ENA-ORNZ01002213-ORNZ01002213.1-human-gut-metagenome-genome-assembly--contig:-NODE-2213-length-13200-cov-2.790262_pt1 | contig 13200 bp, 10 predicted proteins | sample MGYA00242124_ERZ509040 | MGnify/ENA primary metagenome ERZ509040 (study PRJEB26280, sample SAMEA2338733) | human gut metagenome | biome: human gut; feature: human-associated habitat; material: faeces... | reverse complement strand
TATGGGCAAGCCGAAAAACAGTGTATACAGAGAGTTTGTAAAAGAATACAAGCAGATGAATGAGAAGCTGGGAAAGGACCAGTATCTGGTGCCTTATCTGATGTCTTCCCATCCAGGTTCTTCTATGAAAGAGGCGGTGGAGCTGGCGGAGTATTTAAGAGATCTGGGCTACATGCCGGAGCAGGTACAGGACTTTTATCCGACACCGTCAACCATTTCCACCTGCATGTATTATACAGGATATGACTGCCGTACCATGGAAAAGGTGTATGTGCCTGTTAATCCTCATGAGAAGGCTATGCAGAGAGCGCTGATCCAGTATCGGAACCCGAAAAATTATGACCTGGTGGCAGAGGCTCTTAAGATCGCTGGAAGAACGGATCTGATCGGCTTTGATAAGAAATGTCTGATCAAACCAAGGAATTTTGATAAGAGCGATCATGATGAGAAAGAGTTTCGTGGACATGGGGGAGTTTCCGGCGGCAAGAATGCGGTTGGCAGAAATGAAAACGGCAGGAATGGAAATAACAGGAATACAGCAGGAAAAAATACTGGTGGAAGAAATACAGGCGCAAGCGGCAGAAATATGGAAAAGCTGTCAGGAAGCAAGATGAATGCAGCAAAAACTGCAGGCAAGAAAAAAGGCATCCGAAACGTTCATAAAAAGAAAGGAAACTGACAATGAAAATTGCTGTTATAACAGGAGCATCTTCTGGAATGGGCTGGGAATGCGCCATCCGCTTATGGGAGCAGTTTCCAGGACTGGATGAGATCTGGGCAGTGGGAAGACGAAAAGAGCGCCTGGTAAAACTGGAAGAAAAAGTAAATATTCCGGTGCGTAAATTTGTTCTGGATCTGAGTCAGGAAAAAGAACGGGAGATCTTAAAAGCTGAGTTAGAACGCTTGAAACCCCAGGTGAAATTTCTGGTAAATGCAGCTGGTTTTGGAAAGATCGGAAATGTATGTGATCTGTCTGAAAAAGACCAGTCAGGAATGGTGCAGGTAAACTGTACTGCTCTGACAGCTGTTACCACCATGGTCCTTCCTTTTATGCCTCAGAACAGCCGCATCCTGCAGTTTGCTTCCAGTGCAGCCTTTCTGCCCCAGCCGGGATTTGCAGTATATGCAGCTTCAAAGGCCTATGTGTTAAGCTACAGCCGGGCATTAAACAGGGAATTAAAGGGCAGAAAGATATTTGTAACTGCCATCTGCCCGGGACCGGTGCGCACAGAATTTTTTGATATTGCACAGACAACAGGTGAAATTCCATTATACAAAAAACTGGTTATGGCAGAACCTGGAAAGGTTGTGGCAAAAGCGATCCGGGACAGCATTGCAGGAAGAGAAATTTCTGTCTATGGGCTTTTTATGAATGCATTCTGGATCCTTGCAAAAGTGTTTCCACACAGCCTGATCTTAGATATGATGGAAAAGATAGAGTACTTACCGGGAAAGGATCGTTGGTAAAATGCAGAAACTGAAAGTGGCCTCCAATGAGGCAGGACAGAGGCTGGATAAGCTGCTGTCCAAATATTTAAGCCAGGCAGGAAAAGGCTTTCTTTATAAGATGATGCGAAAGAAAAACATTACCTTAAATGGAAAGAAGTGTGATGGTTCTGAACGGGTGGAAGAAGGGGACGAGATCAGTCTGTTTCTGGCAGATGAGACCATTGAAAAGTTTTCGGCGCCTCTTCCAGAACTGGCAGCATTAGGAAAAGAAAAAGACAGAAATTCGGGAAAAGCCGGGAAAAATGGGGAAAATGGAAACAGGAAGAAAAAACAGGAGTTATCTATCGTATACGAAGATAAAAATGTTTTGATCGTAAATAAACCTTCCGGAATGCTTTCACAGAAAGCAAAAGAAGGGGATGTTTCCCTAAATGAGCACATTTTAAATTATCTCATTGACTCCGGGCATCTTCCGGTAAGCCAGCTGCGCACGTTCCGGCCTTCGATCTGCAACCGTCTGGATCGCAATACCAGTGGTCTGGTAGTTGCCGGAACTTCTTTAGCCGGACTTCAGATCATGAACGGGGTCTTAAAAGACAGGAGCATCCATAAATATTATCAGTGTATCGTCAAAGGCAAGATCGATAAGCCCCAGATGATCGCCGGTTTCTTAAAGAAAGATGAAGCCCAAAATACGGTGCAGATCTATCCGTTAGAAGTGGAAGGCAGTGTTCCTATTATGACGGAATACGTGCCTGTAAAGAGCAGTGATACAGCAACACTTTTGCGGGTCACTCTGATCACTGGGCGCAGCCATCAGATCCGTGCCCATCTGGCTTCTATTGGCCATCCTATTTTAGGAGATTTTAAGTATGGAGATCCAAAGTTGAATGAGCAGATCCAGAAGAAATATAAAGTGCGCTCCCAGCTTTTACATTCCTGGAAACTTGTCATGCCGGAAAAGCTGGCACAGCCTCTGGATTATCTGTCAGGAAAAGAGTTTATCGCTCCTTTGCCTGCTGCTTTTAAGAAGGTATTAAAAGGAGAAGGATTGGAGACAGCGGAGTCAAATTCTTGACAGAAAAGTGGCTTTGGGGTATGCTAATTCATATAACTGTAACAATTATATAACGAGAGGATAAAATACAATGGGAAAGATCATATTAACCGGCGACCGTCCAACCGGACGCCTTCATGTAGGACATTATGTAGGTTCTTTAAAGAGAAGAGTAGAGCTTCAGAATTCCGGTCAGTTTGATGAGATCTACATCATGATCGCAGATGCACAGGCTCTTACAGATAATGCAGATAACCCTGAAAAAGTACGTCAGAACATCATTGAGGTAGCATTAGACTATCTGGCTTGTGGTCTGGATCCTGCAAAATCTACTTTATTTATCCAGTCCCAGGTACCGGAGCTTTGCGAGATGACTTTCTACTATATGGATCTGGTAACTGTATCCAGATTACAGCGTAATCCTACTGTAAAAACCGAGATCCAGATGCGTAATTTCGAGACCAGCATCCCAGTTGGTTTCTTTACCTACCCGATCAGCCAGGCAGCAGATATTACTGCATTTAAGGCAACCACCGTTCCGGTTGGTGAAGACCAGGCTCCAATGATCGAGCAGACTCGTGAGATCGTTCACAAGTTTAATACCGTATACGGCGGCAATCTGGTAGAGCCTGAGATCCTGCTTCCAGACAATAAAGCATGTCTGCGTCTGCCAGGTATCGACGGAAAGGCAAAAATGAGCAAGTCCTTAGGAAACTGCATCTATCTGTCCGACTCCGAAGAAGAAATCAAGAAGAAGATCATGTCCATGTTCACAGACCCGAACCACCTGCGCGTTCAGGATCCGGGACAGGTAGAAGGAAATCCAGTATTTATCTATCTGGATGCATTCTGCCGTGATGAGCACTTTGAAAAATATCTGCCAGATTACAAGAACCTGGATGAATTAAAGGCTCATTATATGAGAGGCGGCCTTGGAGACGTTAAGGTTAAGAAGTTCTTAAACAACGTGATCCAGGATGAACTTCGCCCGATCAGAGAACGCAGAAAAGAGATCGCAAAAGACATTCCAGCTGTATACAAGATCCTGGAAGAGGGAAGCATCAAGGCAGAAAAGAAAGCAGCACAGACCCTTGCAGAGATGAAGCGCGCTATGAAGATCAACTACTTTGAAGATAAGGAGCTGATCGCAGAGCAGGCAGCTAGATTTTCCAGTGAGGCAGATGCGTAAGTATATCTGAAAAAGCGATAAAAGATCGTATAAGTTTTTATATAAGGTCATATGAAAAAACCGCCCGGACCGATCAAGTCCGGGCGGTTTTTCATAACTGTATTTACATAACGATCAATTCATACTTTCTTGAACCAAGCCCAATCTTTTCTGCATGTTCCAGGCAGCTTCTCCACTCAGACTCTGGAGTAGAGTTGCAGAAGTGATCGTGGTGGTCTACGAAACCTTTTTTTGCCATGTTCTTTGCAAGCTGGCTTCCTGGCATTGGGGTGGCTTTGAGGCAGGCGTCTACGCAGGCCTGATCCAGTGCCAGCGGGTCGAAGGAGGCGAACATTCCAATATTTGGAAGGATCGGAACGTCATTTTCACCATGGCAGTCGCAGTTAGGGGATACATCTACTACCAGGGAAATATGGAAGTTTGGACGGCCGTCTACAACCGCTTTGGTATACTCAGCCATACGGCAGTTTAACAGTTCATTTGCAGTATCGTTGTCAAATGCAATGGCATCAAAGTTGCAGGCACCCAGGCAGCGACCGCAGCCTACGCAGTGTTCCTGATCTACATGCATTTTTCTGGCAGTTTCATCAAAGATCAGACCGCCGTTGGCACATTCCTTCTGGCATTTGCGGCAGCCTTTGCAGACATCCTGCTCAATGTGTGGTTTGCCGCTGCTGTGCTGGTCTTTCTTTCCGGCTCTGGAACCGCAGCCCATACCGATGTTTTTGATAGTTCCGCCAAAACCAGTCATTTCATGGCCTTTAAAATGAGTCAGGCTGATAAATACGTCAGCATCCATGATCGCACGGCCGATCTTTGCTTCTTTTACATATTCCCCGCCTGCTACCGGCACATCTACATCATCTGTACCTTTCAGACCGTCACCAATAAGGATAGGACATCCTACAGTCAGCGGTGTAAATCCATTTTCCCAGGCACATTCCAGGTGCTCTAAAGCGTTTTTGCGGCTTCCTGGATACATGGTATTACAGTCAGTAAGAAATGGCTTTCCGCCAAACTCCTTTACTACGTCTGCAACCGCTTTTGCATAGTTAGGACGAAGATAACTGATATTTCCCAGTTCTCCGAAGTGCATCTTAATAGCAACAAATTTGCCGTCCATATCCAGTTTTTCGATACCGGCTTTTTTGATCAGCTTCTTTAACTTGGTTGGAAGTCCGTCACCAAAGGCAACGGTGTGAAAATCAGTAAAATAAACTTTTGATGGTTCCATACAATACCTCGCTTTTGTGTGATTATATTTAAGTGATATTTTTTCTCTATAGTATAATGCAAAAAATGAAGAATGGCAAATATGAATTGTATTTGATATAATGTAATGAGTGAAGACAAAAACAAGCGGCTGCGCAGCAGACATTTGTTTTTGGCGAGCCATTAACGAACGAATCGTCTGCGAAAGCAGACAGTGGAGCGCGATAGCGCGGGATTCGTGAGTATTTGAGCGAAGATAAAACAAGCGGCTGCGCAGCAGACATTTGTTTTGCGGAAAGGACAGCATAAAATGGGAACATGGAAAACAAGGGGGCTTCGGGGTTCTACCTTAGAAGACCTGATCAATCATACAAATGAAAGTTACAGGGAGAAAAAACTGGCTCTGATCCAGAAGATCCCTACACCCATTACTCCCATTGAAATAGATAAGAGCAGCCGTCATATTACACTGGCTTATTTTGACCAGAAGAGTACCGTAGACTATATTGGGGCAGTTCAAGGAATACCGGTATGTTTTGACGCAAAAGAGTGTGCGGTAAAAACATTTCCTCTTCAGAACATTCACCCACATCAGATCAAATTTATGGAAGAATTTGAACAACAGGGGGGGATATCATTTATCATTGTTCATTATACAGCATTAGATGAAATGTATTATGTGCCTTTTACAGATGTAAAAAAATTCTGGGACCGCATGGAAGCAGGTGGCAGAAAAAGTTTTACCTACGATGAAATTGACAAAAACTGGAAAATACGTTCTCATAGGGATATGTATGTCCATTACCTGGAACCATTATCCATTGATCTAAGTCAGAGGGAGAACGATCAATAGCCGTTCCATGAGCCTGGCTAAGAAAAATCCAGAAAGCCGTTGACAAGAAAGAATGAAGCCTTTATAATGAAAACACGTTAGCAAATCATCACTCTACCATGGTAAAGTGATAGCAAGACAAAAAGCAAAGCCATTTATATCGGCAAAAGATAAGGGAGATGTGCCATGACAAAGAAAAACAAACTGATCCACACTCCGGAAGGAGTCAGGGACATTTATAACGGAGAATGCCGCAGAAAGCTGGCAGTTCAGGAGAAAATCCTCCATACATTGTATCTTTACGGTTATGAGCATATCCAGACCCCAAGTTTTGAATATGCGGATATTTTTAATGAAGACCGCGGAAGCGTAGGCGCCCAGGAAATGTTCAAGTTCTTCGACAGGGACAACAACATGCTGGTGCTCCGGCCGGATATGACCCCAGCAGTGGCAAGATGTGTGGCAAAATATTTTATGGATGACGATATGCCTCTGCGTCTGTGCTACCTGGAGCGCACTTTTAAAAATAATACCAGCTATCAGGGTTATTTAAAAGAGCGGGCTGAGTCAGGTGCAGAGCTGATCGGCGATGACTCACCAGATGCAGATGCTGAGATGATCGCTATGGTCATTGACTGTTTAAAGGCAGCTGGTTTAAAAGAGTTCCAGGTAGAATTAGGTGAGGTTGCATTTTACAGAAGCCTGTTACAGCAGTCCGGACTGGACGAGGACGCACAGGCCCAGTTAAATGATCTGATTGAAAACAAGAACCGCTTTGGCGTAGAAGAGTTTTTAAAGAACCAGGACATGGAAGAAAGCTTAAAAGAAGCGTTTTTAAAACTTCCAGAGCTGTTTGGCGGTATCAACCAGATTAAAAAGGCAAAAGCATTAACAGATAACCCACAGGCATTAGCAGCCATTGAGCGGCTGGAGCGGGTACATACTTTGCTGGAAGAATATCATATGGCTGATTATGTATCTTACGACCTGGGAATGTTAAGCCGTTACCAGTATTATACCGGTATCATTTTCAAGGCATATACCTATGGAACCGGCGATTACATTGTTACCGGCGGCCGTTACAATAAACTGTTAGTCCAGTTTGGAAAAGATACTCCGGCAGTTGGTTTCGCCATTGTAGTAGACCAGCTGATGGCAGCTTTATCCAGACAGCAGATCCACATTCCGGTGCAGTTAGTAAATACGGTGATCCTGTATGAGCCCTCAGCCAGACAAAGTGCGGTACGTTTAAGCCGTTTCTTCCGTTCCGAGGGTACTCCGGTGCAGTCCATGGTCATGGAAGAAGGAAAGAGCTTGGAAGATTATAAGGGAATGGCAAAGAAGAGAGGTCTTCGCACCATTCTCTGCCTGAAGGATACAGGAAATACAGTAACTGCCTTTGACATGCTTACAGGAAATGTAGACGAAACCCCTGTATCTGCATACGGAGTCAGGGAGATCTTATAAAAGATCCAGAAAGCATAAAAGCATATTGGATATAAAAGGAGATAAAGCAGCATGAGATATCTGACCATAGCATTAGCCAAGGGCCGTCTGGCATCCAAGGCAATGGATATGTTTGAACAGATCGGCATTTCCTGTGAGGAGATGAAGGACAAAAACTCCAGAAAGCTGATCTTTGTAAATGAAGACCTGGGCATCCGTTTCTTCTTAGCCAAGGCAAATGACGTTCCTACTTATGTAGAATATGGCGCGGCAGACATCGGTATTGTAGGCCGTGACACCATTTTAGAGGAAGGCAGAAGACTGTATGAGGTCTTAGACCTGGCAATGGGAAAATGCAGGATGTGCGTCTGCGGACCGGAGTCAGCAAGAGAGCGTTTAAAACACCACGAACTGATCCGTGTCGCTACCAAATATCCGCACATTGCAAAAGACTATTTCTACAACCAGAAATACCAGACTGTAGAGATCATTAAATTAAACGGCTCCATTGAGCTGGCACCGATTGTAGGGCTTTCTGAGGTGATCGTAGATATCGTGGAGACCGGTTCTACCTTAAGAGAAAACGGACTGGTAGTCTTAGAAGAGGTCTGTGACCTTTCCGCACGTATGGTAGTCAATCAGGTAAGCATGAAAACGGAAAATGAACGGATCACAAAGATCATTAAAGATTTTCAGGGACTTTTAAAGGAAAAAGAGAGGGCGGACAAATGAGGATCGTAAAATTAGATGAAGCATCTATGAAAAATATTCTGGCAGATATGTTAAAAAGAGACCCCAATAATTATGATGCATACACAGAAACCGTGCAGGAGATCGTAGACCGGGTAAAAGCAGAAGGAGACGCAGCTGTTTTTGATTATACAAAAAAATTTGATAAAGCAGAGATCAATGCAGACAACATCCGTGTAACAGAGGCAGAGATCAAAGAGGCTATGGAAGCTGTTGATCCACATCTTCTGGAAGTAATGAAGAAATCCATGGAAAATATCCGCCGTTACCATGAAAAACAGAGAAGAAACAGCTGGTTTGACTCCCAGCCGGACGGCACGATCTTAGGACAGAAGATCACAGCATTGGAGAGTGCCGGTGTGTATGTACCTGGCGGCAAAGCTGCTTATCCTTCTTCTGTACTTATGAACATTATCCCGGCAGAGGTAGCTGGTGTAAAACGTATCGTTATGGTCACACCTCCTGGAAAAGATGGCAAGGTAAATCCTGTTACTTTAACAGCAGCACATCTGGCCGGTGCAACCGAAGTTTATAAAGTAGGTGGCGCACAGGCCATTGCAGCCCTTGCTTTCGGCACTGAGTCCATTCCAAGAGTCAGCAAGATCGTAGGACCTGGAAATATCTTCGTTGCCCTTGCAAAGAAAGCGGTATACGGTCATGTAAGCATTGACAGCATTGCAGGACCAAGTGAGATCCTGGTAGTGGCAGATGAAACAGCCAATCCAAGATATGTGGCAGCTGACCTGTTAAGCCAGGCAGAGCATGATGAATTAGCCAGTGCTATTTTAGTTACCACCAGTATGGAACTGGCTGAGAAGGTCTCCAAAGAAGTTGATGGTTTCCTTCAGGTATTATCCAGAAGCGAGATCATCAAGAAATCCCTGGATAACTACGGCTATATCCTGGTAGTGGATACTATGGATGAGGCAGTGGAGACAGCCAACAACATTGCACCGGAACACCTGGAGTTAGTAACAGCTAATCCGTTTGAGGTAATGACAAAAATCCGCAATGCAGGCGCAATCTTTATCGGTGAATACAGCTCTGAACCTTTGGGAGACTATTTTGCAGGACCAAACCACATCCTTCCTACCAACGGAACAGCAAAATTCTTCTCACCTTTAGGTGTAGATGATTTTATTAAGAAATCCAGCATTATCTATTATTCCAGAGAAGCCCTTGAAAAGGCTCATAAGGACATTGAGGACTTTGCAGAAGCAGAACACCTGACTGCACATGCAAATTCTGTAAGAGTCAGATTTGAATGATACCAGGGTCAAAAGGTCGGAAATCCGACGCAAGCTTGCTTGCAGGAGGATTTTTGACCTTGGGTCTCGCCAAAAACATGAGTAAAAAGGTCCGCATAAAGGAGAGTGTAGGAAATATGGAACGCATTGCGCAGATCACACGAAATACCAATGAAACGAAAATAAACATGACTTTAAACCTGGATGGCAGCGGAAAGGCCAATATCCATACAGGCATCGGCTTTTTTGACCATATGTTAAACAGCTTTGCCCGCCATGGCTTTTTTGATCTGGATCTTACAGTAGACGGGGATCTGGAAGTGGATACCCATCATACCATTGAGGATACAGGCATTGTGCTGGGACAGGCCATCTGCAAGGCCGTAGGGGATAAAAAAGGCATCTGCCGATATGGTTCCCAGATCCTTCCCATGGATGAGGCCTTAGTCATCTGCGCCCTGGATCTTTGCGGAAGACCTTATCTGGTGTATGACTTAAACATTGACCGGGAAAAAGTAGGTGATCTGGAGACGGAAATGGTGCGGGAGTTTTTCTATGCAGTATCTTACGGCGGGGAAATGAACCTTCATCTGCGCCAGATGTCCGGCAGCAACAATCACCACATCATTGAGGCGGCTTTTAAGGCATTTGCGAAAGCTTTAGACGGAGCAACCGGTTATGATCCCCGGCTTACAGATGTATTATCTACCAAGGGAAGCCTGTAGAAAAAGCCTGTAAAAACATTTATTCAGGAATAGAAAAGGAGACAAAACATGCAGCTGTATCCGGCAATTGATATGAAAAATGGAAAATGTGTCCGCCTGCGTCAGGGTGCATTTAAAGATATTACGGTATATTCGGAGCATCCAGAGGAGATCGCGGCTCTCTGGCAGGAAAAAGGAGCCACTTTTTTACATCTGGTAGACTTAGACGGTGCACTGGCAGGACGTTCTGTAAATGAAGAGACCATTAAAAAAATCGTTTCTTCTGTGAATATCCCTGTAGAGATCGGCGGCGGTATCCGTTCTGAGGAAGCCATTAAAAATATGCTTGCTTTAGGCGTAAAGCGTGTGATCATAGGAACAAAGGCAGTAGAAGAGCCGGAGTTCTTAAAAGATATGGTGGAGAAATTCGGTGCAGATGCCATTGCAGCAGGCGTTGACGCCAAGGACGGCATGGTAGCTATCCAGGGCTGGGAGCAGGTAAGCACTGTTACAGCCACAGATCTCTGCCTGAAAATGAAAGAATATGGCGTAAAGCACATTATTTATACAGATATTTCCAGAGACGGCATGCTTTCAGGCCCCAATATCCCGGCAACAAAGAAGCTGACGGAAGAAACAGGACTTGACATTATCGCATCCGGCGGCGTATCCTGTATGGAAGACCTGCAGGCTCTTTATGATGCAGGGATCTCAGGAGCGATCATGGGAAAAGCTCTTTATGAAAAACGTGTGGACTTGGAAGAGGCAGTCCGCCGTTTTGAAAAATGAACGGACAAGGAGTAAATGGACATGGATAATAAAAAACTGATCGCAGGTTTTGGCTACCAGGAAGGCCGTATCAGCAGCTGGGACGGAAAGAGAACCTATACCCAGGCTGCACCTCAGATGGCAAAACACTGCTGCGATAACGGAGCGGATGAAATTCTGATCTATGACTGGTCTGTAACAGATGATGACCATGAGGCTGCCATTGCAGTGATCAAAGAGGTCTGCAGGGAAGCGGATGCCCCGGTCATTGCAGGCGGCAGAGTAAAACGCATGGAAGATGTAAAGAAATATCTTTATGCAGGAGCCAGCGCTGTATTTTTAGACATGAGCAAAGAAGAAAACGTGGATATGATCAAAGAGGCATCGGACCGCTTTGGAAAAGAGAAGATCTACGCTTATCTGCCAACAGATGCTTATCTTGATCATGTAAAGGACTATAAGGCAGCAGGTGCATCCGTCATGCTTCTTAATACAGCAGGCAGCGTTCCCTCTTTACTGGAAATGGCTTCTATCAGCGACAGTGAAGCACCATTTTTATTCTTCTTACAGGCAAAGGATGATGCCAAGGACACAGCAGAAAGCCTGAAAAATGCCTTTGGCTGCGGAAATATCTGCGGTGCGGTTCTTACCTTTACAGAGGATGCCATGGATACTTCCATGACCATTAAACAGTCTTTAAAGGCAGCGGGAATTTCCGTAGATACCTTTGAATCTTCCGTAGACTGGAAGGACTTTAAGTTAAACAGCGACGGGCTGATCCCTGTGATCGTTCAGGATTATAAGACCAATGAAGTATTAATGTTAGCTTACATGAATGAAGAGGCATTTAACAATATGCTGGCTACCGGCCGCATGACCTATTTCAGCCGCAGCCGTCAGGCGCAGTGGGTAAAGGGAGAAACCAGCGGACATTTCCAGTATGTAAAATCCTTAAAGATCGACTGTGACAATGATACACTTCTTGCAACTGTAAAGCAGATCGGCGCAGCCTGCCACACAGGCAACCGTTCCTGCTTCTACACCACACTGGCAGAAAAGGAATACAAAGAGACCAATCCATTAAAAGTATTTGAGGACGTTTTCAATGTGATCTTAGACCGCAAAAAACATCCAAAGGAAGGTTCTTATACCAACTATCTTTTTGATAAGGGAATTGATAAGATCTTAAAGAAAGTGGGAGAAGAAGCTACTGAGATCGTTATTGCAGCCAAGAACCCGGATCCGGAGGAAGTAAAATACGAGATCTCCGATTTCCTGTACCATATGATGGTATTAATGGCAGAAAAAGGTGTTACCTGGGAAGAGATCACAGAGGAACTGGCAAACAGATAAGATATACAAAAGATGTACGAAAGCAGATTGCTTTCATTTGGGACAGCTGGATCGAAAGACCGGCTGTCCTTTTTGCATAATGAGCGGATCCGTGGTAAAATTATCTTACATAAATATGATTTTGGAGGACGATGAAATGAAAATAATAGAAAATTCTGTTACAGAACGTTTTTTACGCTATATTTCCTACGATACCCAGTCAAAAGAAGAGGGCGAACAGGTTCCAAGTACAACAAAGCAGTTAGAACTTGGAAAACTTCTGACTACTGAGTTAAAGGAAATGGGTGTTGCCAATGTGCGCATGGACGAGCATGGATATATTTATGGCGAGATCCCGGCAAATACAGAGGAAAAGATTACTTCTTTAGGTTTCATTGCCCATATGGATACATCACCGGCTCTTTCTGGTAAAGACGTAAAGCCTCAGTTTGTGGAAAATTATGATGGCGGTGATATCTGTTTAAACAAAGAAAAAGATATCTGGCTTCTTACTTCCGATTTCCCGGAAATGAAAAATTATAAAGGAAAAACACTGATCACTACAGACGGCACTACATTGTTAGGAGCAGATGATAAAGCAGGTGTGGCAGAGATCATGACCATGGCAGCCTGGTTTTTAAGCCATCCGGAAGAGAAACATGGCAGGATCTGCATTACCTTTACACCAGATGAGGAAGTGGGAAGAGGAGCAGATTTCTTTGATGTAGAAGGCTTTGGGGCAGAGGCCGCTTATACAGTAGATGGAGGTGCTTTAGGGGAACTGGAATATGAAAACTTTAATGCAGCTTCCGGCCATGTGACCATCCAGGGAAAAGGCATCCATCCGGGAAGTGCCAAGGGAAAGATGAAAAATGCCCTGTTGATCGCAATGGAATTCCAGGCATTGCTTCCAGCATTTGAAAATCCTATGTATACAGAAGGTTACGAAGGCTTTTATCACTTAGACCATATGGAAGGTGATGTGGAAGGCGCCCAGATGGCATATATCATCCGTGACCATGACAGGGAGAAATTTGAACAGAAGAAAGCATTTTTTGAAAAAGCAGCAGAGTTTTTAAATGCAAAATACGGGGCCGGTACAGTAACTGCTGTTGTAAAAGACTCCTATTACAACATGAAAGAGAAGATAGAGCCACATATGGAACTGATCCACATTGCAGAAAATGCTATGAGAAAAAATGGAGTTACTCCGG